>Ga0082335_1000223_pt1 | contig 152381 bp, 128 predicted proteins | sample Subgrocontami58m_FD_72375 | JGI IMG/M metagenome (GOLD analysis project Ga0082335, IMG submission 72375) | Subsurface groundwater microbial communities from S. Glens Falls, New York, USA - GMW37 contaminated, 5.8 m (SPADES assembly) (version 2) ...
CTTCAATCTCCGGATATGATAAACTATGTAAACTTTGTTTACGGAGTTATATATTTTTTGGGATAATGCCTGAGATTGCCAAGAGGTTGACACCGTTGGGCTGTTTCTAGGAATTGAGTCAACCTTGATTATCAGAGAATCCGGTTAAGTCCCGCGCTGGAGAGCGCGTTGCCCCCCACCCCAAAGCGGTATCTGCCCCGAGTCGTTTTAATAGGAGTACTGCGAGCAGCACGGTGCAAGGGAGATCGGTTGGTAATATTGCCGGACTCGTTCACCGCTGATGGATAGAGATATTACAGGAGACAACGCTTCTTCCCCGCCTGAGCGAAGCCTTGAGCGAAGTCGAAAGGTCGAAGGTGAAGTGTCGTAAATCTAATGAAAGATGAATCCCCAAAGCACAAAGACGAAGTTATATCAACCCGCGTTCCGGCGGATGTCAAGAGGAAAGCGATTGAGCGCGCCAAGAAAAACAAGAGAGAGATTAGCGAGATTATCCGTTCTTGGCTCCATCTTTTCGGCGAGAAGGAAGCACCTCTTCCGCCGGTCATAGAGGATGAGCGCGCGCCCCAACGCCCAAGCAAGCGCCAAAAGAAAAAACAAACATCTGCCAGCAAATCTGATGTTTGAGATTAATAAAAAAACTCCCGAAGACCAGACGCGGGAGTTTTTGTTTGAGAAAATCAGTTTTTAGCGCGTTCAGAATTTGCGCGTTCGACCCTCGCGGCGATTTTTTAGCGATGGCTTTTCTCTGATATTTCCGACCCGGGTCGGAAATCGGGACAAAGCGTCACGCCTCACTGTTTCCTTCTTTGTTGTTCGACTTCTGTAGCGATTTTTTCGAGTGCTTGGATCGTTTTCCGAATACGCTTGGCATCCCCATGTTTGGCGTATTCGGTTGCAATCGTCTGGATGTCCTTGCGGCTTACCTGTAAGAGTTCGGGAGAGGTAAGTTTTTCGAGTTGCCGCGCCCATTCACGCGGGGCGTTGATCGGACTCTTGCTGCTCGGACTCTGGGCTGATTTCTTACCACGCAGGACACGCTCGGCTTGAGCCAGATCCGCTTGCTGAGTCCACCAATTTACTTTTTCGGCTGACAGCCCCAGCTCAGCAGCCTGCCGCACGATTCGCACCTGCCACTTACTGTCTTTCACATCGCGCACATAGCGCAGTAATTTTTCGGGGAGATTGGCGCGATCAGCGATAGCCAACACCTCATCGGGGAGATCGAACAGGCGGCGATAGTTACCGATCAGATCGTCGCTGACGTGCATCGCTTCGATGATACGGTCTGTCACTTCCTTGGGGATACGGTGGTCGCGGAGCGCTTTGCGATAGTCGGCAAAGGTCGTCAATTTCTGACCCGGGTCGGAAATGCCGCTGGTCGCCATCAGCAAGCGGGCAATGCTGCGGGCAATCGCCACCGCATTGAGAGAACTGGAGTGCCTGTTCTCGACAGTTTGACGGAACACATCAAGCGTTTCGCGCGGAATGACAGGAATGACGACTGCCTCGGCATCCCCTTCGACGACGAGATGGACGTGGGCCCAGAAGCGGCGCTCGCCCGTTTCAATTTGCCAGTAGTCGCCCTCGCGCACGGCGGTGATGGGATTGACTTGCCCGCCAGCACGAATACTGCCGGCGAGCAGCCGGACTTCATTGAGGCGGCTCACTTCCTCCTGCGCCAGTCTGTCTTCGGTCTTACTTTTAAGAGACGCGACATAGCTTCGCCATTGCCGCATCGCCTCCAAAGCGTCGATCTTGCCATTAATGAATTCGGCGCGAATGTTGGGCGGAAGAAGCCAGCGCGCCTGATGGGAATCGGGGCGCAGATACTTCAGATCGATTTGAGACGGCTGCCCGCCGATCAAGCGCGGCGCGCCGGTGACTTGGTCGGCGAGATCGAGTTTTGATTGCTCCGAAGGTTTGGTGCGAATGGCGGTTTTGATTGCCCCTGCCGTGATTTTTCGTTGAAAAGGTTTTTGAGCCATGTCTTATTTTTTCCTCTTGATCAATTTCTTGACCTGGCGATAGACCGCATAGTATCCGCCGATACGGATCACCCCTTTTTCCGTCTCTTTCTTGTAGCCAATCATGCAGGGCGAGCGAGGAGCAAACTCAACGAGGGTCAGTCCCGGATCGGGCGCTGTACGGGCGATTGTATCAAAGGGCACGGGAGGCCACATATGGTTCGGGAAGTTTTTTCTTAGCGCTTCCAACTGCACACTGGTCTCCTTAGTGGTTCTATCAAATAGCGTCGGAATGATTCCGGCCAAGGGGATTTTATACTGGGTCGATACAATGGCGGCATAGGACAACACTTGATTGACGCCGTCGATGGAAAGTGGGTCCATCAGGGTCGGCACGATTAAATAATCTGCTACGACCATCGCTGCTACGTTGAGTACGCTGGCACTCGGCGGAGAGTCAATGACCATGACATCGTAGGATACGCCACGCAATACATTGATCAACACTTGCTCGCGGTAAATTCGCCCGATGAGCGCATCGTTGGCATCACGAGTCGATTTATCTCCGAAGATTGCATCAAGGTTGGGGCGCACATTGACGATAACGTCCTTGAGCGGTGCGCCCCCGATTAACAAGCGATACAAGGCGTCCGTTACACCCGTCTGGTGCTGGGTTCCTAGCGATAGGGCGACATGTCCCTGCGGGTCGAGATCAACGATCAACACGCGATACCCATCCAGTGCCATGAGATGCGCCAGAGTTACAGCGGTCGTGGTTTTGCCCACTCCGCCTTTTTGGTTAGCAATGAGGAAGGTCGTCGTCATCGCAGCGCTTTCTGACGCGAAGCGGATTTGGCGGACGCTCGTTTCCGACCCGGGTCAGATTGCGCCGGGCGCGGCGCTCGGCTTAGTGTTGTGAATTTCTTTTTTGGGAGAGGGGGGAGAGGTGGGGGTTGGGGAAGATTAGCCGCGCCCATTTTCTTTAGATGTTCGTCAATAGCTCGCCGCAGATGTTCGGCGACGCTCATACTATCAGCAGAAGAACACCTGCCGAGGAAATCAATTTGATGGGGCGTGAGATGAAAGTTTTTGCGTATCATATATCGGCGTGTCTATCATACGCACCCCCATATCTCCTGTCAAATAAGCCAGCTCCGGCAATCAAAATTTACTTGAATCGGTCGTAAGCCCCACGCTTTAGCGCGAGAGAGTTTCTTGTTTTTCTTCTTCTTGCACTGCGACAACACCGGCACGGGCAAACAAACCGACTGCGCTATATGAACCCAACCCAAATTCGCGCCGATCCGCTCGATAGCGTGCCTCAAGGTCTTCAGTCGCGCCATAAGTCCCGATCAATCTTGCCGCTTCATCGAGGTCCGCTTGAGGCGAACGAATAAAACCGCCTTTGACACGCACCGCAAGATTGAGTTGAGGAGGTGTAGCAATCACAATACCATCGCGACGACCTGTGGCAAATGTCGTTAGCACTGCCCGCACCGTCTTAATGTGCAGGGTCGTTACCTCAGCGATCTGCACCGCAGTAAGAGGCACATCATTACGCATCGCACACCAAACAGCGAAAGCAGAGGCACCCAATCCCTTGATCACTTCCGTAACAACTTCTCTGCCACGACTATCAACTGCCCTACGCCGAACACTAACCCATCCGCGTTTGGCTACCATATTGAAGGTGACGGCTGGAGGAGCAATGCGATCTCTGAAAACATCATGAACAGGCACACCCCTGATTAAAAGGGAGTCCAATGCCCCATTCCTCTTCTTTGACATAGAGGAGTGGGGCATTGGACTCCCTTTTGTATTCTCTACCTTGTTTCCCCCTTCATTTTTGGCTGTTCTTGAGGTGGTAGGCGGTTCGTGGAGGGTGTAGCGATTCGCCAGTGTTTTGCCTTTCACTTGTCTCGTTTGGGTATCGGTGTCAATGACGATAGCGGCTTTCCAAGTGTTCGTCATTAGACCGTGTTGGCATAGCCAGTTTAGATGATTAGAGGTGGTGTCACGATTGATGCCTGAGAGAAGGGACACGCTACGACTATCGAGTGCTACTTCTTCTGTGCGCCCTGCTTTTTCGCAGAGCTTACAGGCGGCGAGATACGTGCGGAGTCGTGCCAGGGCGTAGCTGCCTTTACCGAAGGCGGGGATGTTCTGTTCTGCCCGGCGCGCGAAGCGTTGCGCTCGGAGCCTACCTTTTGAGGGTGATACCTGTTGCTGTCTTGTGGAATCTAGGTAGGCACGTTCTATTTTTCGTGTTCGTTTGCTCATGGATAGCTCCTCAATTCCTAAGAGCGGTGCGTGTTCTTCAGATAGTTTTGTTACTCTATTGAGATCATATTTTGCGCCTACCAGTGAATTAACAAATTGTGTGAGGCGCATATCATTACTTGTAAAACGCTCAGTGAGTTGACCCTCGATGATCGCTTGGGCGAGATTGGGAAGTCGTTTTTTACCTTGTATCTTTTGTTGCGTGGCGACGGGTTGGGCGATCTCTCCGTGTTCATGTAACCATTGAACGAGCATCAAGGCAGTGAGTGGCGTGAAGGCCTCGGGCAGATGATCGACCCTCGAGACTCGTTGCGGGCGTTCTTCGCTAGGCGTGCCTTTGCGCGTGAGTGTGCCTAAAAGTTTGGTTATGCGTGAGGGATTACTGACGGAGGTATCAAGGCTTGCGTTAGGCGTATTGAAGAGTCGGGCGAGAGTGTGTAAGACTTGCGCGGCAAGTCCTTGATCATCGGCGGGGAGATCGCACGGATACAACAATGCGCCGCCATTGCCACTCATCCCGATAATTGGCGTTCCCCACCCTTCGCTCAATAAAATTTGGTAGACGTGATCGCGGAGTGCGAGCGCGTGGTCGAGTTCGGTATCCGTTGCGTTAGTGCTTCTCGGCTTCGGGCGCTCCGAATCAATGTCGAGCAGCAGCCATGCGCGGTGAGCAATGTGTTTATCTTTTGCCGCGTTCTTGATGGGTTGGAGGGTGTTGACCGGAGCAACAGGAAAGCGGAGCGGATTGAGAGTGAGGTAGTATCCGCGTGTGGGAGTGTGTGGCGCGATCTGTTCGAGAGAATTGATCGCTTGTTGTGGATCAGAGAATGTGCCAGCGATGATCGAATCATCCGAGAGGATGATTCTGATCTCAAACGGCTTCCCGTGAGGGTGAAGCGTTTTGATAAATGGGAGTTGATTCAAAAACACGCAGATTAACCCTATCTTTCGGCTTGAAATGAGGGCGAATCTGCGTGGGGTGTAATGGTAGTAGAAAAGAGGCTTGACAACTTGCCTATAAAACCATTATGATCACTTTACATTCAAAGAACAAATTATTGCCCACCGCAGATTTGTTCGCCCAACAAACCGCCTTTTTCCGCAAAGAATTGAAGGCGGTTTGTGTTTAAGTTTAGAGATTAGATGTTTCTATTGACAAAATAAAAACGACACTTGCCCGAATCCCTGCGTCGCCCCCGGCGCGGTTGATCAGTTTCCCGCCCACCATAACCCCGTCACCCTTCTGTGTATATTGCAAAAGGTCGAGCAGATCACTCGCGCAACACTCCACATAGAACTGTTCTGGTCTACCAGTGCCCTCACTGGCTAGTTCTAATGTAAATGTCTTCTTGATGGTTTCGCCCTTGCCGTTTGTGATAGAGCGTATTTCGGAAATGACTTTCCCGGCGAGAGTTGTTTGGTTGTGAGGTTGCATATCCCTTGCGCTTCTCCATGAAATAGTGCGTTCATTACTACACCGCGTTGTTATTCATTCATAGCCCGTCTTAGAGCATTATCATTATTCTGATGTTACTATCCAGATATTATCATTGATCGTATTACACCTCAAGACTCAAAGTTAAAATCTTAAAGACGGCTAGCACGAGCGTTCTATTCGCTATTGTGGGCTTCGAGGAGCGTGGGAGGGAGAAATCAATGCGAGCAATCGGAACAGTTCGCTGTGGGTGAGGGCAGCCGGTCGTGCGATCAGTTCAAAGAGTCGGGGATGGCGCATCGTACAAAAAAGAAAACGAGATATAGCAATTTGGTTGTCGAGCGTATGATGCAGTCGTCGCGTGTAAAGGGCGAGGTTGTGTGCAGTGAGACGATCATTTTCCAAAGCCTTCTTGCCGATCTCGGCGGCGAGTTTGCCACTCTGCAAGGCAGGAGCGATCCCTTCGCCTAAATGTGGTTGCACCAGGCCCGCTGCATCGCCGACATAAAGAAGGCGATCACCATGCGCGATACTTTTTCGCCTGAACGATGTATTGACTAAACCACCGCGCAATGCACCGATCAGCTCTTTCCCCTTGACGATAGATGAAGACAACAAACGCTCATTGATCTTCATTGCTTGCGCTTGGGCGCGGGTGGTGTAGATGCCGATGTTTGTTTTTGTTTCATCAATCAAAAACTGCCACAAGTATCCGGGCGTTAAATCACGATTCCATTTCAAAATTAGATCAGCCTCACCGGCGAGTCGGCTGAAGTAGCCGCGTAGCGCGAAGAGGGAGGGTTGAGTAGGCACGAGCGCTCCAGAGCTGCCCACCGCTACAACAACCAAACGCGCCTCAATCGTGTTGTCTTGAATCCCTTGCGCCCTGAGTTGTACGCCTTTTGCATCAACGTGGATCCCTGAAACTGTGACGCGCTCCAATACCTCGGCTCCTGCTTGTCGCGCCTGTGACAAAACAGCATCATCTAAAATTAATCGTGGGATGGTCGCCCACAGACTTCGTGTTTTCACGGAGTGTTTCATTTCCCACCCACTCGGCGCTCCGAAATTTGCTTGCCATAAGGGTTTAGGCGTGTGCGCGGCAACGAGATCGGATAGACCTATCTCATGGAGTTGATCGAGGGCGAATTGAGAGACCATATCGCCGCACGCTTTATCGCGTGGAAAGTGGGCGCGATCCACAACCAGCACGCGCACACCGCGCGAGGCGAGATGATAGGCGGTGGAAGCACCTGCGGGACCTCCACCAATGACAACAACATCATAGTGCAGCGTCATTCGTTTTCTAAAGTGAGCGGAGTCGTGGCGGGAGTGGGGGTTGGGCGTAGCCAAGTGATATCGCGAGCAATAGTTGCCAGCGACCGCACTTGGTATTCGTAAGAGAGGTCAGGTGAGGCAATATCTTCGAGGCGACGGCTGATTGCTTGTGCCAGGGGGTCAGGGCAGAGGGCGATCCGTTTACGGAGATCAAAGATAGCGATGAGACTCATATACACCGCTTCCTGTGGGAAGCGAAGCACTCCGATGAGGGGGAGTGTCATCGAGGGTTTTTCAAGTAATCGGCAAATTGTTTTCTCCAGAGAGCGTATGTGCCAAAATGCCATGAGATTGCAAAAGTATTCCCATAGTCGCACCACACCAACAAAATAGGCGGCGGGTAGCAGGTAAGCAGAAATAAAAGTTGGCACGGCAGTGACGAGCGCAATGGTATAGAGAAGCGACTCGTCGTAATTGATTCCGATTAGGTGCAGCAGATGATCCGTGATGCTATTGAGCATCCAGAGGACAACGGCAACGTGCGTGAGAATCATTGTCAAGAGGCGTAACCTCATCGGCGGGTGAATTTCTTGCTCAAATGACTTTGCAAATGCCGGGATGACAACGCGCGCGACAACGAGGAAAATGTAATATTCAAAGATCGCCAGCCCGATCACTCCTGTATGGAGTGACTCGTCGGCGGCGAGCGTGAGAGTGATCACCACACTGGCGAGTGCGCCAGCGAGGATCAAGATTTTTCGATAAGCACGCAGCTCGGGCGCGAGTTCGTAGCACACGGCGGCGGTGAGGAGATAACCCGCAATGGCAACGATACTGCGCTCGCTGACGACGATCCAGATTGGACTCTGCGTCAACTTACTAATCAGTAACAAGGTTGCGGCAAGCGCAATGCAAAAATAGACACCCCACATGAACAATGCCTGCCTGCGGGCAGAGTGATTGCGTGCCATACTTCCGTTGCGGATTGTTGCGGCAAATCGCCACAGGACAAACACCCACAGGAGAAAAGCAGAGATAAACTCGGTGAAGTGTTGGGGGAGTGTCATTTGTCTAAACCTAATCCAAAGGCTAGATCGCTCCACACCGGAGCGGTCGCGGTGCGATGGGTGAGTGCGTTCCAGCCGCATTGTTGCAGGAGGTAGGTTTGAATAGCGGAGGCAAGTGCCTCCGCTTCTTCTTCTTGGTAAGTTTGAGTGCGTGTAGATCGTTTATGAATCAAACTGATCGCCTCGTCAATCGGTGTTTCTTCTGTGATCACTATGGCGGGATGTCCGGCGATGATATGCCCCAGCTCATGCGCTTTGGTGTGATCCGCATGGACTCGTGGAGTGTGCGCCTCGAAGATGATGTAATCTCGATCCGGTGTTGCTACCCGTGCGCCAAAAAGTCCTAGTGGTAAATTTCTCCAGGCGATGGTGACGATAGGGCGAGATCGCCATCGTGCTACTTCGTCAATTAATTGGTCAATAGTAAAGGTTGTGGATGAGCGGAGAGTTTGAAAAAATTGAGGGGGAAGGTAATTTCTGAGTGCTAATGTGTGATTGGATTGATGAATGGCAAAGAACATTATCTATTTCAACTCTCTTAGGTGGGTAAATTGAGGATGGGTGTGCATATTGAAAAACTCCTTTGGGTTTTCGAATTGTCTCATAATACAAAATTACCTATCAACAAAGGTGTTAACAGTAAAAAATGAGAAATACCCCTTTAAAACCCCTGAATCAGCCGCTATTTCGTTGTTCTGTCTCGTCCTATTTTTTCTCACTGCGTTCTTTTTCCAAGATGTAGTCAATCATGGAGATGAGAGCTTTCCTTGCTTCGGGAGATAAGTCATCGGCTGCGCGTAGCAGAACCAGATCGCCTGTCTCCGTAGTTTCAAGTGGGATGCCGTTTTCTCTGGCTTCAACTAGTTGAAGGAATTTTTCGGCACCCTCTTCTGTCTCTATGTCGAAGTAAGCGAGAGGCACGTTAAAGTAAGCACCGAATTTCTTGAGAGTATTCCATCCGGGGTTAGAGTGTTCACCCTCTTTGAGTGCTTGAATGGTCCCAAAAGCGAGTCCAGTTGAATCAGCAATAGCGAGAAGTGTAGTTGGCAATCCTCTGCGTGTGCCAGATTTAAATAACAACTCTATTTGTCTTTTGAGAGTGAACAGTGGTGGTTTGAGTGGGTTAGTTTTTTTCTTGGTTGGCATTTTTCTAGTTCCAGTTTGTGTGATGTGAATTTTATCTTCTAATCAGTTTACTGAAAGGAAAAAGCAAGTGTGATTCGCGTTTCGTATAGGCACTTTCTTGAATCACATCATATCGGCGGCGGGTTTTTCCATAGATGATCAAAGATGAAAACGTAATTGCCTATGCGAATTAAGAGATGAGGGAGTGAGCACTGGCAGAAAAAATTTTGAGACTGCTCTAAAAAAATTCCGCCTCCCTCGACTTTTTCAAAACTCCTCCCGCACTTCTATCAACTTCTTCTAGCGACTCGATGGGGGAGTGCGTTTTTACCATTCTCCAGCACTCTCCTAACGCTTCCCTCTCCCCTAACTTTGACTCGATCATTCGCGCCAGTTGCCACACAGCCCCCATTCTCGAATCACACGACCCCACAGGCAAACACACAAAACACAGGCAAACACACGGACACACGACCTAAAGTATACCTCACGGAATTTCGTGGGGTATGGCTTGTATTTGCCTATAATCTATGCTTGCAAGATTCCCCACTCTGCCTTAGAGCCGGGAGGACATGGTAATTAAAAAATTTATGTAGGTTCTTTTTGAAAACTATAATCGGGAAGTAGGGAAGCAATGTTTATTGAAAACTACAACAATAGCCTACTGAAAGTAGTTCGTGGACCCAAATAAAAAACTGCGGCTCCTCTTGCGAGAGCCGCAGTTTTGTAAAGACAGAAACGGCAAGTAGTTGCTCTAACGAAACTTTTAACCTAAAAGTCTCTTAACAGCATCAGCATAGGTTTCGCAGTGTTCGATTGCAGAATTACCTGAACGTCTGTGAAATAAAGTCACCCCATTATCAGAAACCGGTCTAGCGTCTTTGTCATATTCACCCCTTGCAACTAAAGCGATGCGAATTTCGAGCAAGCCTTTTACTTTCTCGATGTAAAGAAGTTTGTTGCGTATAGCATCTCCCAAGAGATGTCCACCTTTAGGATCGATCAGCCAAATACAATCTCTGCTAAAAACAATAAAGTCAGGGAAAAAGCGACGACTCGATACACCCGTTAATGGCAATGGAATCGCATATCCTTTTTGCGCTGGGTTCCGCGCCCATCTGAGTTTTGTCTTATCCAACGCTTTTGCAAACTCTTGCTCGTCAGGACTCAGCCCATCATATCCTTTATGAATCGCGTTTTTATACGGATATACTTTGGCTGAAGCTCTAGGCTGATGCTCCCCGATTAAGTAAGGGTCTTCTTCTTTATCAGGTCGAATTTCCACATTCGTTTCATATATCTTACATAACTCCACTACTTCCCGATCAACATTTTTGCAAGCAATGCTTCCAATCTCAATAATTGTGTCGAGCTTCTTCGAGTCGAGAACAGACGTGTCTAGTAAATTGTATGCTTCGGGACTCATAGCAGATAGCTTTTCACGCAAATACTCTCTAACTTTAATCGGCTGTCCAGAACCTTGTGCTATATATTTCGGATCACTTGATCTACCTGTGGATACCTTTATCTGCACATCAGTTGCCTCAGCTAAACCCTTCGTGTCGCCCTCTATAAACAGTGGCAAGTCCTTTAAAGATTTTGACATAAGTTCCAACGCTTCCGAGCCATCTATTGCCATCGTGGGAAGTTGATATTTCTTTTTTGGCTTGAAAGGGGCAGGGCGAATCTTTGAATCAAAACTGGACGTAATCTTGACTTGTGGAATCTCTCCTTCAATCTTCTCCTTCACTTCTGCTAACGTCTCCATGAACTCACCTTTAGAACGAAAGCGGATGAAGAAATGTGCCGTATTCAACGCATCGTGATTACCATATCTAGCATCGGGTTGTCGCATCACCCGTCCGATGACCTGAGTAATTTGTGTTTTTGAACCCATCTCCTTATCAATGTAGGCAAAATAACAATTAGGATCGTCCCATCCTTCTTGTAAGCTCAAATTAAAAATAATATGTTTGTAATTGCCCTTGATAAATTCGTTATAGTCTCTGTCACCACCACGAAAGAGATGAAACTCATCCGGGAATTTTGAACCTTTCAAGCTGCAATAGACCGCAATCTCATCCGGATCAACTCCACACTCATTAACAAGCGTTCGCCAAATGACGATAGGTCGAGCTTTGCGTTTAGGAAAATCAATCTTGCTATCTTCCTCTTCACCCATCCCACTCTTTCGATTCGTATCACTGACATAAATACATTTCGGCACGATCCAATTAGCCCCGTTTCTAGTACGAACGACAAGTTTATTAAATTCCTTGTTCATCTCTCGAATAATTGCTTCGGGTCTACCGCTTCGCCCGCCAACATGGATATTGTCTTTGATTAACTGCATCTCAACAACATCGGCAGTAGGCACATAAGTGACTACCGGGTCTTGATTGGCAAAAATCTTATCCTGTTCCCCTGTGAACTTTTGGCGACGCGCGATCTCCACCAGTGCAGGTGTTAACTCCATAGTGGCGCTCGACAAAATGATTGCCTTTGGAGATAGGTCCAACAAAATATCTAACTGCTTATCAGTGCTGTTATGCCCTTCATCATAGACAACAAACAAAGCAGTCTTTTCACTCCTGTCTTTAATCGCTTCCCACACTGACTTGTCCCCTTCGTCTTGCTTGAGTGTATAAACGCTCAAGCCTTCCCTTTTCGTCTCGTCTCTATTAAATGCAGCAACGGTGCTAGTAATGATGAGCGGGGTATCGCTGTCACGAATATCTTGGATTTTGACATCTGCCAAAGAGATTACTGTCCAATCAGACACAAGGGGATGATATTTCCCCCCGACTCCTAAATTACTCGCGGTCTGTTCTACAACCACTTTGCCTTTGGAAATCCACAATACGAGCGGCTGTATCTTTCCAAAGGAACGCATCCGATTAACTGCGTGCGCCAAAACAGGAGTTTTTCCCGACCCGGTAAATGCTTGAAGCAACTGCAAAAACGGGTCAAACTTCCCGTCGATCCGATCTGCACCTCGTGTATGGTAGTCGTTATGCCTTGTTGCTATTTGTTCCGAGGCGGCGCTTTGGAATTTAAACAGATCGAATTTTTTGACTTTAGGCATTTTTAATTCTCCCTCATTCCTAATTGATCAAGTATCTCGTCCGGGATTTTCTTAAAGGATATAGTATCTATTTGATACACATTTTGCTTGGCATAAATAACGAGCGGCAAATTAAGCCCGGCTGCCTTGATCTCTGCACGCGCCTTATCACACACTTGCTTTGTAACTTTCGATTCCCCATCCTTACCATTCCATAACAAGCAAACACCTTGATTGCGACGATTCTTAGCTATGAGATAGGTGTATTTGCCATTCACTCGCTCCAAAAATCCCAACGAGTTTTCATCATTCAGATCGGCATGGCAGATCAGATCGATCATATCTTCGCGTTCCATCGCCAGTATTGCCTCTCGATCCAACTTGCCATCTGCCGCTAGAAAATTAAACCCACCACCTAGAGGTAGAGGCGCAGCTTTGCCAACTGGTTTCTTCCACTTCCCTTCGATTACGCGCCGCACGCGATCTGCGGTGAGGGTTCTGGAAAACAAATCCTTGCTTTTCTTGTCACCCGATTCGATCAAGATAAAACGCCGTTGGGATTTGGTTTTTTTATTAAGACTTAAAACAGCATGGGCAGTTGTACCTGATCCTGCAAACGGGTCAAGCACAATGCCATTAGGAGGACACCAAAGTTGTATGATTTTTTCAATGAGCATCAATGGTTTGGGGGTGTCAAACCCATGCGCCTCTCCAACTACCTGCGCTAACAATTTTTTCGCCGCGTCGTTATGTCCGCTCTCGCTATGCACCCAAGATTGGCTACCTATCTCCAGTGGAGTCAAGTATTCATCTTCTTCCCAAAAGGTCATTGGCACACGTCCTTGTTTCACTTTATTAAGATGACGTTTAATAGACGGCACTCCACGACCATTTTTGCCAAAATATAAAGTGGGCAAAACCCTCTTCTCGGCTAAATTCTCCGCTCGCCGGATGGCATCGTGAAGCACGTTTTTAGGCGTAACAATCTTTCCACCTTGAAGAACTGACCCTTTTAAAACTAACGACGGCGAAGGGCAGTTGGGGTCTTTGAGTTCAATATAATCACTTCCCCATTCGGTCAGCCACTTTTTAAGATCGGATTTTTTATTGTTCCAACTGCGAGGGGCGGGATAATGAATAACTCCTGTAAACGGCGATTGAATTCCAAAGTCTGCTTTTTTTGAATAGGTTTTGGCGGTCGCATCTGAAATTCGCCATAAGCCTTCTGGATCATTATCCGGATTCTTGTATTTTGAATCCATGCTGTCCGTGCGTTCTAATGCGCCTGTTTTGGCAATGTTCTTATCCCAAGCGGCATATACCAACACATATTCAGTCGTAGGCGATAAATGCTTGGAGTCATTGGATGGGGCATACTTTTTTTGCCAATTGATAATCCCGATTCGATTCTCCTCGTCGAAGATGGCATCCATCAACATTCCTAAACGAAACAACTCGCGCTCGTCAATTGAAATAGCAATTACACCGGTTCGTTTGAGAAGCCGCTTCATCATCATCAAGCGCGGAGTCATGAAATTCAGCCACTTCGTGTGACGGCTTTCATCGTCTGCTTTGACGACATCACCAGAATCAGTTTCATCGGGGTTGGTCAGCCATCTATCGTTATAACGAAAATCGCGGCTCCCTGTGTTATAGGGTGGATCAAGGTAGATGAGATCAATCGCTCCTAAATACTTGTGCAACGAAGCCATGACCTGCAAGTTATCTCCCTCAATAATAGTATTGTCACGGCGTTGCTTGGGATCGCCGTAGCAGAGCTTTGACACGCGATTAAGTAAGTGAGGCTTAACCTTATTAGAAAGCATGAAGGCATCATTTTTATGCGCCCAGACAATCTCAATACCACCGCTATCACTGTAAGCCATTGTTGTATCTCCGCTAAAGTAGATGGAAAAATTTGAGTGAAGCAAAAATCTCAACTCAATAAAAAACCATTGTAATCAACTGTTTACCTGCCCTGAATCTTTTAAGATTGTGTGGAACAAGAAAGATTACATGAGATACAAGAAGTGGGGCGACGCACTTAAAATAAAAGTGAGCAGAAATCCTGCTCACTTTATCACTAATTCTATCCTGCTGTTCCCTTCCTAAACTTTGATGCCTCCAAGCCCGCCAAGATCAAGATCGTCCTCTTCTTCTTCGGCTACGCTGTGCGCTCGGCTCCCGTTGCGGAGCATATCCACAATTACCACTTCCACCTCTGACGCATCTGACTCTTGAATGCGCTTGATGATATGCGCGTCATGCAGAGGATTGAGTTTAAGGGTGACGGTGATCTCTCTCTCGCCTGTCGTTTTCAAAACGAGAAAACGCTTTTCGGGATCATCTACTTCGAATTTCCGATCACTAAAATAAGTTCTCACCGCAGTCGCACAAAGGGCGGCGAGATTCTTTGAAGATCTCAGCTTATTGATGATCGCGTTATCGTGAGGTAGAAACGTCATCGAAGGAGAGACGATGACATTACCGTTTTCACGAATACTGAAGTTGCCCATCAGATGATCCTTTTTGCTTCCTCTATTACTGTGGTGTCGCCCATTTTTTCATGCCGTATTTCCACAAGCCGCTTACGTTTGCGGTAATCGGATTCGCAGGGAGCGTTGGATTCGCGCCCTTTTGAATGAGCGCGGTCTTGATCTTCTCCCCCAGGACTCTGCCGCTAAATGCACCGCCAGTCAGGATGACAGTATCGAAGCGGCGGTAGTCTTTCAAATCGGTAGCGGTCTTAAGTGCCGATAGCACCTCGTTCAGATAGCTATTCAACGCACCCGACTCGACCTTGAGTCGTCCACTTCGTAAATCCTCATCCAACTCAAAGATGCTGTGACCATTCGTAGCCAGCAGTTCCAACAAACGGCGCACACCTGTTTCTGCACCGCCGACAAACGTATTCAAGACACGACCCGCTTTCAAAGCATACACATCGAGCGTGTTCATGCCGCCATCAATGACCATGACTTCGGCTTTGGATGCCCCGGCGCGGGGTTGGATGTTGTCATCGTAGAGCCAATCCAGATACGCCCCGACTGGCTGCGCCAGTGCTTCGATGCCTGTGATCTCCAAATGATACGGCTTGCCTTCTACTTCAAAGTTGTGATCGCCATACAAACTCTTGAGACTAGCCAAAACCGCTTCGGCTTGCTGCACATCTTCGAGGAGTGGCACCGGCAAGCCGATCACCATCTTCGCGCCTTTGAGTTCAGTTATTTCAAGCGCGTCAAAGACTTGCGCGAGCGCGGCATACATCAGCGCATTGCGCTCCGGGCTTGCGAATGATGAGAAGTCCATCGAAGACTTCAGTCTGCCTCGATCTCCCGCGCCTTCACCTACGGCGTAGGTGTGACCGTTGACCGACACGATCTTGGCGTGGCTGCCCGCACTTTTCATGCCCATCCCTGCCTTGCCAATGTCGCGCGGGATGGAAACTGCCGATTGAATTACGCCATATCCTTTATCAATACGAATCTTTTCATTCCCTGCACCTGGATCGCGCCCGATGATAGGTTGGATAGTGGGTGCTGTGATTTTCTTTGCCATGTCTATTCTCCGTTTCGGTGTGAGTGGCGCGAGATGTCTTTTTTTCCAATCGCGCATAAATCTATTTCCCATTGTTTTTTTATCGATCATCTTGCTCACCATTGATTTTAAGTTTTCATCGCGCCCCTTCCCCTTCCGCGCTTTGTTGTGTCCGTGCATTGTTTCTGCTCTCCTCAACTAACAGGGTAGGGGAGGGCGTAGCCTTGCCGCTAAAACAATTGCACTGCTCTACACGCGCGCCGGTAAATGTTTGCGCCATTGCTTATTTGCTGTTCGGCACAATGATCATTTGATCTTTATAACCAAAGACATACGCGACACTATTCTCTCGCTTGGTCTTGATAGGTCGTGTAGGTTGTATCACCTCACCATACCGCACTATTTTTTCATCGCCTACAACCTCTAACCATCGCTCATGCCCTGCGCCGCTCATGTCCTGCGCGTGGGGCGGCACATTCCGTCCCATTTCTCGGAGTGCGATACGGTTTGAACTTGGGGGAGAGTTCCTCTTTCTCACGTCGCTTTGAGGTCCGTCATCCTGTGACATTCCACTGACGATCCATGCCGTGATCGTGGTGATCACGCCTGTGACAATCTCTATCCCGCGCATCACGTTACGTCCGATCCAGATCGCGCCGCTTGCTCCCGCCTCGACGATGCTGTGCATAAGGGTCGCGTTCCTCTCGTCCTCAAAGGTTTGCGCCCATGCCGCATGAAGCGGGTGACGCGGATCGCTTGGTGTTGTCGTGCGCCAATGAGTCGTAGAAGCACGTCGCGCTGTTTTTCGTTTCGTTAATTTTTTAGTCGCCATTCGAGGTGACTCCTACCACCATTCCTGTTAGCCCGGCTTCATCATGATCTTGTTGCCCGGCACGCTCTGCACGAATTTTCGCAAGCATCTCGGCGGTAAGTCGTTGTATCACCGGCGGCGGCAAGATCATTTCCGACTCGTCTTTCGGGTAATCGATCTTAACTCGGCTCATCAGTAATGCCGCGCGTAGTGACTTCGGATTCCACAAACGATGTTCCTCGGCGCTCTCATACGCCCATCGGGAGCCTTGACGATCTTTGATGATGATCGGCGGCTGCGCGGCAGCAAGCAGGGTAGAGAGCTGAGTCCATGCGGCACGTTCAATCACTTGCGCGGTATGCACCATATCGCGCTCGGAGGCGAGTCGTTCCTCGCCATTCTCTTTATTGCCTAACGCATCGGCACATACCGTGAAGGCGACGATGAGTTGATCCCATTGCACGCGCCGGTGTTCTTCTTGTTGCGGCGCGTTGAGCAACGGTTGTGCCTGTCGGAGTGGTTGGGTGGTTACATTTTTTCCCTGAGTGATCACCACGCCCTCAATGACAACAAAACCTTTCCCTTCGATCATTCGTCGTTTCCCCCGCGCATCCTCGCGCTTGTTCTGATCATCTTGGGCGGAATGAAACAGAAGGGTTACGGCTCGCGCCCCAAGAAAAATCAGGATGCCGAAAAAGACCCACTTGAGAAAATCCAAGACCGTCGCCCAAAGGTTTTTTTTGAACTCCAGCCATGCCTGTTCATTCTCGTTGTCCTGTATCGCCTTCTGGCGCGTGATGCCAATAGCGAGCGCATCACTATCATTTTTATTTTTAGCCGCAACAGCAGCGGCGGCGGCGGGTGTCAACGTAAGACCGATGGCATTCTGTGTCGCGGTCTGCGCGATCTGCGTTTGAGTCGCTGCCGCCGTTTGCGCGATCTGCGTTTGAGTCGCTGCCGCCGTTTTGACAGCAGGCGCTTGGGCGATTGCCGTTTGAGTTTGATTCGAATTGAGTTGGTAGAGCTGATCCCGAAGAATCTGTGCTTGCGCTTCGGGTGATAATGTCGGCGTGCCGGTTGGGGTAGGGGTGCGCGGCGAAGCATCGCTTCGCGCCAGTGTCGGTAATGGTTCGGCAGCACCGCCACAGGCTGAAAGAAACAGCGCGCCAACAATGGCAACGCTCAAAACCAAGAAGCAGGGGAGAGGGAGGTTGATTTTCTTCATTTGCAAATTCCCTGAAATTCCAATAAACTGTTATACGTCTTACTTATAGTGATATATGTTTAACAAAACCAGTCCCGAACAAAAACTACTTGAATCTTTGGAAGAAAATGGGCATGATGCAAAGCTCATTACATCCATTAATACCGATTTGAAAAACGCAATAGATGCCAAAGCGCGAGAGCATGGGTGGACGCTCTCTCTTACCACTCGTGCTCTTCTATTAAAATGGATTTCTGGAGGCATCGCCCTGACTGCCGCCGATGTAGCCAAAGTCATGGATCGCCGCAGCGCTCCAAGAAAGCGCAAAAAGAACAAACTATGACCACTTACAGCAGACGTATAACAGTTCACTGTATCGTCCCAAAAACGCAATAAACGCAAACTATGACTAGTTACAGTAGACGTATAACAGTTTACTGTTTTCGTAAAATTTGTCAATTCCAGAATTTCAACAGGTATCCACATGACCCAACCGGCTCCCCAACAAGGCGATAAGAGGAAAAAGGGTCGTGTTCAGGCTGAAGTAGATTCGGAGATCCTCGAAGCCGCCAAAGAAAAAGCGCGACGCAAAGGGTGGTCAATGAAACAAGTCATTGAGTCGCTGCTGAAATTATGGGTGCAAGAGGATGTCGTCGCACCCGAAGACGCGGGCGCAGCTCTGCCGCCTCCCAAAACAAAGAAAAAGAAATAACATCCCGTAAAAATAATCCTCCCAAAAATAAACACGTCCCACATTGCGACAAAATAAGCAACGTGGGACGTGTTTTTGGTATGCTAAATTATCCCGGATAGCAGCTTGCTTCTGCTAGGGGTTCATTAAGAATACCTGTAAAAAAGAGAAATAGCGAGCTACCCGCTGTCTTTTTCGCAGCAAATTGCCATCGGCAACTGCGCCACAACAATTGGCAGAACTCTGTGATTCAACTGCAAAATGACGCTATTGTCTATTTTTGCGAACATTCTTAATGAACCCCTACATCGTAGGTAACCTCTTCGCTGCCTTTGCCTTCTGCCGCGCCGCTGGCGAGCTCAACCAAGCGGCTTGGGATGAAAAGTGACTCCGCGCCAAGCGCAGAAGAAAATGCTCGCGCGAGATCATTCGCACTGCTAAAACGATCTTTGGGGTCTTTCGCCAACGCTTTGAGAATGATCAGTTCAACTGCTTCAGGAATATCTTCTTTGATTTTTCGCGGCAATGGCAACGGTTCGTGAACGTGCATGAGGGCAATCGCCATCGGTGTATCGGCTTCAAACGGCGGTTTGCCCACAACCATCTCATACAACATCACGCCCAGTGAATAGATATCGCTTTGTGCGGTGGCAGGTTTGCCTAAAGTTTGCTCGGGTGCCATGTAAGCCGGTGTGCCGAGAACTGACGACCCTGTGAAGTCTGCTGTGCCTTCAAGAACTTTTGCGATTCCAAAGTCGGTGAGGTAGGCGTTGCCTTGCTTGTCCACCAGAACGTTGCTCGGTTTTACATCACGATGGATGATTCCTTGCGAGTGAGCGTAATCAAGAGCCGAAGCAATATCGCTCAACAACTTTGCTACGTCATTCAACGACAACGCGCCATGCGCCAAAATATCTTTCACCGTTCCCGCCTGCAAGTAACGCATGGCGAGATAGGTGATGTCGTTATGTGAGCCGTAATCGTAAATGGGGATGATGTTGCGATGTTCGAGCTTCGCCACCACTTGCGCTTCACGCTCGAAGCGTTTAACGAATCGCGGATCGCGAGCGTAGTGTTCAGGCAGAACCTTGAGCGCGACGAGACGGTTCATTCCCGGTTGGTAGGCTTTATAAACGGTAGCCATACCACCGAGACCGATCTGTTCGAGGATTTGATAGGGACCAAGGGTGGAGCCGAGGAGAGAGGGCATAATAATTACCTTATCCTAAAACAGCTCTCCACCCCAGATATTTTTGATTCAAGGTGCAATTATTTTTAATGTACATGATCGAGTTTCGTGTCCTATACGTTGCCCCCAAATATCAACAACATAATAGTCGCCCGGACTTAATACTATTTGGGTTCTAGCGTTGTAACCCCAACCATCCGGTGTGTTTCCTGTATGCCATTGGACATCTGATCGCCACAGGTTTTCGGTGGGTTGGTTATTAACAGTTATTGTCGGGTAAGGCTCTTGAGCAATAAACTCCGCGGCTTTTTCCTTGGTAGCCCATCTTCCAACACCCGCATTAAATATAATCAACCCTGCCGGAGCTGTTTTAGGTTCACACCCTCCGAGTGATTGCATGATCATGTTGATATAAGTTACTGGTCCTGTTGGAGTGACAGGGGTTGATGTTCTTGTAGGGGTGTAAGTTATGGTGATTGTTGATGTAGGCGTAAATGTTCGCGTCATCGTCGGCGTTTTTGTCGGCGTCAGAGCAATGATGGTTTCCTCAACGGACTGAGTTCCTTTGGCATACGTCAGCCGATAGCTTTGCATCACCGTTTCAATCGCCGCTTGGGTTCGCGTCGCCTCCTGAATTTGTGCCACTGCTGTATTGAAACTCGGTGTCGCCATCAAGCGATAAACCGACTCGGTTGCAGTTTGAGCAAAGAACACAACGGCTGTTGCTGTTCGTTGGCTTGCAGTTTGTGACTCTTGCATCAGTAACGAAAACCAGATCAACGCGCTTACTAATCCGATGATCACAACAATCACCGCGCCCACTGGCACAAATCGCATTAGTTTCTTGCGCTTCTCGGTTCGTTCCTTGCGCTTCACCTCTTCCCTAATATCGTAAGTAACCTCTTCGCTACCCTTGCCCTCTGCCGCGCCACTGGCTAATTCAATCAAGCGGCTTGGTGTGGCAAGCGACTCCGCGCCAATCGCAGAGGTCAATGCTCGTGCTAACTCATTCGCAGTTTGGAATCTATCTTTCGGGTCTTTCGCTAACGCTTTGAGAATGATAAGTTCAACGGCTTCGGGAATATCATCTTTAATTTTTCTTGGCAATGGCAGCGGTTCATGAACGTGCATCAGCGCAATCGCCATCGGCGTATCGGCTTCAAACGGTGGCTTGCCGACGACCATCTCATACAACATCACGCCTAACGAATAGATATCACTTTGAGCTGTTGCGGGTTTTCCTAAAGTTTGTTCCGGTGCCATGTAAGTAGGCGTGCCAAGAACGGATGACCCTGTGAAGTCTGCTGTGCCTTCAAGAACCTTGGCGATTCCGAAATCAGTTAAGTAGGCATTGCCTTGTTTATCAACCAAGACATTACTCGGCTTCACATCGCGATGAATGATGCCTTGTGAGTGGGCGTAATCAAGCGCGGAAGAAATATCGCTCAACAACTTTGCTACATCGTTCAATGGCAACGCGCCATGCGCCAAAATATCTTTCACCGTTCCCGCTTGCAAGTAGCGCATGGCGAGATAGGTGATGTCATTATGTGAACCATAATCGTAAATGGGGATGATGTTACGGTGTTCGAGTTTTGCCACCACTTGCGCTTCGCGCTCAAAGCGTTTAACGAAGCGCGGATCGCGGGCGTAGTGTTCGGGTAAAACCTTGAGCGCGACAAGGCGGTTCATTCCCGGTTGGTAGGCTTTATAAACGGTAGCCATACCACCGAGACCGATTTGCTCGAGGATTTGATAGGGACCGAGAGTGGAGCCGAGGAGAGGAGGCATAGGTCAGTAGTCTTGTTTTCAGCTCAGAGTGTTGCGAATATATTACGGGCCGATGATGTCTATCTTGATGGTAAGGCTTCCTGAGTTATCTTGAAAGCAACCTGGGCAATCGCGCATGATCAATATCACATACTCCCCACGAGATAATTGAATGTCAATATATTTTCCTACGCCATTAGATTCTGCCTCAGCGACAGTATTGAAAAGAGTTTCATTTCCTAAAATTCCGTCCGCCCTACTTGGGAGCAACTGCCCAACTCTATCAACTGTTTCCCAATTCACCGCTCTATTTTTGAAAACCATTAATCCAGTTTGCCACTTTCCACAATCAACGGGATACTGCGGAAGCGGTGGACAAACTCTTATGGCTCCTCCCGCGATCCTGAATCTATGGACGCCATTCACGTCTGCTGTAAATCGTGATCCTGCCTCAGCGAGCCCCGAAACAATTATCGTCTCCTCTGGCTGTGGTGTTAGAGTGGCTGTAGGGATTGGTGTAAATGTTGGCGTTCTTGTAATCGTCGGTGTGTTGCTTGGTGTTAACGCAATGCGAGTTTCTTCAACAGACTGTGTTGCACGCACATCGACTATTACTTTTGTTTCCGTCATTGCCGCAATTGCTCGTTGAGTTTGGGTGACTTTTTGTATTAGTAATCCAGCCGCATTAACATCAAAAGTAGCAGTGGGTCTTGGCGTTTCGGTTGGGCGAGCAATTGCTGTAGAAGTTAATTGAGCGATCAAATCTTTTCGTTGCCCCTCAGAGGATTGCCATACTGCCATTCCAACTGACGCTATAACAACAAGAATACCAACTATGACTGGCGCAACCCGCAAAATTCTTTTCCTCTGTTCCGTCCTCGCCCTCTTCTTCACCTCTTCCCTTACATCGTAAGTAACCTCTTCGCTACCCTTGCCATCCGCCGCGCCACTAGCGAGTTCAAGTAATCGGCTCGATGTTGAAACTGACTCTGCACCAATCGCAGAAGCAAACGCTCGCGCAAGATCGTTTGCCGTTTGGAATCTATCTTTAGGGTCTTTGGCTAACGTTTTAAGAATGACGAGCTCAACTGCTTCGGGAATATCGTCTTTTATTTTTCGTGGCAGTGGTAGCGGCTCGTGAACGTGCATCAGCGCAATCGCCATTGGTGTGTCGGCTTCAAACGGGGGTTTACCCACAACCATCTCATACAACATCACGCCCAGTGAATAGATATCGCTTTGAGCTGTCGCTGGTTTGCCCAGAGTTTGCTCTGGTGCCATGTAAGTAGGCGTGCCAAGAACTGATGAACCTGTGAAGTCTGCTGTGCCTTCCAGAACTTTGGCGATACCGAAGTCGGTGAGATAAGCGTTGCCTTGCTTATCAACAAGAACGTTGCTTGGCTTCACATCACGATGGATGATGCCTTGCGAATGGGCGTGGTCGAGGGCAGAAGAAATATCAGAGAGAAGTTTGGCAACATCATTCAACGGCAACGCGCCGTGCGCCAAAATATCTTTGACCGTTCCCGCTTGCAGATAACGCATGGCGAGATAAGTGATGTTGTCATGTGAACCGTAATCGTAGATGGGGATGATGTTGCGGTGTTCGAGCTTCGCCACCACTTGCGCTTCACGCTCGAAGCGTTTAACGAAACGTGGATCGCGGGCATAATGCTCAGGCAAAACTTTGAGCGCGACGAGGCGGTTCATGCCCGGTTGGTAGGCTTTATATACAGTTGCCATACCACCGAGACCGATCTGCTCAAGGATTTGATAGGGACCGAGGGTGGAACCAATGAGATCAGGCATGAGACGAAATTAATAGCATTTGCTGGAATATGTTCTTCGCGCCGATTTGCTCAATAATATAACCGAGATAGAGGGCAGAGATGAGATGAGTGAACACAAAATTATGGCGCAATGATACTTACGCTAACATTGATACTGCCCCGGTTATCTCCAAAATCTCCCTGAGAATCATCTGCAACGATTATTAGGTAGTCACCCTTGTTCAATTGAATATCTATATAAGAACCCACGCCATTCTTTTCTGCTTCACCTGATGTTGTTGATGATCTGCCAATCCCTAACGTATAGTCTGCCGATGTAGGATTACGGTTCCAAACAATATTCTTGTTTTTATAAACCAGTAGACGAGTTGCCCATGTGCCACAATTAGGATTCGTGGAATCAGCACCGGGTGGACAATTTTGTATTGACCCCGACGCAATTATGAAACGATGTGTGCCATTTGCTTCTACTACGAAACGTGTTCCATCTACTGTAGAAGAGATAAAGATTTGTTTCGGGATAGAAGTAGGAAAAAGTGTATTGGTTTGCGTTGGAATCAATGTTGGAGTTTGTGTTCTTGTTGGCGTATTCGTATTTGTTGGGGTGAGAGCGATAATGGTTTGTAATGCTGCCTGAGTAGCAGTATTCTGCGTATTCACTTGCGCTTGAGTTTGCGTGGCGATAGGCGCGAAGGTCTGAGTGGCAACACGTTGGAGTGTCGCTGCCGCAACGATGTCCATAGTTGATGTAGGGGCTGGTGTCTCCGTTGGACGACTGGCAATCTCAGTGGCAAATTGATACGTTCGCATGATAGCTGTCGCGGTGCGTTGCGAAACGGTTTGAGTAAGTGATAGTTCGTTGAATAGCCACATAACTGCGGCGATCAATCCAACCACCGCTAATCCGGCAACTGCAACCGGCGCAACTTTCAGGATTCTTTTTCTGCGCTCGGTACTCTCTCTCTTCTTCAATTCTTCTTGTATATCGTAAGTAACATCTTCGCTCCCTTTACCTTCCGCCGCGCCACTAGCAAGTTCAAGCAAACGACTTGATGTTGAAATAGACTCGGCGCCAATGGCAGAGAGAAAGGCTCTTGCCATTTCATTCGCGTTTTGAAATCTATCTTTCGGATCCTTGGCTAACGATTTGAGAATGATCAGTTCAATAGATTCAGGGACATCCTCTTTTATTTTTCGCGGCAGTGGTAGTGGCTCGTGAACGTGCATCAAGGCAATCGCCATTGGGGTGTCGGCTTCAAACGGCGGCTTGCCCACGACCATTTCGTAGAGCATCACGCCGAGCGAATAAATATCGCTTTGAGCAGTTGCCGGTTTGCCAAGTGTTTGCTCTGGTGCCATGTAGGTGGGTGTGCCTAACACACTTGAACCCGTGAAGTCGGCTGTGCCTTCGAGAACTTTGGCGATGCCGAAATCAGTGAGATAGGCGTTGCCTTGCTTATCAACCAGAACGTTGCTTGGCTTCACGTCACGATGAATGATGCCTTGTGAGTGAGCGTAATCAAGCGCAGAGGAAATGTCGCTTAACAATTTCGCCACATCGTTCAATGGCAACGCGCCATGCGCCAAAATATCTTTCACCGTGCCCGCTTGCAAGTAGCGCATGGCGAGATAGGTGATGTTGTCGTGTGAACCGTAATCGTAAATGGGGATGATGTTACGGTGTTCGAGTTTGGCAACCACTTGCGCTTCACGCTCAAAGCGTTTGACGAAGCGTGGATCGCGCGCATAATGTTCTGGCAGAACCTTGAGGGCGACCAGACGGTTCATGCCGGGTTGGTAGGCTTTGTAAACGGTAGCCATACCACCGAGTCCGATCTGTTCAAGTATTTGATAAGGACCGAGAGTTGAACCGAGGATGGAAGGCATAGTAATTTCTCTATGGCAAATTCGATATGTTCCAAACTTTGAGGTTATTCCAGTGAACTTGTAATCGTGAACTGCCCTGATTACATACTCTTAGGCCAATCAAATTTCGTTCTAACTTGGGGTAACGAGTATCTGTAGCGACCACGGACGGAATGCCATTTACAAGAACAGCAAACTGAGAACCTTTTAGGAAGATCTGCAAATGGTTCATAGCATTTATCCCGCTTTTGGCCCCTTTGGCTTTAGCGAGCTGCTCTGTTTTTCCATTCTCAATTCGCACAACACTTACTTGCCCATCGAATCCAATGACGATAGCGTGCTTCAGCTCTGTATTTTGCAATCGCAACTCAATGCGCCAATCGCCAAGTTCACCCGAAAAAATATACCCATTTACTTCAATAACGACATCGGAAAATACTCCTAAAGAGTGTTCACTATTCGCACATGTTGCTTGATTTGGGGCAATAGCAGGAGAGGCTACTACAAAATATTCTTGAAAGCCAAAGAGGTACCCTCGGTCGCCATCATCCCCTCCAGTATTCGCTCTCAGCTGTTTTCCGCTCTGCCAGCCGCTGCCAGTATTACGGAATTCATCTGCGAACGTTGGTGTTTGATCAGCGATAACTTTCAAGATTGGTTCGGCAAAGATTTGTGCAGGATGCAGGGCAATGGCGATTTGGGTTACTGCCATTTGGGTGGTGGCGGCGACGTTTGTTGCGGCTACCTGAAGAGTGGCAGCGACATTGATGTCAACTGTGGCGGTGGGGCGTGATGTAGAGGTTGGCGGAATAACGGGCTCAATAAACCGTATTGAACGTGTTGAGATGATCTGATTGTTCAGGAAGATAATTCCACCGAAGAGACTGACGAGAACAATTCCTGCAATGCCAAACGGTATCAATCGCGCGATCCGTTTCCGCCTCTCCGTCCTCTCCCTCTTCTTCACCTCTTCTCTCACATCGTACGTAACTCCCTCACTGCCCTTGCCTTCTGCCGCGCCGCTCGCTAATTCAATCAAGCGGCTTGGTGTGACAAGCGACTCTGCGCCAAGCGCAGAATTAAATGCTTGCGCGAGATCGTTTGCAGTTTGGAATCTGTCTTTTGGATCTTTCGTTAACGCTTTGAGAATGACGAGTTCAACCGCTTCAGGAATTTCCTCTTTGATCTTTCGCGGCAGTGGCAATGGCTCGTGAACGTGCATCAAGGCAATTGCCATTGGTGTCTCGGCTTCAAACGGCGGTTTGCCAACCACCATTTCGTAGAGCATCACGCCCAGCGAATAGATGTCGCTTTGCGCTGTTGCGGGTTTACCCAGTGTCTGCTCCGGTGCCATGTAAGCGGGCGTGCCGAGAACTGATGACCCCGTGAAGTCTGCTGCGCCTTCCAGAACTTTCGCGATTCCAAAATCGGTGAGATAAGCATTACCTTGCTTATCAACCAGAACGTTGCTCGGCTTCACATCGCGATGAATGATGCCTTGCGAGTGCGCGTAATCAAGCGCAGAAGAAATATCAGAGAGGAGTTTTGCGACATCGTTAAGTGGCAATGCGCCGTGCGCCAAAATATCTTTCACCGTCCCCGCTTGCAAGTAGCGCATGGCGAGATAGGTGATGTTGTCGTGTGAACCGTAATCGTAAATGGGGATGATGTTGCGATGTTCGAGCTTCGCCACCACTTGCGCTTCACGCTCAAAGCGTTTAACGAATCGCGGATCGCGCGCATAATGTTCTGGCAGAACCTTGAGGGCGACAAGACGATTCATTCCCGGTTGGTAGGCTTTATAAACCGTTGCCATACCACCGAGTCCGATTTGTTCGAGGATTTGATAGGGTCCGAGAGTGGAGCCGAGAAGGGAGGGCATAACTTCTCCTAACGATTAGCACTTAGCGCGCAACGGAAGCCGACATAGAAGTCGATGAGTGTCGGCGAGTTCCTGAGGCGAACCGACGCGCGCACGGCGCCCCAATCGTCGAGCCAAGCGCCGCCGCGCCGCGTATGAAAATCATTTTCTGTTATATTCTCTCGCCCATCATTGGCGTTATATGGGTACGATTTATATTCCGATGATACCCATTCCCACACATTCCCTGCCAGATCTAACGCGCCGTAAGGACTCGCCCCATTTGGGTATTTTCCTACTTCAGTTGTATCGCCGACGTTGTTTGTATTGCCGATGTTGTGTGTGTAATTCAATTTATTTAGATCGGGCGCGGCATTGCCCCAAGGATATGTGCGTCCATCTGTGCCGCGCGCTGCTTTTTCCCATTCCGCCTCAGTAGGCAACCTGCGCTCTGCCCAGTCACAATATTTATTCGCATCATTCCATGAAACATAAATGACCGGATAGTTATTGTATTGTGCGTTGCCGTAATAGTTGTCACGCATATAAGACTTTACGCTTAAGGGTTGCGGGCATTTGCCTGCTTTGACACACAGCGCATACATGGCATTCGTCACTTCGGTTTTATCAATCCAAAAGGCATCAAGCGTTACAGAGTGAGCAGGCCTCTCCTCACGCGGTCCAGAATCGCTTCCCATTATGAACGATCCTGCTGACACATACACTTGTGCCATCCCATCAATTTTTGAAACTTGAGTTGGAACAAACGTAGGTGTAGGCACGATGGTCGGGGTTTGGGTTGGCGTGAGGGCAATGACGGTTTGTGTTGCCGCCATTTGAAGAGTCGCGGCGGCATTGATATCAATGGTCGCAGTAGGGCGTGGCGTTGACGTTTGTGGAAGAGAAAACGCAATAAAAGGCAATGCCCGTATCGCAGCAATCTGGCTATTCAAAAAAGCAATAACACCAATCAACCCAATCACAACAATCCCGCCAACTGCAAACGGCACGAACCTCATCACCTTCTTGCGCTTCTCGGTTCGTTCTTTGCGCTTCACTTCTTCGCGGATGTCGTAAGTAACTTCTTCACTCCCCTTGCCCTCTGCCGCGCCGCTGGCTAACTCAATCAAGCGACTCGATGTTGAAACGGACTCCGCGCTAATCGCTGATGTAAATGCTTGCGCTAACTCATTCGCTGTTTGAAATCTATCTTTCGGATTTTTCGCCAATGCTTTGAGAATAACAAGTTCAACCGCTTCAGGAATTTCCTCTTTAATTTTTCGTGGAAGCGGCAGCGGTTCATGAACATGCATCAGCGCAATCGCCATCGGCGTGTCAGCTTCAAACGGGGGTTTGCCAACAACCATCTCATACAGCATCACGCCGAGCGAATAGATGTCGCTTTGCGCTGTTGCGGGTTTACCCAGTGTCTGCTCCGGTGCCATGTAAGTAGGCGTGCCAAGAACTGATGACCCCGTGAAGTCCGCTGTGCCTTCAAGAACTTTCGCAATACCAAAGTCAGTTAAGTAAGCATTGCCTTGCTTATCAACCAGAACATTGCTCGGCTTCACATCGCGATGAATGATTCCTTGCGAGTGAGCGTAATCAAGCGCAGAAGAAATGTCGCTTAACAATTTTGCCACATCGTTCAACGGCAACGCCCCGTGCGCCAAAATATCTTTCACTGTTCCCGCTTGCAGATAGCGCATCGCAAGATAAGTGATGTTGTCGTGTGAACCGTAATCGTAAATGGGGATGATGTTGCGATGTTCGAGCTTCGCCACCACTTGCGCTTCACGCTCGAAGCGTTTGACGAAACGCGGGTCGCGGGCGTAGTGTTCGGGCAGAACTTTGAGCGCGACAAGACGATTCATTCCCGGTTGGTAGGCTTTATACACAGTTGCCATACCACCGAGTCCGATTTGTTCGAGGATTTGATAGGGGCCGAGAGTTGATCCAAGTAATTCAGGCATCGCCATTCAAGGAGCAGCCACGAAAATCCAGTGTTAATTATCCCACTCACAAACAAAAGGTGATGTTCCACCACTAACATCGTTCCATTGATTGGTGTCATCTAAACGAGAAATTTGAAGATAATTCTCTGGTGAACAATTCGACCCGCCGCAGTTAGTTGGTTCATGCGGCGCCCAATTGCTGTAAGACCACGGCTCTCCTGTAACCCACACCCATTGGCCATCTTTGATTTCGTCAGTGGCACCTAGCCAACCCTGTGGCATGATCTTATAAACGAATTGATTCTCTGATGCATTTTGTATAGTGACTAAGTGCGCTCCCAAAAGAGAGCAGTAATCCCTGCTAGAATGCCAGCTCATTCCTTGTCTAATTAACAAATACCAATGTTTGTTTTCTGGATTATATAAACCCTTGTCGGGGGTGGCAGTTGGAAGCGGTGTTGGCGTGTTTGTTGGAGTCCGAGTCAGCGTCGGCGTTTTAGTTGGAGTAAGCGCAATGATGGTTTCCTCGACGGATTGAGTCCCTTTGGCATACGTCAGTCGAAAAGATTGCATCACCGTATCAATCGCCGCTTGCGTTCGTGTCGCTTCTTGAACGCGCGCCGCCGCCGTGCTGAAGTTGGGCGTTGCCATCAGGCGACTGACCGACTCGGTTGCGGTTTCTGCAGCGAAGACAACCGCCGTGGCAGCGCGTTGGCTGGCGATCTGAGACTCTTGCACTTGAGTCGCAAACCAAATTGAAAGCGCAATCAACCCAATGAATGCCACAATCGCCGCGCCCACTGGCACAAGTCGCATCAGCTTCTTACGTTGCTCGGTTCGTTCTTTCCGCTTCACCTCTTCCCTTATGTCGTAAGTAACCTCTTCACTGCCCTTGCCTTCTGCCGCGCCACTGGCGAGTTCAATCAAGCGGCTTGGTGCGACAAGCGACTCCTCGCCAAGCGCAGACGCAAATGCTCGTGCGAGATCATTCGCAGTTTGGAATCTGTCTTTAGGGTCTTTGGCTAACGCTTTGAGAATGACGAGTTCAACCGCTTCAGGAATTTCCTCTTTTATTTTTCTTGGCAATGGCAGCGGTTCGTGAACGTGCATCAAAGCAATCGCCATCGGCGTATCGGCTTCAAACGGTGGCTTGCCGACAACCATCTCATACAACATCACGCCAAGTGAATAAATATCGCTCTGCGCGGTGGCAGGTTTACCAAGCGTTTGCTCAGGCGCCATGTAAGTCGGCGTACCGAGAACGGATGACCCTGTGAAGTCTGCTGTGCCTTCAAGAACTTTTGCGATTCCAAAATCAGTTAAATATGCATTGCCTTGCTTATCCACCAACACATTGCTCGGCTTCACATCACGATGGATGATGCCTTGCGAATGGGCGTAATCAAGCGCAGAAGAAATGTCACTCAATAACTTCGCCACGTCATTCAATGGCAACGCACCATGCGCCAAAATATCTTTCACTGTTCCCGCTTGCAAGTAGCGCATGGCAAGATAGGTGATGTTGTCGTGTGAGCCGTAGTCGTAGATGGGGATGATGTTGCGGTGTTCGAGTTTGGCGACGACCTGCGCCTCACGCTCAAAGCGTTTAACGAATCGCGGATCGCGCGCATAGTGTTCGGGCAACACTTTGAGGGCGACGAGACGGTTCATGCCGGGTTGGTAGGCTTTATAAACGGTAGCCATACCACCGAGTCCGATCTGTTCGAGGATTTGATAGGGACCGAGGGTAGCTCCGAGAAGGTCAGGCATAGACAGTATCTCTGTCAACGAATAGCCAACGAATAAACGAATGGCTCTGGCGCGCGAAGTATTCGTTTATTCGTTTCACCATTCGTTGACAAGCTTTTACCACCGAGACCGATTTGCTCGAGGATTTGATAGGGACCGAGGGTTGAACCAAGGAGGTCAGGCATGATTTAGATTTAGTCTCACTACGGCAAGTTTGAGATATCCCAAATTTTAAAATTGTCAAAATGAACTCGAGCGCCTTTTTGAGGGTCGTTTGATGCAACGCTGAGCCCGATTGATCCGCCAGCGCCAGCATAAGTATCATCGTGCGCCGGAGCTACGGCTGTGCCGTTAAGATAAATAGCAATTGAAGGTCCCTTGACGATCACCCGTAGCTGATTGGTTTCCAGCCCGCTTCGGAAAGGACCCCACTCGCCCAATGAACGAGTTCCAACCCTAAGGTATCTAAATAAAGTCATCGAGCCTTCCATTCCATAAGTTATAGCGTAATTATCCCGAAAATCGATTGTCCATGACGAGAATGTCGAGCCGGAAATAAAACGCACATCAACTTCAACCACAAAATCAGAATAGATTGGAGTATTGCCTCGCATCGTCCCTATAAATAGGTTCGGTAGAGATTCGAGAAAGAATTCGCCATCTTTGTATCCCCGATCCCCTAAAAGATTCTTGTTGGCATCGGATAGCGGACCGAGAGCCCAGCCGCTGCTCGGATTGCTGAAGTCATCAGAGAAATTTGGCTGGCGATTCGCAATTGCCTTTAAGATGGGTTCAGCAAAAACCTGGGCAGGCGTGGGTGTTATCGTCGGCGTGGGCGACGAGCCAGGTGTCGCAGTCTTTTGGATGGTTGACGTGATCATCGCTCCGGTCACAGGACCCCACGCCGGATCGCAATCGCTCGCGGGATTATTGGTGATATTGGTTTGCCCGGAACCGTCAGCGTTCATCACATATATTTCATTGTTCCCATCGCGGCCGGCGCAGAAGGCGATCCGTGCGCCATCGGGCGACCACGTCGGCATTAGGTTGCTGCCGCGGGCTGTCAATAGAGTTAGTCCCGTTCCATCGGCATTTATCATAGTGATTTGTCCTTGAGAAGCTGAAAAAACGATCCTCGTTCCATCTGGAGACCAGGCGAGATGCCCCGCCCCCCGAGACATATCTATGCTGAGTAGTTGGCGTAGCTGGATGCCATCCTTGATGACATAAATCCCGTTATCCGTTTTGAAGACAATCTGATGACCGTCCGGCGACCACCCCGGATCCCGCCCGCTATAACCAAAAGCCGATGTTAAGAGTGTTTTCTGTGTACCGTCTACATTCATAATGTACAGGCCGGCGCTCACGGGATCATTTGAGAGGGAACCGATGTAAGCGATTCGCCGCCCATCTGGTGAGAATACAGGCCCGTTGCCCCCTCCACCACCTCTTGAACTTTCCGTCAGCCGCATCAAATTTTTTCCATCGGCGCTCATTGTGAGGATATCTCTTCCATACCACACAAATGCTAGCGTCCGCCCATCAGGGGACCATGCCAGATTGCTTTTCGCTCCTCCCTCACTCGTTAACCGTCTGACACCCGAACCATCGCTGTTCATCACGAAAATTTGAGGGTCGCCTTCGCGGTCGGAAACGAAAGCGATTTGCCCGCCGCTACCTGTTTGCGTGGGTGTGAGAGTGGGTGTTAGAGTAGGGGTGAGAGCTACTATAGTCTGCGTGGCTGCCGCTTGTATCGTTGCGGCGGCATTGATATCAATGGTCGCAGTAGGGCGTGGCGTTGGCGTTTGTGGAAGAGAAAACGCAATAAAAGGCAATGCCCGTATCGCAGCAATCTGGCTATTCAAAAAAACAATAGCACTAATCAACCCAATCACAACAATCCCGCCAACTGCAAACGGCACGAACCTCATCACCTTCTTGCGCTTCTCGGTTCGTTCTTTCCGCTTCACTTCTTCCCTCACATCGTAAGTAACCTCTTCGCTGCCTTTGCCTTCTGCTGCACCGCTCGCTAATTCAATCAAGCGACTCGATGTTGAAACTGACTCTGCGCCAATCGCAGAAACAAATTCTCGCGCGAGATCATTCGCCGTTTGGAATCTATCCTTCGGGTTTTTGGCTAACGCTTTGAGGATGACGAGTTCAACTGCTTCAGGAATTTCCTCTTTGATTTTTCTTGGCAGTGGCAACGGTTCGTGAACGTGCATCAGCGCAATCGCCATCGGCGTATCCGCTTCAAAGGGTGGCTTGCCGACAACCATCTCATACAACATCACGCCGAGCGAATAAATATCACTTTGAGCAGTAGCGGGTTTTCCTAATGTTTGCTCTGGTGCCATATAAGTAGGCGTGCCGAGAACTGACGAGCCTGTGAAGTCCGCTGTGCCTTCGAGAACTTTTGCAATTCCAAAGTCGGTGAGATAGGCGTTGCCTTGCTTATCAACGAGAACATTGCTCGGCTTCACATCGCGGTGAATGATCCCTTGCGAGTGAGCGTAATCAAGTGCAGAAGAAATGTCGCTTAACAATTTTGCCACATCGTTCAACGGCAACGCGCCATGCGCCAAAATGTCTTTCACTGTTCCCGCTTGCAAGTAGCGCATGGCGAGATAGGTGATGTTGTCGTGCGAACCGTAATCGTAAATGGGAATGATGTTGCGATGTTCGAGCTTGGCGACCACTTGCGCTTCACGCTCGAAGCGTTTAACGAATCGTGGGTCGCGGGCATAATGTTCGGGCAAAACCTTCAGCGCGACGAGACGGTTCATGCCGGGTTGGTAGGCTTTGTAAACAGTCGCCATGCCACCGAGACCGATCTGTTCGAGGATTTGATAGGGGCCGAGGGTGGAACCGAGGAGATCAGGCATAGGTCAGTAGTCTTGTTTTCAGATCAGAGTGTTGCGAATATATTATGGGCCGATGATGTCTATCTTGATGGTAAGGCTTCCTGAGTTATCTGGAAAGCAGCCTTGGCAGTCTGGCATGATCAATATGACATACTCTCCTTGAGATAATCGAATGTCAATATATTTTCCTATGCCATTAGATTCTGCCTCAGCGACAGTATTGAAATGAATTTCATTTCCCACAATTCCATCTCCTCTACTAGGGTGTAATCGCACGTCGTTATTTTTCGGCTCCCAATTCACTACTCTATTTTTGAAGACCATTAGCCCAGTGTTCCATTGCCCACAAAATGGATCTTGTGGCATTGGCGGGCAATACCTTATAGCGCCTGATGTAATCATAAAGCGGTGAATGCCATTCGTTTCTGCCGTGAAACGAGACCCCGTTTCCGCAAGCGCGGAGACAACTAACATCCCTTTTGGCGTTGGCGTTAGAGTAGCTGTAGGGATTGGTGTAAATGTTGGCGTTCGTGTTGACGTTGGCGTGAGCGTATTTGTAGGCGTATTCGTCGGCGTAAGAGCAATGATGGTTTCCTCGACGGATTGAGTTCCTTTGGCATACGTCAGCCGATAGCTTTGCATCACCGTTTCAATCGCCGCTTGCGTTCGCGTCGCCTCCTGAATTTGTGCCACTGCCGTATTGAAACCGGGTGTCGCCATCAAGCGACTGACCGACTCGGTTGCGGTTTGAGCAAAGAATACAGCGGCTGTCGCTGTCCGTTGGCTTGCATTTTGCGACTCTTGCATCAGCAACGAAAACCAGATCAACGCGCTTGCCAGTCCCACGATCAAAACAATCACCATACCAATTGGCACAAATCGCATCAGCTTCTTGCGCTTCTCGGTTCGTTCTTTGCGCTTCACTTCTTCGCGGATGTCGTAAGTGACTTCTTCGCTACCCTTGCCCTCTGCCGCGCCGCTGGCTAATTCAATCAAGCGGCTTGGGATGAAAAGTGACTCCGCGCCAAGCGCAGACGCAAATGCCCGCGCGAGATCATTCGCCGTTTGGAATCTATCCTTCGGGTTTTTGGCTAACGCTTTGAGAATGATCAGTTCAACTGCTTCGGGAATATCCTCTTTGATTTTTCGCGGTAGCGGCAACGGCTCATGAACATGCATGAGCGCAATCGCCATCGGCGTGTCGGCTTCGTACGGCGGCTTGCCGACGACCATTTCATACAACATCACGCCGAGCGAATAAATATCACTTTGAGCTGTAGCGGGTTTTCCTAAAGTTTGCTCAGGTGCCATGTAAGTAGGCGTGCCGAGAACGGATGACCCTGTGAAGTCGGCTGTGCCTTCGAGAACTTTTGCGATTCCAAAATCAGTTAAGTAAGCATTGCCTTGCTTATCCACCAATACATTGCTCGGCTTCACATCACGATGGATGATGCCTTGTGAGTGGGCGTAATCAAGAGCAGATGCAATGTCGCTCAACAATTTTGCGACATCATTAAGTGGCAACGCGCCATGCGCCAAAATATCTTTCACCGTCCCCGCCTGCAAGTAGCGCATAGCAAGATAGGTGATGTTGTTGTGTGAACCGTAATCGTAGATGGGGATAATGTTGCGGTGTTCGAGCTTCGCCACCACTTGCGCTTCACGCTCGAAGCGTTTAACGAAGCGTGGATCGCGGGCGTAATGCTCAGGCAAAACTTTGAGCGCGACGAGACGGTTCATTCCCGGTTGGTAGGCTTTATAAACCGTCGCCATACCACCGAGACCGATCTGTTCGAGGATTTGATACGGGCCAAGGGTGGAACCAAGTAGATTGAGCATAGTTTTACTAAGGTTTGATTATGTTAACTTGTATTCAGCATGAGAAGCCCCCGCCAAAGTTCGAGTTGCACACCGATTATCTCTTGAAGTTACTCACGATATGGCCAGCCCACCCTGCTTATGATCACAATTTTTCCCGCCGGTGTCGGGTCAGGAGTGCAATTGTTTTTCCAACTGAGATTAATCCCTGTTGTACGCAGTGCAGGTGTGGGCGTTGCTACAACGACAGCGGGGACAATAGGTTGAATCGTGGTTTGTGTAGGCACTGCTGGAATTTTTGCTTCGCCACCCCATTGAGGATAAACACTTGATGTCCACCAGATTGGGAATTTATCTAATTTGATTGCGACACCACTTCCGTCCGTACTAATTAATCGGGGGACACATAGAATGTCTTCATAGGCAATTTTTTTACCTTCCGGATTAAAAGCAATCAGACGATTGCAGTTATTCGCCTCGACAATACGTTTAATAGAATGATCTGCAATTGAAAACTCCCATATTTCATATGGCCCCCTGTTGGCATTCTGGCAACCACTCAAATCTATCAATGCCGCAAGTGGGGTTCATTAAGAATACCTGTAAAAAAGAGAAATAGCGAGCTACCCGCTGTCTTTTTCGCAGCAAATTGCCATCGGCAACTGCGCCACAACAATTGGCAGAACTCTGTGATTCAACTGCAAAATGACGCTATTGTCTATTTTTGCGAACATTCTTAATGAACCCCCTTTGTTTCGGTCAATCTCACTACCTTATACTAAAAGATATATTCAAGGCAGTCTCATTTAGTTCGCCATAATTGTAACTTTCAGTATGAATTCATAAGTGAGAGTTTGCATCTGCATCGGCGTTTACACCAGTAATTCCAGGCGACACAAAAGTTGGGGTAAAACTAGCGAAGCTCCGCCAGCGCACATCAGAATTCTAGATTGCGTTCACACCGACTCACCTATAGACTTCGGCGGATGAAAAGCAATTGGACACCCGAAGAACTCGACAAAGAGTGAGTCTTACGACTGGACTGGATTTCTGCTGAGATATTCGCTGAATAGCGTTACCGCACCGTCCCACAAATCACTTCGATAACCAACAGAAAGCATGTATGAATCTGCAAATGGCTGCCTATTGATATGAATCGTTTTCGCACCCCAAAAATGAATTACGCTCAGGGAAAAACGCAGTTGAGCGGTTCGCGGTTTCCCTGCGAGAGATACAGCCGTAACGTAAACATCCACGGGTTGACAAATGATTGAACCAGTGCAAACCGTGATGCTGCGCCATTACAACGAAGGGGCTCGATTGATCTTGATTGCTCCGGGTAATATCCGACTCGACTTTCTAGAAAACGAATTGAAACGGGTGGTGATTGGCAAGTCGATCAACATGATGGATGTCGCGCATGACGATCTTCCCTCTCAGGTCGAGAGCGTGATGACGAGGCTTGCCATGTTGGGCGTCTATTCGGAAAAAGATTCGATAAGCCGCTCCGTCTTGTTAACGGCATTGGAGGCGATCTATTTACCCTTGTGGCAGGCGGGGCGGCAAGACGATTCAATGTTCACCATGCCACTCTTGAAAGATTTGCAAGCAGGATTGAATAGAATCTCAACCGCACATGAATCGCCTGATGTGCGGGACGCAGCACAAGTTTTGTCATTTCGTCTAAATCGTTTCGTGAAAAGCAGTGCGCGCGAGTGGTTTCAACAGACCACTGCTGACTTCTCGTTGCAACATCGCCTCATTGTGTTCGACATTTCTAATATGGAACGAGAAATAGGGGTTCGGTTGCCGCCCCTGCGGAATGTGTTACTCGAAACCTTGATCAGCAAGATCACTTATGGGATTCACCACCTGCGTTTGCGCGGCGTGACTGACCCGATTATGTTTTTCTTTGTTGATGACGTTGGCGTGTTGAGGCAAGTCACGGGACATGGCGGGAACATGAGGCGAGACCCCTACGCACGGGAAGCAACCGGATGATTGTGCGTGGTAATTAGGACTAGAGTTCATTACTCACAATCAATACCATCACACATGGCAGTGCGTTTTGGCAGTTCTTAATACTGATTACTGACTTGTCTCAGAGTTGCTCTGCACGCCAAATAGATCGCTGACCGGTGTCACCGCTTCACGAAACTTGCGGGAGAACCGTCAAGGTGAAGGAGGAGAGAGCGTCGATCCCAATTGGTCTCCGCGCCAACTTGCGTATCCCCAACGCCCTGCCGCTGATGTCTTCGCCGAGCGCATGCAGATGCAGATCAAGAAGGTTGCCGGCGAAGAAGGTTCATATGTAGCGGCGCGCCATCTCGGGGCTCGGCTGGATGAATCTATCCAGAGCCGCTCTGCCGGACAAAATGCGGAAATTGCTTTTGCGCGGCGAGAACTCTACCAAGAACTAAAGCAATCCATCGATACGTCCAGCAATCTGGAAGGGAGAATCGTTCAATGGGCGAACAGATTTCAACTCTCAGCCAATCCCGCAGATGTAAGTCGTGATGTGCGGGAAGCCTTCCCGCGCTGGGCGCGCTGAATATTGGAGTACGAAAACGATTCTTGTTGCCGACAGGCATTTGACATAGAGATAGGGTAACTAACCTGAATTTCTTCGGAGAGCTTCGCTGAATAGCGTCACTGCAACGCCAAGCCACTTCGATAATTGTCAGAAACCATGTGTCAATTTGCAAATGGCGGCCCAATACCTGAATGGTTTTCAATCCGTAGCAAGAATGCTGCGCTATGATCTTCTAAGCTTCTTTCGTTAATCCTTTCCACGAAATCCGGGCAACCGGTTGAATGTTCATTTCTGGGGATAGCTCTTGATAGGCCAACACCGCGAGATACGGAAAATCGGCTTGGATTAGCTTCCTCACAGTTCTTCTGATGTCCATCGATGTCAGCACCGCGCCATTTTGAGATGTCGAGGGTAGCCTGCCAAATTCCAGACTGAACGCCTCCCTAAACTCTTCGCGTTCCTCTGCTGTCAGTGGCTGCGCGCCAATGTCACCAATCCTTCTCTCTATATCGGGGTCGAGCAGATACACGACCAACGTGCTCTGTCCTCTTGTGTACTTGTGAGAAATGTATTTCTTCAGAGAAGTGCGAACGTAGCTGGAATAATCGGCGATAGCCAAATTATCGACGCTTTTAGCGCCAGTGACCGCAAGTAGCCCTTCCGCATGAGGAATGAAAACGATATAGCGAACCTGGTCAACATCGGTGGTGCCACTGACGGAAAGCATGCTTTCTAAAATGCTTCTCAAATCTCTAATTGAAATCTCTTCCTCAAGGAGATCCCTGAGGACAAGGCAGCACTGCTTCACCGAAAAACGTCTCAATGCTGCATCTATTAACTCGGGGAACGCCCCACGCAACGCCTCGAGGATATATTCCGTGATCGCGATAGTTTGAAAGGTCGCGGCGTTTTTGCGGATTTCGGCGGATAACGCCAGCACGAGAAAGCCCGAGGGTCCCCAGATGGTCAATCCTGCCTCTCGACACACCTTAACGGTCTCCTCTATTTCTTGGACTATCGCGCACGGGTCGCCGTTGGCCGGATTCCTTGCCTCTCTCGCATCGATGTTGAGAAGTTGTTTCAGTCTGTCTCTTACATCGTTCACCAGGAATTCATCGGACTCGAGGCCTGCGAAGGCGGGACATTCATGGTCGTCAAGTTTGAACCGAATTTCGTTAGGCTTGAGCCTGTTATCAATTTCCATTCGTACTTCGGGAAGGATGATACCCAACTCATGAAAAAGACCTTCCCGCATCATCGAAAACGTTTCCTCAATCGACCGGTCGTCCGCATGGCTTCGTGTTGCACCGAACACTTCGTTTACGAATACAGTGATGGGTATTTTGCCCGAGTCTGGTGAGGCGTCGGCGGCTATGCCGGCAATCTGGTTGTCCGAGTCGGCGAGCTGCCTAGAACTGCGGAAATTCTGGTTTTCAGGTGCGGGCCGGTCTTTAAACTCGACCGGCGCCATTGTCCTGAGTTCTAGATCAGCAAGGTGCTCCGAACGCGACAAAACGGGAATATTTGGAAACTCAAGCTCGATCAAGGTGCGGACGAAAGGTCGAAGTTTAGGGTCGTCAACAACGACCACGGTCTTGCGATCCTGTTCGACGCTATTTCTAAACGCAGTTAGTGCGTTTTGACAATTTTCAGGCTCCATCGCCAGGACGGCGTGACCGCCGGATTGATAAATAGAATTTCGGATTTCAGCTTCGAAGCGGGCATCAAGCGGAAGGATCGAGAATCGCCTGTCATTACCCGGTAACCTTGCGCGAAGCACTGGCAGTGAACGGATACTCTCAACGATATCCTGGAAATTGACGTCGCCGGAGTAGAGCCGGTCAAAGTCCTTATAAATTTCACCAAACGGCTTTATGGGCACTCCCTCAACCACCAGCCCCCTGCATACTTGCGTTAATGCCCTGAGCTTGCCCGACGAAGAGCGTAGTTCGGCAAGTGTTCCAGGTAACTCGATCTCAATAATTTTCGCTACTTCCTGGTGGCCCAGAAACTCGGTTAGGTTGCGTTGGACTACCGCTCCCAGATGCCGAATGGGATATTCGATGACACCCCACAACTCCAGCCCCGCACTCTCAACTTTCTTCCAGTCTGCGTCGCTGATCCAGAGTCCTTCAAATGGGCTGGTTGTTGCTTTGCCTTCCACGCCGATGGCTGCGAGCGCCTCGGCGGAACCAGGAAAGAAGCGCTGGTCTACTTCGATAGTTCCCATGACCAATGGAATCTCGTTGATCATGATTATGTAGGCTCCCGAAGGCAGGTCGGTATCGTTTCCTCTGAATCGAACACCAGGTATTTGCACCCCAAAGTCATTTTGAATTCGCAGCCTCATATCGGTAATGTTTTTCAACAACTCATCGGATAGGGAACTGCCACTACGGCCCTCGGTGAAAGGGATCAAATTTTTGGCTACTTCAACAGCAATGGGTGTGACGACGTGTAACCAATCGATGTATAGCTCGCCATAGAGCAAGGCGAACTCTTTTTTTTGCTTCAGCCTTTCGATCGACGCTTCATGTTTCTCGGCCACACTGACGCTTTGCGCACGTTTGAATGTTTCAATGGCTTCATTCAATGCCGACACTCTTCCGCCGGGCTCTTTCAATTGTTCCCACGCGCCTGCAAGGTTTGAGTAAAGCACGCCATCACTCGGGTCAAATTCGATCGCCTTGTTGTATCTTTCTATTGCCTTACGATATTCACCTTGTGTGTAGTAGTTATTGCCTTCAGCGTTCAGCAACAACATCCTCTCTCTCGACAAATCAGCCAGCCCCTTGAGCGCTTGTTGATGCAAGGGATCGATGGCGAGTACTAGGTTGAACTCTTGCTCAGCCGCCTCGTACTGTTTCAACTGCCGTCGGAGATCTCCCATCCTTGCCCGAATGATTGTCTCCCATTGTGGACGCTTTCCTAGACTGCGTGTACACCACTCTAACGCTTCTGCCAATTCGCCTTGTTCCTCGCACAACCACGACATCCCCCAGTAACCATCCAGCGCCTGGGGCGCAACCTCAACCGCTTTCTCGAACCGTGCTCTCGCTTTTGTCAAGCATTCATCGTGCTGGGCTGAACTACGAGACTCATCAAGATAGATATAGCCATCGGACAGATAAGCCCCCAACTGGCTGCCATCGAGACTGATCGCGTTTTCGGTGCTGCGATGCGCATCTTCAATTAAATCGTTTTGCTGATAAGTCTCGGCTTCCTGCAGATACGTGCTATAGGCGCTGAGGGGGTCAACCGCTATCCTGAGTTTGATCAGTCCTGCCAGCCGTTCCCTCTTGGTTTTAAACAATTCGCGGCGGCTATACAAGCGTATTGCCCGGAGATAGACGCCGGAATTGCTGGGCGCGTTGCGAATTGCTTGCTGGTATTGCGTTTCAGCGCCAATGAGATCGCCTGCCTTCAAATAGCAGTCACCCAACAATACAAAGCCATCGCCAAAGGATGGCTTTGCCTCAATCATGCGTTGTGAATCCTCCTTCGCTCTTTCCAAACCGTCTGGTTGCTCTAACCAGAACTCGGCCCAACCGGTTAGCACCCGTAGATTATCTGGGGCAAGCTGCTGGGCCAGTTCAAACAACTCCTTGGCTTTGTCATGTTTGAGAAAGTGATATAGCTCAATCTCTCCGGCGATGACCAGCATGTTCGCCCGTTGCTCTGATTGAATTTCCTGCCGGGACAAAAACAATACCCAGTCGTACGCTTCTGCCCAACGTTCTTCCAACAAGCACTTTGTGTAATATCGCATCTGTTCGATCGACGGTTCCATCTGGGCAGGAAACGGCAGTGGCGCACTTGCCAACCCAACGCAAAACGTCAACCACCAACCTGCATCGTCAAACGCCGCTACATAGGTGCGCAGCCATTCATGCCAGCCTTCTTCCCGATCACGTTCAAAAATATCGGCGAGCCGCTCAATCTCCTTCGCTATCGCGACACGCTCAAACTGCTCGCGCATTTGTATCAGCGCCGATTGCAGTCGATCAGGTTCTGCTCGACCTACGTGATCGTTGATGACGGCCCAAAGCTTGATGACATTCTCCTCATTAGACAAAGTCGCGCGCAAACTCTCGAGGACTTCCGCGGCGGCCCGCATATTAGCTTTACGCTTGGCCGCATCGTAATAAACGTCGGCAAGAATTGCGACCACCTGATCGGACGTGAACAGAGGCATCGCGTTATCCTTTCAGGTCAACCAGAAACGTCGGTGTCATTTTTTTCTCTGAATCGAACACTGGGTGTTCTCGTCCCGATACTGCCCTCGGTGAAAGGAATCAAATTTTCGGCTACCCCGTCTTTGCGCTCTTGCAATGGAGCTGTCTGTGATTTAGGTTGGTCTGCCGCCGACACCGCTGCACGCGTGCTTAGAGGAGCTCCGCACTCCTTGCAAAACTTGGAGGAAATGGGGTTAGGGATCTTGCATTTGGCACATTCACGCTGCAACTCGCCCCCGCCTTTGTCCGTGGTGGGAACGACAATCGCCTTATTGCTCTGCAAATAAACCACCGGCGTGCCAAAGCGCGGGTGTTCCCACGCAGGCAAAGTTTTGGCCAGCTCCATTCGACCTGCTTTGACTGCTTCGTCAATCTTCTCCCCATCGGCAATGCAACGATAAAACGTCTTGGCAAACAACCGGGCATCATCGTTTGAAATGGAATACTGCATGGCTACAACGGCCGGAATGTCGGCATGCACCAATACACTTGCCGTGCTCTTGAAACTTTGAAGGGTACCCGGTGCAGCGCCTTTACATACCTGCAAGAAGACCAGCCGCGGCTTATTGTCTCCGGAAGGAAGCAGGCCGACTATATCTTGGCTGGTAATCCACTTGACTGGATTTTCGATGGAAGCACCGGTCTTCTTGTTGAACGCAACGTCCTTGTAGTCACGGTCGTCCGTATCCATGATGACAGCGATTTTGCCTGCCTCACCATGGCCAATGAAGTGCAGGATATGTGGCGGCTTGGGTTGCGGGTCATCGGGATTCGGATTGAGTAGTAGGGCTTGTAGTCCTTTGTAAGTCACGTTTCTATGGGGCATAACCTTAACGCGTCCCGTCGCCTCTAATCCGAGCAGTTCTGTCTCCACGTCGTTAATTTCCTTATCCTCCAGCGTTTCCAAGCCATGAGGCTGGCATATCACAATCAGGATCCGCAGAGGTGTTTCCTGCTCCTTCAATTGCTGAACGAGTTTCGACTGCGGCACCGAGCGGATCAACACCAGTTCTGCATTCTGACCGGGAAAAAAAACACCTTTGACGCTCTGATCGAAAGATGGCAGCTTTCCACCTTCAGGGATAAAGAGAAATTCCCACGGCAACCCAGTTAGTTTCTTCGCATTCTCTTCAAAGATCAGCTCCAACCGCAACCGCTTGGTCGTGTCTAGAGCATAATCATTTGTAAACTCCCGATACATCGCGGCAAATGCAGATCTGATTTTCTCGTCAGCGAAAAGAATCTTATAAAGATGCATGCCGAGAGTCTGCAAATCGGTCACTTCGCATAGGATATTTTTGTTGTTGGTATTGGCTTGATTATCCACCGAATAGTTCACCCAGAAATTGAGCCGGTCTACGCTCATCTCGGTCAATTTGTCATAGCCAAGATCGCCCCTTACAGTTTCGCCATATTGCACATGGCAGCTGATCTTCTCTAGGTCGTGAATAGTGAGAGAGCACTCGACGTAGCTCATGGCAACTCCCTTTGTGGTAAACCCTAAAGGTCGAGGAGGGCGAGCGATTCGTCGCGCGCCTCTGCAAATTCATCCGGTTTTGCTTCGCCTCTGAGTGCCTGCCCGACTGCGGCCTCGTACGCAAGCACCATTTGGTCCGCATATGATTTCTTCAACATTGTGCGTTGGGGCGCCGTGAGATCAGGGCTGAGAGTGATCGTTTGTGTCAAGCTGAGCAGATTGGCTTTGGCGCTTTTGTAGGCATCCTTGGTTCCTCGACCCGCTTCGCTCACCACCTGATCCCAGAGAGGGGCAAAGGGAAGGGTATCGAGATCATCACGCAGATTCTCCATTGGCCTGACCACACTGTACAGCACAAAGTCGGATGTACGGTACGGGGTTGCTTCAGCCTTGCTCTTCCCTTGCATCAACCGGTTGCCAATTACCCACAGCATCTGTGGATCAACATCCGGCTCATCGATCAATGCAAAGAAACTCGGCACGAACGGGATGCCAGCATTAGGATCGAAAGGCTGACGGAGCCCAATGAGTGGCTTTGTGCCGTTCAGCCGGAGGAGAGTATTGAAACCTTGCAGCACAATCCCGGCCACATTCGCATAAGGGCTGAGCAATGGTGAGAAATCCAGCACTTTTGAGGCGCTCTCGATCACCTGTAGTAATTCAGATGCATAATTGCCCACTGACAATTGGCACAATACCACCGACAACTTAAGACCGCCCCCCCGGTAGGGAAACGTGCCCGAGACTGATGTATCCTTGAAGATCATTCCCGGTGGAATCTTCTCGCCGCCGAACTGATTCAACAGCGACGGACCCACAATAAAGGGCACGACTAATTCTTTTTTGTCATAAGTGAATTCGGAGACGACGAACACCAGCGGATCAATCAGCGTAAACCATTTTCGCTTTTCTGCCAGAAACATCTCATTGATCACTACATGAAAATAATGCTGGTCGCGCTCGAACGGCTGACCGAGCTGGTCTTTTTGTTCACCGTGATCGTCTGGAATCCTGACGGTGCTAGGCAATTGGCGCTTGCTCTGCACAACGTGCTGTGAGATGCCATCGGTGACTGTCTTCCACAAAGCGGTAATATTGGCCATTGGAATTCTCCTCTTATTGTTTGATCATTACAGGTGGCATGAATAGCGATATTTCTCTTGGTGAAAAACTAAGGCATATCTGAGCCGCCGAACGAATTTCAGACTCGTTCTGTCGAAGAACCAAAAGCGTAAGTGTAAGTGTAAGTGTAAGTGTAAGTGTAGTCCGTGTCATAGTTGACTATACTTTCGTGAACTATTACCTTCGCGTGTTATCTACAGCCAACGACCTTTATGAAGAGCGCGGCGACACGATCACAAAGGGACTCGCCCTCTTTAACTTTAAGCGCGTGAATATTGGGCGTGAGCAAAACTGGGCCAGTGAGCACGTGCAGAACGATGATGCGGCATAGTTGTGCAATGATTATCCTGATGCAGGCACCTATGTGATCAACTTGCGTTTGTACGCACGCCAACAGATTCGCTGGATAGGAGATGCGTTGAACGCCGCACGGCATTTGACGGATCGTTATGGCGAAGATAATCATCTGCTGATGATTATAGCGTAGAAAATCCTGCATCCAACCTTCGGTCACTCATATAGAGTGACCGTTTTTATTAACTCGCCCCGAAATCTTAATCTACCCAACTCCTTAGACACAGTCAGGCCTCACATGAATCGGTGTGCGCGAATGTTATCCATTCGTTTAGACAACGCATTCGCTATTGACTAGAGTCCCCCCTCCTTTTTTGATTGACATGCACTTCGACTGCTCGAAAAAATCTCTGGAATTGCTTGTTATAAAGGCTTTTTTTGCATTTCTAGGGGTGTGAGTTTTGCGGAGGATTCAAGGCTATTTTTTTTGTCATACTACAAGCATGAATACGACAACCATCTCGGAAATTGTGAATCAGATTATTTCCTTCTGTGCCGGTGTGGGCGCGGTCATCTTGACGGTGCATTTAGTGTGGGCGGCGGCGCGAGCGCAAACCGGGGTTCATTAAGAATACCTGTAAAAAAGAGAAATAGCGAGCTACCCGCTGTCTTTTTCGCAGCAAATTGCCATCGGCAACTGCGCCACAACAATTGGCAGAACTCTGTGATTCAACTGCAAAATGACGCTATTGTCTATTTTTGCGAACATTCTTAATGAACCCCTGCTAGTAAATCTCTTCCATCGGTATCCCCTTACGCCGGAGGAACTTTTATTTTTTATCTCTCAAAGCGCGACCAAGTTGGTCGCGCTTGTGCCTCCCCTGGATAGTCACAACTTATCGCCGCCTTTCTTCGCTTCGCCGCTTCAAGCCCGTGACCATCACCGCAATGCCGGGCAATTCAGCGTCGTAAAAACACTGCCCTTCAAGAGTATATTCGGCGCGCGGGTCGGGTTCCACCGTCTTCCAATGTCTGGGTCCGATAAATAGCGTGAAGGCGGTTACCCGACTTGGCGGCGGCGGCAAGCCGGGCGGCAGGGTCGGCGCTTCCCGGCTTTCCATCACCGCCACCGTCGTCAGCCCACGTTTTTCTGGCTGACCCAATCGTCCGCTAATCGTGATCTTCATTGCGCCTTTCCTTTCCACTTCGACTTTTTTTGTTTGAGTGAGGGCGTAGTCGCTTTAATCGCATACACCGTAATCGTCCCCTTCTTTTCGTTCGACATCGGATAGCCTGAGACGATCAGCGGTTCACCATTGCGCAGATCGCGCTCAACGTCTCGCCACAGCGACAATGGAATGCCCACCCGAAACGTAGAAACCATGCTCGCCGGTGTCGGCAACCCTTTCGGCAACGGCGGGATGTGTTCGCCGCCATAGAGCGTGACGAGCACGTAACTCTCAAACGCTTCAATCGCGCTCGTGTCCACCCGCCCCACTACCGACACCCGCACAAACGACGCAACACCGGGATGCGCCCGCGCTTCTCGGATCACTTCGAGCCGCTGACTCCATTCGAGCGCGATACTCGGCGCGGATCGGGCACGTCCGTGATTGATAAAAAACCATTCGTCTTCGCTCACGCGCTGCCGCAACAAGGCGAAGAATATGCCGCCCCGCGTGCGTGGTTTCCCATCTGTCGTCAGCATTTTTCCTTCGGCATCCTTCACTTCGTCCAACAACGTCTGCATCAATGCTTCGCCGCACGTCGCCCACGCACGTTCCATTTGCTTTTGTTGCGCTTCACTCGTTTCTCCGAGTTGCGCCGCGATCTCGGCAGCACGTAGTGTGCTGTCATCTCTATTTTGAGTCATGTGCGGGGTTTCTCCTCCTTTTACTGTCGCGTGTAAACCTTCTTCTCAACCATGTAGGCTTGCACATCTTTTCGGGGTGCAACGCGCAAACGCATTTTCTTATCCTTCATCGGTATCCACTTCGACTTTTTGGGCGCATTGGGGAAACGCCCTTTGCGTAAATCATTTTGAACAACTTGCTTGCTCTTATTGCACATCTCGGCGATCTGCAATGCCGTTAACATCTCGTCGGGATACCAACCAAACACGACGCGGTGACTATCTACTCCCAAACTGACGATATCAATATCAGCATCGGCGATCTTAGGTGCAGGTTCAATAGTGATGAGTCTTGCTACCCACTCATTCGCGGGGTGCATAACCATCTCCTTCACCGCCGCCACAATCGCGTCATGGGCTTTAGGACTGGCAGAGGGTGAGTCGTAAATAAACTTTACTCCGCAACGTGGGCAGCTTTCCACCGAAGCGGTGTCTCGCGTTGTGACCTGCAATGGCTCACGACAAAAATAACAATTTACTTTGACGATCATGATTTTTGCTCCATCATTGTGCGATGCCACACCCCCCGCTTGCGGTGGCGACTCCGATGAGTGCGTCACAATTCGGGCAAAGGGCGGGGTGAAGTTATATAAACCGATCATTTGGAACTTCTGATTCTCTTGTTTTGAGCGCGTCTTTATTCAGCACAGCGCATCCAACGGTGGGCATAACCCGAGGGGTGACAATAGCGGAGCGCGTCGGGTTCATGCCCGTGTTAGCCCGCTTGCCCGGATTGGGAAAGCGCGCACTTCAATCCTATCTTTCTACAGTTGCGAAACACGCGATAATGCTACAGTACGCCGACCACGCCCGACGCTACACGCAAAATGAAGATACCATCCTTCCAACTATGCCAACCAACACCGGCAACAAGCCGTGTATGTGACGTGGTCGGCGTACGCGTGTTTTCAGACGTTCAGTGGTCTTGTGAGATGCGTTTGCTTTGAACGCATCGTTGTATTTGTGATAGCGCGTCTTTCTTTCAGTCACTCAGTGCTATCACTTTTACATTATCAAAACAAACTTGCGAATCTGGTGTTCCCCCGAGTCGAATTCCTCCTTGTGCTACATAGAACGGGTCGGAAACTTGCATAACAAGTCTTCCGTCCTGCAATGCTCTTATGCCTGAACGTCTCACTTCGATACGTATTGCGTGCCGCTGCCCAAGTGTCGCGGTCTCCTTCGTTAAGCCCAAGCTGTAACTCTGAAGTTGGTACGTCTTACTCTGAGGATCGAGGTCCAAAACATATCTTGTCAGTACTGCTCCCTGATCAGAAAACGTGTACTCATAAAATCGCGTGGGGTTATAAGCAATGTGCATTGACATTAATCCACCATATCCGTTTGTGCCATATCGTCGCATAATCATATCAACTTGGAGGGCGTAATCCATCCAATTATCTGAACCTGCATAGGAGTAGTTATGACCACCTTTTGAACTGATACAGTAGAGGGTGTTACCAGCTTCCTTACGCAATTCCCAGTCCCCGTCACCTTCGGTTTTCCACTGTGAAGCGCTCTTTTCAAAATTATCCTCGAACAAGATCGTCGGTGCTTGGCTTGTTGTAGCTGTAGGTGGAACTGGAGTTGTCTGTGCGGGCAGGGCGATCACCTTCACATTATCAAAACAGACTTCTGACCCAGGGGACGCCCCAAGTCGAATTGCCCCTCGTTCGACATAGGACGGGTCAGAATACATGGCTGTGAGTGTTCTTTCCTGAAACACTTTGATGCCAGGACGTCTCACTTCTATGCGCACCGTGTATCGTCTCCCAATCTCCAACTTTTGGTAGGTACTATCCAATGACTCGAACCGAGGTTGAGAGTTCGATTCCAAAAACCCTTTCACCAGATATGCTCCCCCAGTAATAAAGGTATACTCATACCACGAATGGGGAGCGACGTCAGTAATGTGTACTATCATGAGTCCACCAAACCCGTCATTGCTATATCGTCGCATAATCACATCAACCACGAGAGCATAATCAGCCCAAGTAGTTGAGCCTGCAGAAGCATAGGTATGAGTGTCTACTGAATTCACGCATAAGAGGGTATTCCCAGAGGTCTCTGTCTGCAATCCCCATTGTTTGTCAGCGGTCTGCCATGTTGACATCCCGCTTTCAAAATCATCCTCAAACAAAACTGTCGACCCTTGGCTTGTTACCGTTGTGGGTGGTGGTGTAGGAGTGGTTGTGGGGGGTGGTGTAGCAGTAGGGAAAAAGGACTGGCGGAACCAGCTATCAGGCGGTAATGCAGAGAAAATTCCCATCAGTCCGATAATTGCTACCAGAATAGCGATCCAAGGGGGATCGGGCTTTTCGCCTCTATTAGAGTGTGTTGACATTCTCTTGCGAGACATAGCCAAGCAGCCTTTCAGATTACGATGAGCGGGCTAACGGGCGCGCGGTCAGCGACACGAGCGAGGCGTTTGCGCCCTTGCGAAGTGTTCACTGCCCCGCTTGTTCGCGCGAGTTCTTTGCGAGCGGACAAGCGGGAGTTTGCCGCGCGGACTATTATTAGACAACTTACATCGCATAATAAACACTACACTAAAGCATCAACTAATTAACCGACTAGCACTCCAATTTTGATACACTGTGCTAGCATAAAACTCTTGACTTCGCGTGTCAAGCATTTCTTTACATCCATGCGGCGCGCCCGGCAGGAAAAGCGATCCATTCTTGCCAGTATCGCCACATCGCATATCCCTTCGCGCTTCTTTCCCCTTCATTAGTAGGGGGATAAGAGGCGAATAGCCACTCGGCGCACTCACGGTAACGCTTGATGACGATCCATGCGGCATAGACCCTTTGCACATACCAAATGTCGCCGCGTGGCGTGCATCCCGCTATCCACACATAACGAAGTGGGGCAGGGGAGCGAAAAAGATCATAATGAGTTTTCATCTGCGCGGTGATCGCTTTGAGATCATCCGTGAGCAACAAAGGTAATGACGCGGGACGCATGACTTCTTCTCTCGCGCCCTTCATCGCCATCACTGAGTCTCCTGCGTGGAAGCCCCCGCCCCTTCGGCTTCGCTCAGGACAGGCTTTAGGCGTGGGGATGAAACGCGGGGCGCGTTAGCGCCGCTGGTGTAGTCGTACCCGTCGCCACGTTGCCGCAAGTGACAAAAGCGATGCGAGACACCATCCACGTCGCCCACGCGAAACGAACCGCTACTCCGCACAGCTACGCGCCCGATATGCGTGCCTTGCTTCTTCCCTCTCGGCACGACGGCTTTGACTACATCGCCTGTTTGGAAACCACGCACTCGTTTAAACCGTTTGGGTTCTGAGCAGGGAAAACCAAACTTGTCTACGTTACACACCTGCCGTTTGCCACGTCCCATTGCTTTGATAGTCAGTGGCACAGCTCTCGCATCTACTTTCACACTCGCACCGCTCTCACCGACGCACGCCGCATCGATCCAGTGCGCTTTCGGCAAGCCCAACGTCACGCGATTAAACTTTGTGCGCCCACCGGTGCTGACTTCAAGCGGCAACTTGAAACTCCGTAATCGCCAATACAACGCCCAACGAGTCGCGTTTACCGCTGCCGCGTCCTTGAGCGGTTGGAGTGCTTTGGCTTGAATGTCGGGATGCCCAAACTCTGCCGCCGTTTGATTCCCCTTCGCTTGATTGCACGGATGACACGCTAGAGTCAAATTGCTCACGCGATTACTGCCGCCTCTGCTTTTAGGAATTATGTGTTCAACTTCGAGCGGCACATCTTTCGTGCCACAGTAAGCGCACGTTCTTCCCCATTTCTCCAACAGATACTCGCGCACTTCATATCCTTGCAGTTCGCCTTGCTGATATTCGACTCCGCTCACTTCGGGATTGACCATCTTCTGCATATCAAACTTCACTAACTCCAACGAGAGCGAATCTACTGGCGCAAACTTTTGCAACCGCTTCACCCATGTCTCGATGTTGTGAACGCGACTCATCAGACTTGGCGCGAGCCATCCTTCGGGTTTGCGGCGGTTGTTGAAGCGCGGGGCGCGATAGCGCGTGTGGCGGTTGCGCCGTGATCGCCGAATGGCGCGTCGTCCATCGAGACTCTTCTTGATGACTTGTCCGCGATGCTCAATCTCGGCGGCGAAGACGATGCGCTTCGCTTCGTTTACTACCGCCATCCCCGTTGTTTTCGCGCCGGGATCAATCTTGACCGTATGTGAATGTGTCACGTTCTCTGCCGCCGTCCTGTCCTTCAAGATGATGCTGAATGGGTAGTGACGAAAGATCGCGGCGCGCTTTGACCGTAACAACTCACGCGCTCGCGCCGGATGGCACGGATCAAGCGACTTTCGATCTGAGGAAAGAACAAACACTTGCATACAAAACTCCTTACGTTTCAGTCTCGACTCATCCTTGCGGATTTGTCGGTCAAAGGTCTCCTCGACAATGTTAGTGAGCGGTTTTCGCAAACGACACTGGCTTCGTACCCCTTACACCTGTTTAATCGTTTGCCGCAGAGGGCGAGACTGGAGAAGTATCCCGCCGTGCCTATTCAAAATTACATTCGCTCTTAACGTAGTTCCGCTAAAAAAGCCGGAACTGAGTCTGGTCAACTTGAGGCTTGAGAATTTGCTTTCAAGCCCCCGCCTTTAGTAATGTTGAGTAGGAATACAGATGACAGTGTCATCGCAGGGTGCTTCAACTTCGTCCCTTTCCAAGCAGACTTTGCACTTACGAAGGGAGAAAGCACAGGCTCACCTGATCCGCGATTTCGATCTTTTATGCGTTGACACTGTCATCTCCGTCGGACTCGCGCTTTGTCCTGAAAATACAGGTCAAACACAACTGACACCGATCTTTCCCAACTCAACTAATCATATAGGCGTGGGGTAATTGACCACAGCGAGATCGTCTACGGGGGGAGCATCCCAATCAAGAACGTAAGGCGAAAGGAGCGACTCCTTCAAATACTGCTGGCTTGGATCGCCTCCAAAGGCAGAGGCAAGTTCAAACACCTGCTCGCCGGTGGCACGATACAACACCCAAACGCCGGGCATGAGTTTTGAGTCTGCGCCCATTGAAAAAGAAACTTCGCCGCCTTCAAAGAATTTTTGCGGGAGTGGGAACGTGCGTATCTCGCCGATCTGCATCGGGGCTGTTGTGGTGGCTACCATCGTCGTCATTGCTTTGAATTTCCATTTGTCTTTGTTTGGCGTGTGCGAGTCTTCGCAACGCTAGCTGTGTTATAGAGAGATCGCTTATGGTCGTACCAACCCATGAGGTAAGTTTCACTCCATTTGGCTTGGCACGATGAACAATTCCATTCTGTGTATTGGATTCTTTGAATTTGGGAGTGCGCGATTTTCGAAACCAGTGCCGAATTGCATTTCGGACAATCGTAGAGCGTTACCGAACTTTTTAGCAACGCCTCCTCTCTGCTTTTGCACGCTGGCGAGAGGAGTTTGATGCCAGCGGCGATCTCTTTGGCGAGTTCGGCTTTGCTCTTGATCCATAGCACGCACAATGCACCATTAATTTGTTGCGCGTGGTAGACGGTGTAAGGTGTGTTTTTGCGGGATGATGTCTTTGTTTTTTTCATCGATTCTCGGTCTCTTTCTATCATAGAGCGCGTGAGATTTAAAATCTCACGCGCTCTATAAGATTTACTTCCCTTCGTCGCCATCAGCAGCAACGTCATTCGATTCTGCGTCTGTGCGTTCGCCATCTTTATCCCACTCACGCACCCACGACTCAAACTTCTGGTTAATCTCTTGAAACGCTTGCAGGTTCTCATTCCCCACATAACGCTGGCGAAGATAATCAATCGCGAGAGATTGAGGCAGAGAGAAGTAGGGCGGGGTGATCATCGTCGTAAAGCTATCGCTCGCTTTTTCCTGCGCCTTCGCCTCCAGCGTGAACCATATCGCCATGCGCGGGATAGGTGTTCCTTTGCGTCCTTCATTGATGATAGGCATCACTTCTTTATTCAGCGCCGACCACACGCGCTCGAACTCCTGCGAGTTACGACCCGTGAAAGCGATGACGAAGGGGAACGCCTCAGTTCCTTTCGCCACGACGAGAACTTGGAGATTGCCGATCATTTTCGGCGTGGCATCCTTTTTGTATGCACGTCGTGGCGAATATTGCCGCGTGCCATCGCTCATCTTCTGAACCCAACGAAACCGCGTTTTGATAACCGCAATCTCTAATGAAGTGGCACCGAATCCCGCTTCGGTATTGCCTTCGGCGAAGGTCACTTCGATCAGTTCGCCGGGTACGTTAAATTCTTCTTGTCCTGTAGCAGTCAGAAATTTTTTGATTTTGTCGTTGGGGAGAAATATTCCACCTTTGGCAGCGATGCCGCCGAGTTTGGCGAGCTTCTTATCGCCGTTGATCCATTGGGCGACGGGGATGGGGGGAACATAATCCGAAAGTTTTGGATCTACTGGCGCGGATGCGAATGGATCGTTTTGCGGGGTAGGGGGGTGTTGGGTTGTCATGTTTAGTCAATGTCTCCAGTCTAATAGTTTTGCCTCTTGACAATAGTATATCAAAATTGATATACTATTGTCAAGAGGCAAAATAACAAGAAGGAAAAGCAGGCACCGCGAGGCAAGCAATGACTACCCAACACCCTAAACAAGCCGCCCAAGAATGGGCAACCCAACACCCCACCGAAACCGCCATCGTCTGCGTGATCAACATGATCACGGCAGGCGGCGTGCATCACCACTCATCAAAACTCGCCTCACACCCCACGGAATACTTCTCCTACGAACGCACCCGTCATTCTTATTATGAAGTTGCCAACGGCAAAGTAATAGGCGAAAGACTCCCCTATAGCAAGAAACCCGATCAATGCGTCATCGTAGACATTCGCCCCCCGGCGACGCGCATCGATCCGCAATTCCAAATGGTGATGTGGGACTACATGAAACCCACCGATGAGATCGCCACTTGTCCCGACTGCGGAGCAACAGGAATACCCGCACGGGCGATGAGCTATCAACGCTACATCCGTTGCGATCTGTGCGGGGTCGTGCCAGTCACCAAGACCGAGCGCACTCCCGAAAGCCAAATCAAATCCATCATGGATCAGTCGTGGAACAAACTCCATCGCTCACTCACTTATCCGAAAGCCGAGTGTCCAGTGTGTCACGCCCAAAGCGAAGCACGCCGGGACGGTAATCGGTTGATCGTGAAGTGCTGCGGCTCGCTCCAGCACGCGGCGATCATCGCCCAACACGGAAAAATCGTGAGCGCGTCTTTGCTCCCCAATCTCAAAGCGGCTTCCGATGCCATCGTCGCAGATCGCAAAGCCCATCAAGAAAAATTGGCAAAAGAATCGGAAGCGCGGGCGCAGGTCTTACCCGTGTTGAGAATTTACCTGACGATAGATGCAAGGAGAGGGTTAATGGAAATTGTTAAGAATGTAGCGGGAGGCAGAGAGACATCAAGAATCTTCTCGCAAGAATTGGCAAGAGCGATCCTCCTAGCCCAACGAGGCGAATACACCGCCATCACTCCTGATGTAGTAGGCGAAGCGGAGACGTTTATCACCGTCGCCACCTCAAACGGGCATCAGATAGCCGAAGCGTAAAACCAAGAAAACAACAAAGGAGAAGTATGAAAACCAAAGACGCTTTACAAATCACCTGCCCGATCTGCCTTCGTCGCTTCCGATCAGTTAGAAGGTTTGTTCCGGCGCATCTTAACTCTCGCAAGTGGATATGTCGTGGCAGTGGCTCATGGCGCGGGAAAAAACTTCTCAGCAATAAAATAATTAAAGTAAGCGCATAAAACTATCCACCCACCATAGATGAAAAGAAAAAATCGAACGGGCTGGTGGAAATTATTAGGCGCGTGGCAAAAGGAAAACAGTATGGCAAAAAACAATTTGATTAAAGAAGCGCATCTAGCCTATCAAGGCGGCGGTAGCGACAAGGTTTATCACATCTTCTTGGTGAAAGAGAAGAACGACTATGTGGTGAATTATCAGAATGGGCGGCGGGGCGGCACGATGGCGGGTGGGACGAAGACCACAGTGCCAGTGAGTTTGAAAGAAGCCGAGAGAATTTTTCAGAAAGTCTACGATGAAAAATTCAAAAAAGGCTATCGCCCCATTGAAGGCGACTCGTCTGCCCCAATGATCGCGCCTGCCAATGGTAAAGAGCAAACAGGCATTGCGCCGCAACTGCTCAACCTGATCGGCGATGACGAATTGGCGAATGTCTTGCGCGACTCGACTCATTGGATGCAACAGAAGATGGACGGTGTTCGGCTGATGATCGAATGGACACCTGAGCGCGTGCGCGGCATCAATCGCTCCGGTGAAGAAGTCGCATTACTGCCCGAAGTAGTTGATGAGATTCGCTATCTTGTTCAAGTTGCCAATCGTGTTGACACAATTCTCTTGGATGGCGAGTTGGTTGGAACGACTTACCACGTTTTTGACTTACTCGAAAACAACGGTGGCGATATGCGCTCATTGTCCTTTGGGGCGCGCTTCTTAGACCTCTCGATGCTGATGGAGTATGCGCCGAACTTGAGTCACATCCAGTTGTCGCCATGCTATCGCACACCGAAAGAGAAGCAAACGCACTTCGCGCAGTTAAAAGCGCGCGGTGCGGAGGGCGCGGTCTTCAAACGCGCCACCAGTCTCTACGTGCCGGGTCGCCCCAACAGTGGCGGCGATCAGCTCAAGTATAAGTTTTGGGCAAGCGGCGACTTCGTAGTGACACGAGTCAATCAGAAGCGGAGCGTAGCCGTTCACGCTTTCGATGCAAAGGGCGAGGAAGTTGCGCTTGGCAATGTGACTGTGCCGTTGAATTACGTCATGCCTAAAGCGGGCGACGTGGTGCAGGTGCGCTACTTGTATGCCTACCGAGACGGGTGCGTGTATCAGCCGCAGTTTGAGGGCGTGCGCGATGACAAGAAAGCCGCCGAATGCCTGATGACGCAGTTGAAATATAAGGGCGAAGGTGCCGAGGAGTAATTGCACTGGCGCACATTTGAAGAATAAAAAATCGAGATTGAAACCAAGAAAAACAAAAACAACAAAGGAGAACAGTATGGCAAAAAATAAAAGTGCAACAAAATCAAGAACTGCGGTAGTCGCCAAAGGCGAGATGACTCTCGCTGAACTCAACAAGCAAGAGAGTGTCATTGAGCAAGGCGAAAAAACATTCGTCAGTGTCGGCAACGCCCTCATCGCCATTCGTGACGGCAAGGGCTACAAGCTACGCGGCGGATATAACACCTTCGAGGAGTATTGCCAACAAAAATTTAATTTCGGCGTAAGGCAAGGTCAGAGACTCATCGAAGCCGCGAACACCGTCAATGCTGTGCGAGCAGTTTTGAAAGACGAGAAGGAAGCCGAGCGCATCGTCCCCAATGAAGCAGTCGCGCGGCAATTTGCGCGAGTGGCGAATAAGCCTGCAACGCTCAAGAAGGTTGTCGCCAAAGTGCAAGGGCAGGCGAGAACAATGAGGACGATCAAGGCAAATGCTATTACCCAAGCGATCAAGGAAGTGGCTCCGAGCATCGCCGCCAAACCGCCAAGCCCCAAAAAACCGAGCAAGCCTTTACCCGCGCATACCGCGCACGCCATGAGCGATGTGTGTCCTGCGTGCAAGGTCACGCCCAAAAATTACGAGCGCGACGAAAGCGGATTCAAATGCGGCGCGTGTGATGCGCCTGTCTTGCTTCATGTCGTATCCCTGACGAGCAACGTGTGTGAGTCCTGTAGCGCGGTAAACAAAGCCGGGGCGAAATTCTGTATCAACTGCGGGGAGGCGTTATGAGCGAACAAACCGAACCCATCACGATCACGATCACAATTTACCCGCCCAAAAACGGCAGGCGGAAAATCTTGATCACCGGCGCGGCGCAAGGCGATATGCCGAGTGTCCTCGAAGGCACATTCGCCTCAATTCACGCGCTCATAGATCAAATGTGGCTTACGCTCTTGGATCGCTTGAAAAAGAAAAAGAGCAAACCCAAAGAAGCCGAAGAAGCATCGGGCGCGACTCAAGCGGCACTGCCTGTCATCGAAGGCGATGCTGCCGCGACTGAAGAACCTATGACAACGAGCGAGGAGTAGAAATGTCAGGCACACAAAAATTTATTAAGTATGGCAGTAAGACGATGCCGATGGGCGAGATGACGTTGGATGAAGCTAGGCGAGTCATGGCACTCCACTTCCCCGAACTGGCAAACGAGCCGAAGGTGGAAAAGAAAGAAGAGGGCGACAAGACCGTCTACGTTTTTACCAAACAAAGCGGTAAGAAGGGTGGGGCGAAGAAATTAAATCTCTTGGGATGGTATGCCGATGAGTCTCTCACCGAAAAACTGTTAGCCATTCTCGCCGAGAAGTATCACGTCACAACCGTCAGCCAAACTGCCGAATCTGTAACCGTTGAATTTCAAGGCACGCGCTATTGGATGTGTGATAACGGCGGGGAGATCAATGTCGGGCGGGAAAACGGGACAGATGAACCAGTGAGCATTGCTTCGACGGCAGATAGGCGATTCCCAACACTGACCCTGACGACCACCGCTTACCGACTGCACGCACACTTAAGCGGTCAACAAATTGACTACGACCATCGGGAGGGGGACGACAAAATATATCAGAGCTTCTAGCGAACAAAATCAAAAACAAAAGCGGGAGAGCTGCACCAACGAGCAAACACGGAGAAGGGAGGGGCAGAGAGTATGCCCCTCTCCGTGAAAAACCAAAAGCCGCAACTCCCTAACGTGCCGTAAGGCGCGAGATGAAAAAGAATCGCCAGCACCAACCCGAACAGGGACGCATAAAAGAAGATCGTCAGCACGATAAAAAGCGAAATGAAACTCTGCGATTGACGATGGAACGGCAAAACTCTTTGGAGGAAATTTGGCATGACAAACAAAAATAATACCACTTTGAAACTACTGACCGTGATCGCTCTCGTTGCGATCTTGGTAACTGCCTGCGCGCCGACAAACAACGCCACGCCCTCGGCGACGCTCACGTTGGAATGGAAGCAGGGGACCGTGTATAAGGACTTTCAAAAATTTTCAGAACAGTCGGCGAGTGAGCAATTCGGACTCTCCAAACTTTATGATCGCCCTCAGCACGTCGTGCTGATCGCATGGCTAACCCATCGCGCTCAAGAAGGATTAGAGATCAGCTCTAACGACTTTACTATCACCGATCCTTACGACAATGCGCCCGGCAAGGAATTAGGAAACACTGAAACCGTGCGCGGCTTGTTCTTCGTGGATGTGAACAACTTAAACAACAATCAGAGATTTGAGGGTAAGTTGAAAGTTAAACAAGTCGAGTCCACCTTCTATCTTATCGGCGTTGTCTTTAGTTTGCCTTGCCGATCTGGATTAGTGCGCTCGTTGAAGATCAATTACACAGGAAAGATAACGACCTATTGGGGATCCTCCGAGCGTGCGATCTCCTGCGGGGACGATGTGGCGCAATCGCTCCCGACGTTAGTGGCATTTGCTCACTAAAGAAAGAACTCGAACCATGCGCCGATCTCGCAAATCAAACCGAACCATATCGCCACTTCAAAAGACCTTGCGCGCCTTGCATCGCATCGAAGAGGCAAGCATTGTCACAGGGGAGATGATCGAAATGGCGTTGACGAAAGCTAGACGTGGCGAGATCGGCGCATATAGCTATTGGAACGCTGAAACAGAAGCGATGGAGGCATACAAGAGTGTGCAAGCAGAAGCACACGAAGCAAGGCGGCTGGTAGAGACACTCCTTGATCTCATGCCCCTTACACGCGATGAAGGCGAAGTGTTGTTATGACTCATTCTCTTATTCTTCCAACGATCCAACTCCCGAAAGATAAAGCCTTCAATCTCGCATGGTTTTCAGATCGCTTGCGTGCGCGCGCAGGAAGCGATGTGTTCATTGATTTACTCCGACACTTCGATCCTGTTCTCTGCCAACAACTTCAAGAGCAACGTGCGCCGATGCAAAAATTCATTGTCGCATTGCTTAATAAAATCTCTCAACTTTTCCCCACGTTTGATCCGTATTATCTATACGATGAAGACATTCAACTGGATGTAGAGGTTGTCTATAACGCGCTCACAAGCGGAATGCCGATGGACTTGCAAGGCGTAGGATACGAAGAACCGCCCACCTCTCCGGCAATCGCGCTCTGTAAAGGATTGTACGAAGCCAATTCAGAGGAAGGCGGCGAAATCGATCTGGATCAACCCGCGCTAGTTCGCTACCGCGATCTCCTCGACGCATGGCTAAGTGAAAAACCCGCACACGTCGAAACATTAAGCCGATGCCCCAAAGGGCGCACATGGCGCGATGAGTGGGGGAGTGTGAACCACCTTGTGAAATATGCCGTGAGTGCCACAGGCAACTCTTTTCTTGATTACGACAACACATCATTTTATGAAGGCTATTCGAGCGGTCCCAATTGGGACTTGCGTGAAATCAAGGCGCTTGCCGCAGAATGGAAACGCGGCGGGGCAATGCTGAAAAAGATCAATGCGCTTGCGGAGAGGGTGGATCGCGCCCCTGAAAAAAACTTGCCGCTTCTGGCGGGAGCGATCACCCGCGATCCAGATACGCTCCAAAAGATAACGAAACCGAAACGATAACCGATGAAGGTCTAACATGAAGAAAACGAAAAGTAAGACAACAACGACACCAACAAAAAAATTACCTCGCGCAGCTCTCGATACAACGCCCCGCGCTACTCTGACTTTGACTCGAAGCGCGTTGTTTCTCACGCGACATGATGAAACAGGCGCGGCGATTAGCACTTTTCCTGTTCACGCCGGTGACGTGGCGGCGTGCTGGACTCCATTCGGTATAACGACAGGCTTGATACTGCCTGATGTGTTGTTCATCCAACAGCGCGGCGGCAAAGAACGAATCGGGCTATGGCTGCCTCCCACCAAACACACATTAACTTTCCAAGTTGGCAAAAAGGAAAAGATGATCACGATCCCCTTACCCGGATTGATCTTCGTGGGATGTGGCATGACGTATTCCATCGTCGCCACCGGCGCGACACGCCCAACAAAAGGAAGTGAGGCGATCTACATCGCGCCGCTCCCGAATGTCTATATTAGCGGCGGCTACATCTGCGCCGGTAACGTGCGCTTCCCGAAGTGCGCGATGGACACGATCCACAAAGCGCGGACTCTGTTTTTTGAATCGTTGTTCAACGCCGATCTGAGCGGGGAGAAGACTCTGGATACGAGCGAAGAAGAGGACGATTTTTATATTGATGAGGATGGAGAGGGCGATCCAGGTGACGCTATCAACATGGCACGCGATCACAATGAGATCGCGCGCAGGGGCAGGGGGAGCAACAGCAAAAAAGAACAAACACTATTCGCGTTCTTGTCATCGCTCAAGAGTGCGCGAAACTTCCCGATGAACAAACTCATTCAGCAAGGCACGCTCCAAGACGTAATGAACAACACAAGTGAGGTGACACTATGACGACTGATTTAATTCTCAATATCGTAGGCGCGGTATTGGCGCATCACGATCAACCTCTCCCGCCGATCAAAGCCTTCGGGTACGAGTATGTCATCGGGGCGAATGGGTTTTTTATCCGCGCAGAGGATGATCGCATTGAAGCGATGGCTCCCATCGCTCCCGCAACGCTCCATAGCGGACTTGCCCCCGTCGCGCCTTATGCAAGATTGAAGGTAAAGCGCGTGCCGTCGGCGTGGTTATCGAGCGTCCTGCAAAGTGCGGTGAAGAAATTACCGAAGGAGGCGATGTATCAATTCATCTTTGATGGAAACAAGTGGCGATGTGTTGCGCCGAAAGACAAAAAACCAGCGACGCCTAGCTCCCTTGATTTTGAAGATATTGGCGAGGCGGTGATCGATCTTCACTCGCACGCGCACCACGATCCATTTTTTTCTACAGACGATAACGACGATGAGAAGGGGCTACGGTTCTATTGCGTTATAGGTAATGTGGATACTGACACGCCAACGCTTATTGTGCGCGTCGGTGTGTATGGTCACTACTTTGACGTGCCAGCGACGACGATCTTTGAATCAATCCCTTCGCCCTTGAAGGATGGATACAACACGCTTGATTTATTGGAGAGTGAGAAATGAAGAAAACAACTACACCTAAACTCGAATTACCTTTTACATTTCATCTCCCTGCGTTTCGGCAGGTGAATATCACGCTCGTCGGCGTGGGCGGCACCGGCAGCCATATCGCCTCCGGGCTTGCATCATTGGCACTGGAGTTAGAGGAGCGCGGTATCCCCACGGAGATCACCTTCATCGATCCTGATTGCGTTGAGCAGAAAAATGTAGGGCGGCAGCTCTTTGCGCCCGCCGAGGTGGGAACATTCAAAGCGTTGGCAGTCGCCAAGCGGCTCAACGCGGTTTATTCTCTGATGACTGGCGCGTCGTGTCGTGCAATTGACCGACGTGATACCTTTGTCGTTGCCGGTGCGCTCAACATCGTGATCGGGGCGGTGGATAATTTTGCCGCCCGAAAACTGATCGCGCAAAAAGTGGATGCCGCCAAAGGTAATTTATTTTGGATAGATGCTGGAAACGAATATAGTAACGGTCAAGTATTGATCGGCAATTGCTCCTCGCACGCTGTATTCAAAAAAGGATTGGGGCTAGGGCTTTCGCATCATCTTCCCGCGCCTCATGTCGTCTATCCCGATCTGATTCAGGCAACGAAACGCAAGGCGAAGATGATCAAGAAAAAGAAGCAAGAACTCTCATGCGCCGAGCTAGCCGCCGAAGGACTGCAAGGATTATTTGTAAATCGAATGGCTGCGGCGTGGGCACTGGCGATGCTCTCCGATCTCCTGTTACTGCGCGAGTTGAAATACTTTGGGGTGGCTTTCGATCTGGAGTGGGGTGGGGTGAGGACTTACCGACTGGATCGCGCCACCCTCGAAGACGTGTTCAGAGCATCGTGAGCAAGATCGCTCGTTTGGCAAAGCATATTCATAGGAAAAGGAGAATCAAAAAATGGCAAAAATCACTCAACCCACAAATGCAACACTAAACCCAATTGCCGACCTCGAATCGAAAATGCGCGTGCATTGGCAAGAATATCGCCCGGCGATGTACGCCAAGTTACATGATCAACTTGATGAGTTGATCGACGTGGCGGTAGAAAAGACCATCGCCGAAATTCGGGAGATAGAAAAGCAATACAACGAGCAGGGCGCGATGGCGACCTTACTCGCATGGGAGGCAGTGCGTGAGAAATACGCCCTTCTTCCATCAGAAATAATGGTGCCCGATCTCCCCGCCGAATCCGATCCGTCCACATGGGAACTCAAAACACCAGAAGAAGCACAATAAGGAATCGAGATCATGGCAAAGAAAAAATGTCCCCTGTGCCAAAGCCAATACTTCTATCGCTCTACATCCACCTTGTGTGACAGGTGCGACCAGATTTTCAAGATGGGCGAGAAGATGGAAGCGCAACACGAAACCGGCGAGAGCAAGATTGTTGCGGTAGGATATCGTTTTTTCTTCGAGAATATAACCGAAGAAACATCGCGCCCAAGTGAAAACGAATTGCTCTCTATCTTGGAGCGGTTAGGGTTGGCGATCAAAGTCGGTGATTCTCAGACGATGAGCGACGTAAAATTCTTTGTCTCTGAAACTGGCTCATGGACGATACGCATTGACGCTGATCGCGTAGAGGCACTCGGAGATTTTCTTTCGTGGATCAATCGGTGCATCTCAAATGCTTACCAAGAGGGACATGAAAAAGGCAGAGACTTGTTGCGCGCTATTGCTAATGGCGACCTCTCTGTTAACGAGATCAACGCAAAGCAGATGGGAAAATTCAAGGCAAAAGATCAATGAAGAAGAAACCAGCGACCCCCGCGATAGAAATTCGCAAATCTCATATTCGCAGGGTGATCGCACTTAAGATCATCCGTGACACTCCTGTTATCTTCTCACCGACAGACTTCGCCAATTTTTGGCGCGGAGAATCCTTTACGCGCAAGCCCGCTGCTGGCGGCATGGCTGGACGGTATCTTGCCAAATTGCAAAATGCGGGATTTATTTTAATCAGGCGCGAAAAAGTAGAACGTGTTTCAATGCGTTGAGGAGGAATGTTCTATGGTGAGCATTGCTAGTTAAATCGGGGCTATTCGGAACGGACTGTTAGGCAAAATATACCGTAGTGCGATGATTCGAAATTATTATTGGCAGCCTCGAAATCGCCGTTATAATCCTTACGAATCGGAATGTTTTGTTGAAGTGAGGATATCCCATCGCGGAATCCGATGCAACCCGGCGCAACAACGCCACGCACCCTATGCAGTTCCCGAACGCACTGCGAATCGTAATCGCGCGACGTGCGTGTGGGAAAGCGTTGAGGACGCTCCGGCTGGCTAAACGAGCAAAATGGTTTGCGATAGTTGGTAAAAATGATCTCGTTCCGTTTAAGAACGAGTTGGCACGTCCCGCAAAGCAAAGTCAAGAAAAAATAAAGGACATACATTGAGCATAATTCTCACGGATGAAGAATTAGAACATTTACTTAACTTCGTTGGGTTTGGCAAATTAAATGCTGACGTTTGGTTTCTTGGCATGGAAGAGGCTGGCGGAGGTGTAGAAAATATTCGCGCTCGGCTGAAATTCAAGCAAGTTGAAGATTGCGCCGAAGCACATAAAATTCTCGGCATTACAAAACACCATAGCGGCAAAAAAATTATCCAGAAAACTTGGCGTGGTATGTGCTACATCATGCTTCGTCTTGAAGGCAAAGAAACGGACAGAGAAAGTATTCGCAATTATCAGGCTGATTATCTCGGAAGACTTCAAGGAAATTCCCTTTTATTAGAATTGATGTCTATTCCCAAGCCAAGCATCAAATCTTGGGGGTATGAAAATTTAATTCCTCAGTTCGCGTCTTCTGCTGAATATTACAAAGTTATAAAGCCCCGCAGGGTAAAATACCTACGTCAATTGATGAGCGACCATTCTCCAAAAATTATCATTTGTTATGGAAAAACGTATTGGCAAGAATATAAAAAGATTTTCCCAGAACTAGAATTTTTCTCCGAAAACGAATTCTTAGTTGGAAAAGATGAGAACAAAATAGTTATAATGACTTCTGGGCTTCCTACTAAAGCAATGAACGGAAAATTTGATGACGTTGTTTCAATTATTCAAAATCGTCCTTAAAAGCAAAAAGCGTGCCAACAAAGCGTGCAACTGACGCGGGGGATTCTGCGCGGTTTTCAAGCATTTTTCTGGCTTCGAGTTTTTCCGCCTCCCGAAGCGAATCCCAGCAGCCCGCCCCCGCGCAGGTAACGCCATCCGTTGGGCGGCTGAATAAATGATAGTTAACCACAGTGAGGATACACAATGCCTGAATTTTCTCAAGAACAGAAAGACAAAATAATTCGAGCCCTTGAAAGTAGAGGAGCAAAGCAACCCTGCCCTCGCTGTGGCAACAATAATTTTACTTTGGTTGACGGCTATTTTAATCAACCCATTCAAACTGAGTTGGCAGGGCTAGTTATAGGAGGACCTTCTATTCCTTCGATTGTTGTAGTATGCACTCGATGTGGCTTTATGAGTCAACACGCTTTGGGAGTTTTAGGTCTACTGCCTCAGGAGGGTAAGCAAAAATGAGTGAACATATCCCGCCTATTGAGCAGAGTCAAATAGTTAACTTTGCAGGTCAATTAATTCAACAAACATCAAAAGTTCACTTTAACCTTGAACAAGAGTTTATTTTGACAACTGACGACAAGATTCGTCTATGCTTGACAGACCATTTATCTCGAATGGAAAAAAGAACTGCTTGGGTTGCGCCATTGGGTATTCTGCTGGCAATATTGGTCGTATTTCCTACAACAACATTTAAGTCTTTTTTAGTAAGCGCTGAAACTTGGGAGGCAGTCTTTATGATTTCCGCCGCCCTCTCTTTTATTTGGCTCATTAAGACTCTTTGGCAAGCGAGAGTTTCAACATCAATGGACAAAGTAATTGATGATATTAAGCGAACTGCCATTGTCCATAACGCCGCCTAACAAAGCGTGCAGCCGACTGGTGGGATTCTGCCCGACTTTCATTATCTACGCCCGAACAGAATCCTGCTCCCAAACATTTATCTCGTCCCGCCCACCAGCGGCTAACCCACAAACCGTTGGGCGGCTCGTTGCATTCGGGGGTAGCCTACAAATTCGCGGCTACATTTTCATCAGCATCGCCATAAAGGGAAAAACACATGAAGCACTCATATCCTACGCTTGAGCCACTAAAGTTCTTGTTGGAGATGGTTCATAATCGGGCTATGGCACTCCCAGACTTTCAGCGGGATTTTGTTTGGGACCCCTACGCTACGGATGAATTGATTGAGTCTATTATCAGCAACTACCCCGCTGGCACACTCCTACGAATTAAGAACGGTCAGCAGCTTCTATTTCAGCCGCGCGCGGTTGAAGGAGCACCGGAGCTCAACGGAACCAAACCAGCATATCTGATTTTGGACGGACAGCAACGGTTAACCTCACTTTACCAAGCCTTTTTCGGCAAGGGTGACCATCGCTATTACTTGAATCTAGCCGATTTGGAAAAGGGCAAGGATTTAGAAGATTGCGCTTTCTATATGAAGGCAGAAGATGGAGAAAAGAAATACGGCACGATTGAACAACAGGCAAAGACTTTAGTTTTCCCGCTGGAACGGGTATTTGGAACTTTGGGCGGCTTTAGCGGCTGGCAGAATCAAGTGCTTGACGTTTCGGGCGATGACATCAATGCAGTCCGGGATTTACTCAAACGCCTCACCAAATTACATGACGAGTGGATTCAGCCGATTGAAGAATACGACTTCCCGATGGTTACGCTCAACGAAGAAACATCGGGGGCAGCTGTCTGCATGATTTTTGAGACTCTGAATCGCACGGGAGTCAAATTGAGCGTGTTCGATCTTCTCACTGCACGGTTTTGGCCGTTGGATTTCAACTTGCGGCAAAAGTGGGAGGATGCCATAGACGAAAACCCCATCCTTGAAGAGTTCAAGCTTGACCCGTACTACATTTTGCAAGTTATCGCCTTGCTGGAGCCAGGTATGGACAAAGACGGAAAAGTACGCGCCCCTTCTGTCAAACGAAGCATAATCTTGGACATGGGGGTTGAACAAGCTCGGCGGGGATGGAATGCAGCAGTAAATGGATTGGCCGAAGCCTTATCAATCCTGCGGGATGATTGCGGCGTACTTGAACCCGGACTACTCCCTTACAATACGATTGTAATTCCAATGGGGGCGGCGTGGGCAACCCAAAAAGAAATCACTGGCGCAGACACGGGCGCAAATCGCCTCAAGATTCTGCGTTGGTTCTGGTGTTCAGTCTTTGGGCAGAAATACGAAAATGCCCCAAACAGCCAAGCCGAAAAAGACTTTGCCGAGTTACAACGCTGGATGAAGGGCGGAGACTCACCTGAGTCTGTCAGCGAGTTCAAGTTTGAAACGAACTTGCGGCAAGTCAAGCCTCGCCAGCGTGCAGTTTATCGTGGAGTTATGGCCCTGATTTTGCAAAACGGCGCTCTCGACTTTCATAAACGCGGCAAGATTACCGCGCAACTGCTTGCAGATAAAAAGAATCCGGTTGACGACCATCATATCTTTCCGCGCGCTTATCTCGACAACAAAGGCGCACCCGCACCTTTGCGCGATTGCATTCTCAATCGCACTTTTATTGACCGTGTTACGAATCGCCGTCTCAGCAAGCGCGCGCCCTCAGATTACTTCAGCGAAATTCGCGCCAAACAAGGCGGCAGTGAAACAGACGAAACGCTCCAGTCTCATGTTTTGCCACAAGGCACTCATTCGCCCTTGCTCGATGACGACTTTGAGAAGTTTCTCGATTTACGCGAGCAAGCGTTGGGCGATTTGATTCGTCGCAAAACACAGAGTTAGGTTTACATAGGCATCGTTTCCAATGAGCCTTCTGATTGTTGGATCGATCTCATGGATCACGAAGGCAACATCATTAGCGATAGTCCTTTTATCGTTCGATACCATCAAGCGATTTGGTTACTGCGAGATTTTTTCAAGCAACCTCGCGCTATTTGGACGAAAGTGAAATCGCCGCCTGATGACGTGTCCCTCGCCTCGACGAAGCGAAAGACACTCGCGAAAAAGAGATTGTGATGAGTCACCTCGAGACGCTCCGTGATAAAATTTGTCGCACGATGATCCACAAAGGAAATACAATGAAAAAACAAACTTCTCTTTCTATGTTTTTTGCGATGTTGATCGTCGTATCGTTGGCGTGGCGTTTGCCATGACGAATGAGTTAATCGCTCGTCACGGCAACGGCTACTGCATTGGCGATCACGTCCTGGCAGTGGGCGATGTGGTGGAACTGCGTATCCGTGATACATTCCGACGTGGGCGCATCGTGACCGACCCAGAGCTCGCCGGGTGGGGCGTGGCTTTTGACGACGGCGCGGCGTGTGGTTTAGTGGATGGCTTTGTCGCCAAGTTCATTTCCGCCGCGCCAACCGACACCCGGCGCGAAAGAGCAATGGTGGGGGCAGCAGTGTCTCGGTCGCTATCCGAGGTCTCGCAATGCTAATCAACGACTTGCTGATGCTGTTGGCGGGATGGGTGCTGTTTGAGATGGTGACAAGGGTGGGGGGATGAAACTCAGTAGGAGCGTCTTGCTCGTCTATCTACTGGGTGGACTCGGTGTAACCATACTGGCGATTGCATTGCAGAACGGCTATCTATGGTTTATCGGCATGGTCGCTTGGTATTTGTTTTGTCTCATTTTGGATCTCATCATTAGGGCGCGTCGCTAATTCGTAGAGATACATAATTGCATCACCGACAAAGATCGTGCCAGTGGGTACTACAAGGACTATCCTATTACATTCTTGCACATTTGATGCACACGATCTGAAGCGGATAACTGCAACAAATAAAAAAAACGCGAACTGGTTGAAACACGACCAAGTTGTTCGCGTTTCTGTTTAATCGCCTCACAAGAAACACACGATAACCGATCTCATGCTCCAACGAAAATCTTTGACATTCATCGCTCGTTGGGTATTCATCACGCTAATCGTGTTCGAGGGTCATAGAGAGAGTAGGGGGTTAGGGGATTAGGGAAATGGGGAATGACGAATGGCGAATGTTTTGTTACTGTCTTATACTTACATCCAAGTATAAGTTCATACGAAATTTAGGGTCTTTTGTATCAGGGAAATATCATCATGGACAACACTACACCTCTGAAAAATCTCGTCCAACAATTCACCCGCGAAAATCTAATCACCTTCCTGCGCGCGGCAAGTGGCAGTTTCACGCCGAAGCAAGATGATTTCACCCGTTACGCGCCAAACGAAATGCCCGTGCGTGATTTTCAAAAACAGGGGCAAATGGATTTTAAGGATGGTCGCCGCTTGATCGTATTAGCGGGCAAACTGGAGAAAGAATTAACCACACACAGCGGCAAACGCCAACAATACGAGTTGGCAAAAAAGGTCTTGAAGGATGAGAGTTACGATGCGGGGATTTTTGTCTTTTACGATAACGCCGGACATTTTCGATTTAGTTTGATCGTCGCGCAGTATTACGGCACGAAGCGCGAGTTCACTAACTTTAGACGATACACTTATTTTGTCTCGCCCGATAGCCTCAACCGCACTTTCCTCGACCAGATCGGCAAAGCAGATTTTGCGAACATCGAAAATTTGGTGCAAGCGTTCAGCATTGAAGCCGTCACCAAAGACTTCTTTAGAGATTACAAGGAGATATTCGACGAAGCCGAAGAGTCCATCAAACTCAAATGGAACGAAGAAAAAAAGCGTCTGTATACGCAACGGTTTTTCAACCGCATGATGTTCATTGCGTTTTTGGAACGCAAGGGTTGGATGAATTTCAATAGCGGAAAAGATTACCTGCGTGCCTTGTTTGAAGACTATGACAAGAACGAAACTAACAAACGCGCGGCGAGCTTCCACCGTTCACGTTTAAACACGCTCTTCTTTAGAGGTCTCAACAATCCACACGGGGATCAACTCAGCAAACCAGAATTCGGAGAACTCAAGCAAGTCATTGGCAACGTCCCTTACTTAAACGGCGGTCTGTTTGATCAAGAAGAAGATGATATTGAGGGTCCGCTCTTCCCCGATGCCATCGTCTCGCACATCCTCAACGACTTGATGTATCGCTACAACTTCACCGTCACCGAAAGCACGCCGCTCGACGTGGAAGTGGCGGTTGACCCCGAAATGCTCGGTAAGATTTTTGAAGAACTCGTCACAGGCAGGCACGAGAGCGGTTCGTATTACACGCCCAAGCCTGTGGTTTCCTTCATGTGCCGCGCGGCTTTGAAAGTCTATTTGCAAACCGCGTTGCCGTCCGAGAAAGAGGAGGCGATCACCAAATTTGTCTACGAGAACGACCCTTCGTTATTGAGAAATCCAGAAGCCGTGCGCGAAGCTTTGCGCGCCGTTAAAGTATGCGACCCCGCTTGCGGCTCTGGCGCTTACCTGCTAGGTATGTTGCACGAACTACTTGCACTGCACGAATGTTTATCTGTGGCGCGTTCACTAGATTCGCAAACTATATATGAGCGCAAGTTGGAGATCATTCAGAACAACCTGTATGGCGTGGATTTAGATCCGTTTGCGGTGAACGTTGCCCGCCTGCGCTTGTGGCTCTCGCTGATTGTGGACTTTGAAGGCGACAACCCTCCGCCCCTGCCTAACCTTGATTTCAAAATTGAAGCGGGCGATTCGTTAACTGCTCCTGACCCTTCGGGTGGATTGCAACCTGATATGTTCCGCCAACATCAAGTGCAAGAATTCTTGAAGTTGAAAAATGATTTTATGAGCCTGCACGCCGGCGCAGAGAAAAAGAAAAAACTTGGCGAGAAGATTAAAGCCTTACGCGCCGAAATTAAAGAATGGGCGCACCCTCAGACCTTGAAGGTCTCCGACAATAGTTTTGACTGGCAAGTGGATTTTGCTGAAGTGTTCGCGCCCGAACTGGCGCAAAGCACATTAAGCGGAAAGATGGTGAGTGTGGTTAACACCACCATAGGTCAAATGGAAATGACCGACCCGCCGAAAGAAGGAGGCTTTGATATTGTTCTTGCCAACCCGCCTTACGTGCGCCAAGAATTGCTTGGCGATTACAAAGAACAACTCAAACCGATTTATCCCGAAGTGTATAGCGGCATGGCGGATTTATACATCTACTTCTACGCCCGCGCTCATCAGTTATTGAGAAACGGCGGCGTGTCATGTTTCATCTCATCTAATAAATGGTTACGAGCAGGCTATGGCGAAAAACTACGTCAACACTTGCTTGATGCACAAGCGTTTCAGTTGGTTGTGGATTTTGGCGAATTGCCTGTCTTCCAAACTGCCGCAACATTTCCCGCAATTTTCTTGTGGCAGAAACAAACACGCGGTGAAACAAAAACAAAGTGGGCAGTCGTTAAAAATTTGGAGGAGTGCTACAACGAAGGAATTTTTGAACACGTCACACGAATCTCGCAAAATTTACCAGCGTCTCAATTCGGGAAAGGCAAAGCCCGCCTCGTATTAACATCCAGAATGGATCATGTAGATAAGATGGAAAAGAGTGGGCGGCGACTTTCTGAAATAGTAGAAGGTCAGGTCTACAGAGGAATTACAACTGGATTCAACAATGCTTTCTTGATAGATCAAGTAGTTCGTGACGAGTTAGTGGAATCTGAAGATGTAAATCACGAAATAATAAAACCTATTTTGTCTGGTGATGATATTCGTCGGTATGAATTTCACTATCGAAAGAAGTATTTAATTTTTACTCGGCGCGGAATAAAAATATCCAGATATCCTACCATTCTCAAATACCTTGCCAAGCATAGATCAGAACTTTCGCCTAAGTCGTCCGCATCCGCTAAAGTTGGGCGAAAGCCTGGAGACTATCAATGGTATGAAATTCAAGACTCTACTGCTTATTACGAAATCTTTGAACAACCGAAAATTATCAGCAGCAAATTAGCGTCAGAGCCTCGATTCGTCGTGGATAATGGCTCCTATTACTTAATGAACACAACATATTGCATTGCAAATGTAGATTGGTTCTTAGTTGGTGCTTTAAATTCAAGTGTGCTTGCTGATTATTTACGCCAAAAATTAGTAACACTGGGTGATCCAGAAAACAAAGGTCGCTCAGAACCACGTACAGAAGATTTACTCTCATGCCCTATTCCTGACGCGCCGCAAAACGAACGTAAAGCCGTTTCAAAATTAGCCGAGCAAGCGCAAAAATTACACGCGCAACGGCGTAAGCGCGTCGAGAAATTCCTGCGCGACATCGAGATTGAACTTGCCGAGTCCACCAGCCGCAATCCCCTCGAACAGCCGTGGTCGTTGAGCAAAGAGGAGTTGGCGCGGCGGGTAAAGGGCACAAAGAATTCAGAAGTCGTGTGGAGAGCAGCGCGGGACGAGACGGCAGCAGTTACAGAGCAAATTAGCCTGATAGAGAAAGAGATAGACGAGCGGGTGAAGAGTCTGTATGGATTGTGAGAAAAACAAATGAGCGTCAACGCCTTCATCACCAACGATAAAACCAAAACCCTCAAGAAACGGCTAGAGCAACTCATCATGCACAGCCGCGAACTTAAATTTCTGGTGGGTTATTTTTACTTCTCCGGTTGGCGCGAGCTGTATCAAAGCCTCAAAGATCGAAACGATCTCACTATCAAATTACTCGTCGGGCTGGAAGTGGATAAAATGCTCGGACGTGTTTTAGAAGTCGCCAACCACGACGACACTTTGAGCAACGACGAACTGGCAGATCGTTTTTTTGCGTCGCTCGATCACGCCCTCAATGACGAAGCATTGGACACCGAAGAGTTCTATGAACAGACGACTTACTTTCTTGAATTGCTAAACGAAGGGCGACTGCAAATCAAGAAAACGCTCGAACCTAATCACGCCAAGCTATATCTTTTTGAAGTCAAAGAAGAGTTAAGGACTTTGTTGTCTGGAAATCAAGGTGAAAACGAAAGCGCCGGTAAATTCATCACGGGTTCAAGCAACCTCACCCGCGCTGGATTAAGCGGGCAGAATGAATTCAATGTTGAGATCGGTGATTACGGATGGCGTGAAGCCGAAAAGTATTTTGATGACTTGTGGCAGACCGCTGTGCCTATCACCGAGATTCCTGAACGCAAAGACCATCTGACGCGCTTCATTCAAAACAATACACAGGTGGCGCAGGTCACGCCGTTTGAAGCCTACACGCTCATTCTCAAATCCTATCTCGATTTGATGGAACAAAAAACCATCAAGCCGCATGTCAAACGCCTGTTGGAAGAAAGCGGATACAAAGATTATCAATACCAAACCGACGCGGTCAATCAGGCATTGACGATCATCGAACAATACAACGGCGTGATCATTGCCGATGTGGTCGGTTTAGGTAAATCGGTCATCGCCGGAATCTTGGCGCGTAATCTGGGCAAGCGCGGCATGGTCATCTGCCCGCCCAGTTTGATCGGCGATAGAAAAATAAAGGATTCGGGTTGGTACAAGTACATGGAAGATTTTAAACTCCATGATTGGGAAATCCATTCTTCGGGCGATCTTGAAAAGGCTTTGGGCTATTTGCAGGAACATGGCGACGATATAGAAGTGATCATCGTGGACGAAGCCCATCGCTTCCGCAACGAAGACACCGAAGCCTACGAGTGGTTAAGCAACATCTGCCGCAATCGCATTGTGATCTTGCTCACCGCCACGCCCTTCAGTAACACACCTGCCGATATTTTCGCGTTGCTAAAACTTTTCATCGTCCCCGGCAAATCCAAAATAACATTAGACGAAAACCTTGAGGGGCGATTCGCCAGTTACAGCGCTAGCTTCCGCAAACTTTCGTACATGGCGCGTTATTACAAAATAGGCGGCGCAAAACAAGAACGCGCCGAAAAATTTTATGATGACTTATTCGACGCGCCTTTGCCCATTGATATTAAGCGAGTGCAACGCCGCGCCACAGAACTCGCTGCCGAAATTCGCGCGGTCATTGAGCCAGTGCTTATCCGCCGCAACCGCCTTGACCTAAAAAACGATCCCGTTTACTCCAAAGAAGTCACCGAACTTTCCGAAGTGCAAGACCCCAACGAATTATTCTTTGTGCTGACGCGCAAGCAAATGGCGTTTTACGATCAAGTCCTCAACGAGTATTTTTGTGAAGACGGACTCTTTCACGGCGCGATCTATCAACCCTATGTATATGAAGAAGCCGTTGACGATGAAGGGTTAGACGAAGAGGGCAACCGCGCCTATCAACAACAACGCAACTTATATGAATTCATGCGCCGCTTGCTCGTCAAGCGATTTGAAAGTTCGTTTGGCGCCTTTGCAAAAAGTATTGCCAATTTTGAACGCATCCATGAGCGCGTGCTGCAATTCATCGAAAAATCTGGCGGCAGATATATCCTTGATCGCGCGTTGATAGAAAAAATCTATCAGAGCGATCCTGATGATATTGACGATGCCCTAGAAAAATTCGCGCAACAACTTTCTGAATACAAAATACTCCCCAAGAACCAACGTATCTACAAAATTTCGGACTTCCGCCGCGCCGAAGAATTTATGGCGCACATTAATGCCGATTTGAAACTTATGCGGCAAATTCGGCGGCAGATTGAAGAATTGGATTTAGTGCAGAGCGACCCGAAGGTAAAAAGTCTGATCGAAGAAATCCGTAAAATTTTGAGTCAAAAACCCGCTCCGAGAGAACCCAAACGCAAAGTGATCGTCTTCAGCGAATACGTGGATACCGTCAAACATCTTCAACCGATTTTAGAGAAGGCTTTCCCCAACAAGATATTAAGTGTGGATAGCGGTCTATCTTCAGCAGTCTTAGGACAAATACTTGGCAACTTTGATGCCAGCCTGAAAACCGATAAACAAGAAGATGATTTTCAGATTTTGCTGACCAGCGACAAACTTTCCGAAGGCGTCAATCTAAACCGCGCAGGGGCAGTCATCAATTACGACATTCCGTGGAATCCAACGCGGGTCATTCAACGCCTGGGACGCATTAACCGCATTGGCAAAAAAGTTTTTGAAGCCTTGTATATCTACAACTTCTTCCCCACCGAGCAAGGCGCAGATGTGATCAAGAGCAAAGAGATCGCCAGTCAAAAGATGTTTTTGATTCACAATACGTTAGGTGAAGATGCCAAAATTTTTGACGTGGACGAAACCCCGACGCCTGCTGAATTATTCAAACGCGTTAACCGCAACCCTGAAGATGAACAAGAGGAAAGCACGCTAACTCTGGTGCGTCGTCTTTTCTTGGATATAAAATCTAAACAGCCTGAACTTATCGAAAGAATCAAACACTATCCTCCGCGTGTCAAAACCGCTAAAGCCTTCGACACGAATCAACTGCTCGTCTTCCGCCGCAAAGGGCTTGGGCTATTCATTCAATCCGTAGATGACACCAACGCAGAAAAACCGGAAGTCCGTTCCCCGCTGTTTGAAGAAGCATTGAAGTCGGTGGAATGTACGGAGAACGAACCGCGCCTAAATCTCAGTTCGCGTTTTTGGGCTTCTTACGAAGCCATCAAATCACATCGCGAGGTGATACGTTTGCCCAAAAGCGAAGCCTCTGTTGAGACCAAAGCTTCAAACAATTTGTCAACAGCGTTGGGAATGAAAGAACACTTTGATGAATTTCTGCCGTTCATCCGCACCCTGATCGCTGACTTGCGAGAGTACAAGACTCTCCCCAAATTTACCCTGAGGCGTTTAGCAAGCGTGAAGTTGGATTCCGCCAAACCCCAAACTGTCAAGGACTTCACCGAAGAATTAAAATTCGTCCGCAACTATCTCGGCAACGATTACCTTGAAATCATTTGGAGTAGATTGGGTCAACTCAAGAGTGAAATAATTATCGCGGTAGAGAATCAACAAAAGTAGAATTATAAAAAAACCACCACGCACAAAACGTGGTGTTTTTTTATACTCCTTCAAATACTCTCGGATCATCAGCGCTGCTGTTATACCCACTAAAAAGTGGGGCGCAATATTGCGCCCGCAAGGCGAAGTAGTGCTTTGTAATAGTGTTAGAATCGAGGATAAATCGGAATGCAGTGAAATGGTTTGCGATAGTTGGCAAAAATGATCTCGTTCCACTGAAGAACCAGTTAGGCGGTTGTTGGTTTAACAAGATTTTCAACAAAGGAGGAGCACCATGAATAAACAGGAATTGCTACGTTCAATCACATTTGGTAAACGGATTGCCGAAGAGGAAACGGCTGAGTTGAACACCTACTTTGTTGAAACCGACCAATGGCAACGAATCTTCGCTGGGGAAGTTGATGTCGTATATGGGGCAAAAGGCGCTGGAAAAAGCGCAATGTATTCGCTTCTGCAGAATCGAGCAGACGCTCTATTTGACCGAGGCGTACTGATTATCGCCGCGGAAAACCCTCGAGGTGCCCCGATCTTTAAGGATTTAGTAGCGGACCCTCCGGCGACAGAGGACGAATTCAGAAACCTTTGGAAGCTATACTTCTTGTCCCTTGTTGGGAAGTTGCTACGTGACTATGAAATTGGTGGTGATCCGGCGCAGAAAGTTATCGATGCACTTGAAGAGGCACAACTTCTTCAAAAGGAAAATACCCTGCCTGCAATTTTGCGATCAGTAATTGACTATGTCCGCAGCGTAATTCGCGCAGAGTCTATAGAGGGTGGACTAAAACTTGACCCTACCACTGGCCTAATAGTTGGAGCGACCGGAAAGATTACATTACGTGAGCCGAGCTCCGCGCAACGGCAGGCGGGACTCATATCGGCCGATACATTGTTCAATCTCGTCAATGTTGCGCTAGCTGACTCCAATTTTCGGATATGGGTAGCTTTGGATCGCTTAGATGTTGCTTTCGCAGACTCTGAGACATTGGAAGGAAACGCGCTTCGCGCGCTGTTCCGGGTCTATCTTGATTTCCTGGCCTACGATAGGTTATCTCTAAAAATTTTCCTGCGAAGCGATATATGGCGCCGAGTCACCGCTGGTGGATTTAGGGAAGCAAGTCACATCACCCGTCATATTACGATAGCATGGGATAAGGATACTCTCCTAAACCTAATCATTCGCCGCGCTCTTCGAAACGACTCCCTACGGGCATTTTACAATGTAAGTGAGGTTCTAGTCTTGCAAGATGCTCAGCTACAAAAGCAACTCTTTGCTCGCGTATTTCCGGCGCAAGTAAACGTTGGTCCCAATAAGCCAAGTACATTTGATTGGATGATATCTCGTACTCGTGATGGATTAGGAGCGAATGCGCCAAGAGAGATGATTCATCTTTTAATATCGGCCAGAGATGGCCAACTAAAGCGTTTGGAAATGGGAAACGCCGAACCGCCAGATGAGACTCTATTTGAGCGTATTACATTGCGGGAGGCACTGTCCCCAATCTCTAATGTTCGTCTAAACCAAACACTTTACGCTGAGTATCCTAACTTGATGCCTTATCTTCAAAAACTTGAAGGCGCAAAAACACAACAGACACCAGAAACGTTGGGGACCATCTGGGGAATCGATCCGGCTGAGGCTCTCAAAGTCGCAAGCAGTCTCAGGGATGTCGGTTTTTTTGAACGACGTGATAGCGACGAGAAACCGGTCTTTTGGGTGCCTTTTCTGTATCGCGAGGCATTGAGAATGGTGCAGGGAGCCGCAACATCAGAACCAGACGACACACAGCAATCTGATTTTGATGATTGATAGTATCAGTCGGTTACGACATAAGCACCATAGGCTCGCCGCCCAACGGTCGCGTTCCGCTTCGCTCCACGCGCGCGGCTGAACGCGACCATTGGGCGGCTATTACTCTAACAGTTTGGCTATGACGCTCATCCTAACTTGCCTAACGCAGCAATATATTGTTCAAGTTTCTGACCGACGTCTGACTGTAACTGTAAATATACTTACAAAAAGTTCAAATGCCAGTTGACGCAAGATAACAATAAATACTTAGAACTAAACTCTTGGAGCAGGGCGGTTACGTAAGAGCAAATTTGACTATTGGAGTGTTCCCCACTTATGACTTCCCCACAGATTGATGAGACTGAAGTACAAGCCCTATTAGAACGTGGCATTGCGGCTCTCAAAGTCGGTGATAAATCGGTTGCCTTCAAAGTGCTTACACAAGCTCTTCAAGCCGATTCTGATAATGAGGGTGCGTGGATTTGGTTGTCAGGCGTTTCAATGTTAGATGCGGAACGCAAGTATTGTATGGAACAAGCATTGGAGATCAATCCGCATAACGAAGACGCTCGACGTGGTTTAGAGTATTTCCCTGCTGATTTGGTTTCGCGATCTCCTCTTCCCAAACGGCTACGTCAAGCAACAAATGATAAGGGGCTATGTACTTACCCCGATTGTACAACTCCTGTTTCTAAGCCCGGGCATACTCTATGCTACAAGCATTGGAAAGAAGCCAACTCTAAAACAGCAGAGAAAGAAGAAAAGCCATCATCCCCGTCATTATTGTTTGCGACCGCTCTGGGCGAGCATTTTGGTTTGTCAAGTCGCAAGGTCAATTTAATCTTAGCCGAGTTGGGTTGGCTCAGTCGAGAACGAAAAGGTTGGGTAGTCACTGAGCAGGGCAAAGCATTGAGCGCAGTCCAACGCGAATACCACCAAACAGGTGTGCCCTTCGTCTTATGGCATGACTCTATCCTGACGAATAAAGCATTAGTCGAAACCGTGAAGAGTTTTACTGGCGAAAGCTCACCCGTAGAGACTCCTACCAATCAAGGGACAGAATTCCGCGAAAAATTTACGCCCACTCATCGGGCTACAGATGGGCATTGGGTGCGCTCCAAAGCAGAAATGCTGATTGATAATTGGCTCTACGTTTCAGGAATTGCCCATGCGTATGAGCGCCGCCTGCCGATTGAGGAAGAAGCCTACTGCGATTTCTATTTGCCAGATGGCAAAGTTTATATTGAATATTGGGGGATGGAAGCCAATGCAAAATATCAGGCGCGGCAAAAGGTTAAGATCGAACTCTATCAAAAGTATCGTTTTAACCTCATCCAACTTTCGGATGAGCATATCCGCAATTTGGATGATCATTTACCCAAGATGCTGTTGAAGTTTGGCGTTATTGTTAGTTGAAAACTTGTCTGGAAATCAGTTGACTGAATAGGCTGCGGATGACTTCATAATGACTCGCCTCACGCTCATCCCGCAAAAGATCGCCACCCTCGTCGTCATGATGACAAAACCCTGCTTACGCAATGGTCACCGCAAGTGCAAGAAGCGATACGCTATGGCGAGAAGACATTGACGCTGGAAAAGTTGACGACAATTATATGAACTTCCTCGCCAAATCCGACTTCAAAGTCGCACGCACTTGCCCCGCCAAGCTCTATTACAAGAAGCTCAAATACCCCACGACGCAAGATGACGATGAGTATTTAGAACTGTTGGAGCAGGGCGGTTACATGATCGACGCTACCGCCAAACTACTCTTCCCCGAAGCCATCGCCATCAACGAACGCGGTTCGCAACGAGCGTTGCAAGCCACACAAGAACTCATCACGCAAGAAAACGTCACCCTGCTCGAAGCCGCGTTTTTGAGCAACGGCAAATTTGCTCGCCCTGATATTTTGCTCAAGCGCGGCAACCACTTCACTATCATCGAAGTCAAAGCGAAATCCTACAATGGTGTAGAAGCGAGGGCACGTCTCGATGCTGGCAAGCCAAATCTTTTTCGCAACTTAAGCAAAAAAGGAGAGATCGCCGCTAAGTGGCAACCCTATCTCGAAGATGTGACGTTTCAAGCACTCATCTTGCGCGAACTTTTTCCGCAGGCGCAAATTACTTGTGAGCTGATGATGCCCGATACATCGCTCACCACTTCCATTGATAAACTCTACTCGCTCTTTGAACTCAAACAACTCACGCTCGATGAGACCGGCTATCCGCGCGCCAGCGTCACCTTCACTGGAGATGTGAACCAACTGCGCCGCGATCATTTCCTCACCCGCCTCAACGTGGATGCCGAAGTTGCCGAGTTGATGCCGACTGTGGCAAGTGCCGCCGAAACCTTCGTCAATAGCCTACAACCATTCACCAAAATTCCTACCCCGCTTTCACTCAATTGTAGTGACTGTGAATATCAGGTAGCAAACGATGAAAAACAAAACGGCTACCGCGAATGTTGGGGCGCACTCGCCGACGTGAAGCCGCATATTTTTGAAATGTATCGTTTGGGTCAAATTGCTAAGGGCGCACTTGCCGAACAACTCATCGCCCAAGGCAAGGTGAGCCTCTTCGACATCCCCGAAGCAGCACTGGTGAAAAAAGACGGCACAGTCGGTGAATGGGATAAGCGACGACTGTTACAGCTACGGCATACGCAGGCGAACACGGAATGGATCGATCCAACATTGCGCGGGGTGATGGATTCCTTCGCCTACCCTCTGCACTTCATCGACTTTGAAACATCCGGACTGGCAGTGCCATATCATGCCGGGATGCACCCTTATGAGAACGTGGCTTTTCAGTGGAGTTGCCACACGCTGCGATCACCGGATGCTGAACCCGAACACGCCGAGTGGATCAACATCGAAGAAGCCTTTCCCAATTTCGCCTTTGCCGAATCTTTGATGAAGTATCTCGGCACGCAAGGCACTTTCTTCATGTGGGCAACGCACGAGAACACTATCCTCAAAGGTGTTCGACGGCAGATGGACGGGCGTTACGACAATGCGGATGTAATGAGTTGGCTGGAGTGGGTGACCGATGACGGTGCAGGCAAGTCGCGCTTGGTGGATATGAACGCGCTCACCCTTGAGCATTATTTCCACCCGATCATGAAAGGGAAGACCTCTATCAAAAAAGTGGTGGACGCTATATGGAAAACTAATCCTACATTGCGCCAGCGTTTCCCCGCCTACTTGAAAGAAGAAAACAACCAAATCCTCAGCCCGTATCAGTCTCTGCCGCCGTTGGTTATTGATGGTAAAGAAGTATCTGTGTCGGAAGGCACTGGTGCTATCCGCGCTTATCAAGCGATGCTTTATGGCTCACAGAAATCTGATGTAAATACGCGCGAACAGTGGAAGAAACTACTCTTGCAATACTGTGAGCTCGATACGCTGGCGATGGTGATAGTGTATCTGCATTGGCGACGACGTTAAGAAACTATGGAGTTGATGTGATACAAGGTCTGGCTTTAGTGCTTGGCAACTATCGCGCTCGTCATCAAAGAGCGATCTAGGGCAGCTGGCATCGAGGCGCGTCGCCTATCCGGGCACTCGTTACGCTCGGGGTTCGTCACTGCGGTGATTAGCGCCGGCGCGGCAGAGCATGACGTGATGCAGATGACGGTCACAAAGCGCGAATTGTTTTGAGACGTTCTATTCGTGATGCGGGGCTGGGTGCGGAGAGAGCTGCGCGGGCGGCTCGCGTCATAGTGGGCAAGTAGAGAGGACACAATGAGCAAAATAAAAGATTATGATCGAGAGTTAATCTTCAAACTTCAAAAGATAGCGCGTGATGTTCATTTGCTGCAGATCGGCTTATACTCCAGCGGGCATGGGTGTCCATGTGAGGCGGCTAGTCTATGCGCGTGGCATAGTGAGACGCTTAACCGCTTGAGCGAAATTGAGAAGATGATTAATCTAGAGGTCAATCATTTATACAAGGGTGAGATCCCGACCAGTTAGGTCTGAAGTTTTTCGGGCGATTCAATTGGCGGAGTTTCTGTACGGTCTAAGATCGTATCCTGTGCGAGATCGTGGATGAAGACACGGGAGTGCCGGTGACAGACGGCAGTGATCACAGTGCGCCGCGAACTTATAGATGAATCGATGGAAGATCCTCGAACATTCAATGGACAGCGTTTTGAAATGGATGTGCCGGTGGATGCCACATTGGATGTTCAAGTGAGGGTAGGGGGCTATCACGATTGGGGCGTGAAGATGAAGATAAAGAAAGCGGCGACGTTAAGCGGACCTATCCGGCTAAAGCGGCTTGCATCGTCAACGCCGCGAGGAGGATGAAGTGAATCCAGACATTTTGCGTAAAGGCAAAGCTCTGGTCATGGCGATACAAGGGTTACAGGCGATTGAAGTCGCGGGCGTAGAGGTAGGCGAAGTAGCACGACAATCTCAAACGGAACTTGCAAAAATGTATCAACGACAATTGCGCCAGATCATTGCCAATGCTTCGTCAGAGGAAGCTGGCGAGATCATGTCGGCGATGGCGACAGCGAAGTTGCCTTTATGGGACGTTGGGGCGAATTGATCATCAGCGATAGCTGAGCATAATGGGGGACATTCAAAATACGGGCAAAAATAGATCGCGTCTGTGTCAGAAACCCTCACTGGTTTTCTCGATGTTTTGACGGACTGTGTTGCAGTTGAATAGGAAAGCGACGGCTCCCGAAAGAATGTGGATTTCCCTGAATATCGTGATCTGAGGCAAGTGATAAAATGTTTAACCGTATCTTGGAGGTAGCCCTTACTGTCGTTATCACGGATCAAAAAGCGTGGGTCTCCCCCTGTGTTCGCACTTTGCCTCCTCGAAGACAGAAGAATCACTAGTTGGGCAACCCGTCTTGCAAAACATAATCGTCCCGTTGTATTTATAAACAGTTATTGTCCCTAAAAAATAATTCTTCAAACTAGTAAAAAGTGTTTCTTTTCGGAGCGTAGTCTTTTCTTGAAGGAGCAGGAATGCTAAAGAATTTTGTTAGTTATATCAAAACAAGAAAAAAACTTGTCATAGTATTTGTTTTGTCTACCGCAATTTCTATCTTTTTTATTGGCTCTTTTTCTCAAAGCAATGAGGCTTCTGCGCATCCTCCTCAAGATTTGAGCATTGTGACTATTAGTGGCATCGTAGCAATTTTGACTTCGTGCATTACATCTATCGCAACGTTTTTCGGTCTAATTTTTACTTGGGCAATTGGATGGCGAAAAGAAAATCGTGAAACGAAAATGTCCGTTTTAGAAAGAGAGCGTTTACAAACTGCGTTAGAAAGAGAAAGGCTTGAACTAGAAAAACTAAAAGCAGAAAATAAAAAACTCAAGAAAAAATAGGTGTCATTATTTGGGTTAGAAATTCAGTTTTGGCAAGTTGCATTTTTGGTGATTGCTATAAATTAAGTTGTATGTAAAAATTTGGTGTGTTGGCAGTTGTGTCTTTTTTCAGTCAGCGTTCTGGTAGGCGCAAGGTTGCCCAACAAAGCGTCCTAAGAAACAGCAATACAAGAGAAATTGCTCTTTTTGCGTCGTTCTGTCATTCTGCGCTTAACACAAAAAAGGACGCCGCCTTTCATTTTTTGTAAAACGACATCCTGCCTTCTCTAACGATTCAATTGATGGACATGAATGGCACGGCATTTAAGCGTGTTGCAGCTTCCTAATCGGGGTCGTTATATACCGTCAAACAAACCGATCCTCAACGCTTCGCGTCAAAGGAAAGGTTACGATACGCACGCCGCCAGTATTTAAATCGTATTGCCGCATCCCAGAGTTCTCAGCGGGAGACCTTGATCGCCAAGGTCAATCTCCATTGCTTTGTACGGGCTATCGCCATTCATGCTGACCACATTATAGTTGCGGCATTGTTTCTTTGGTATAAAATTACGGCGATCATCCGTAATGATAGAGTTCTCAGAACGTAACCACGTTCTCCCGTATAAAATGAGCACCACGCTCATCATGGGTGTACTGGACGCTGGGGATTCTGCGGCATTTTCGAGCATTTTCCTCGCTTCGAGTTTTCTCTGCTCCCAAACAGAATCCACACCCGCCCCAGCGCCAGTAACGCAAACCGTTAGGCAGCAGGGACTACCGAAGGGTCCAACTTGCTGGAGGAGGAACAAGTGTGACAGCCAATTACATTGTCAGCGCGAGCTTGGACATCTACGGTGGCTTGCTGAAGGGCACAATCGAGTTTACCCCAGGCTTAAACATCATCAGTGGGGAGAACGGCACTCTAAAGACCAAGGTTCTCCAATCCCTTCGCGGCGGCTCATCGAAGCTTCTCGACCCGGCTCGGCCTATTCGCATCCAGTCGATCAGTCCGAAACGTAATTCTGAGAGACGCGCGGCGGATGCCATTGTGCAGTTCTTTCGTCAGCAAAACCGCACATGGGATAACGTACTAAATGAACGCCTTGGCACCCAAATAAACGAAACAGGCTTTGACAACTATCCGTCGCTCGCGGATTTGTACTATTTGATTTTTGAGCACAGGTGTCGCGATGGTGCAGATCGGCGTGAGCATATGGCTCGGGTCACGGAAGAATTCAATGCCGTGATTCGAACCATCTTTGAGCATTACGTCCTAGTGGCGGATTGGAACGCCCAGACTGGCGCTCCAACAATCCGCATCCAGAAGCATGGCGTCGTGCAATTCCCCATTGAATCCCTGTCGATGGGTGAGCAGGAAATCCTATCTCTTATCGCCAGTATTGACGCCGGGAAGGGCACAACTGACGTGTATCTCATCGATGAGCCTGAGGTTCATCTCAATTGGCACCTTGAGGAGAAACTCTTCCAATTCCTAGACTCTCACTGCACCACGAATGACAAACAGGCAATTGTTGTTACGCATAGTCGGACAATCTTTCGGCCGCAGTTCTTGCCCAAGGTCCAGTTCTTCCATTGGGAGGATGGTCGCATTCTTTGGGGCCGAACCCTGACCCGGGAACAGAAGAAGCGCTTGGCCGGCGATGCGGTTGAGATCATCGGCCTTGGATCGTTCGCCAAGACAACTTTCTTTGTCGAGGACGCCTTCCATTTTGAGGCTCTTATGGCTCTGGCCGGCGCTCTAGGCGCGGACATCTCAGTAACGCAGTGTGGCACCTCCTCCAACGTGCGGTCGCTCTTTAAATATTCGCGGACGGCCGGAGGCTGGGCAAACACTTATTTCCTTAACGATGGTGACAATGAGGGGAATCCGTTCCCGGGGAGCACCCAGTTCATCCACCTAGCGGCTTATTCCTTCGAGAATCTCTTCCTTCATCCTGAGACCCTCTCCGTCATCTCGGGCAAGCCGCTCGACGAGGTTCGCCAAATCATCCTTGACGCAATCTGGCACAAACGGGGAGAAATCTTTCGAAAGAACCGATTCTTTGAATTTCTGATCGATGAACTGACGACAGCACATATCACCTTTGATCGCCTACTGAGGTTTGACGGCTCGCTGATTCTACCGGAGGTGTCGGGCAAGCTCGGATTTATCCCTAATGACTTCCCCGCGAGGTATATTGCAGGAGCTATCTCGTCTGGAAGTTTGGAAGAGCTGATGCCAGTCGATTTAGTGGCAGCGATCAAGAGCGTTCCCCTAGCAAGCGGTGATGAGCCTACTGCCTAACGGTGCGCGTCAGCCGGAAAATGAGTCGCCGTTGATTTCAGTCACTACTCAGCCACTTTGTCATTGCGAATCAACGTCTTCAGCGTTCAGGCTTTAAAAGCAGAACGCCGAAAGTGCTGAGAACGCTGACAGTCGCTGACACAAAAAAGAATCAGCGCGCTTCGCGTCAGCGTCATCAGCGTTTATACAAAGAAAAAACGAAAGCAGATCGCTAGGGCGATCACCACTGCGAGCAATCCTGTAAACAAAAACTCTAGTGGAAGATTGAATAGAAGCGTTATTATTCCTAACACCATCCCGGCAACTCCGAAGATGCCGATGTAATCCGCAATCTCAAGGTTTCGCAGTTTGTCCATCGGTTTATTCCTCATCCTTCTGTGTCGCTCTCTTCTTCTTCTCGGCGCGTTTGATTAAGTCCTCCGTTGTGAGACCATAGGTAGCGATCTGATCTTCGGTGACGTGCGTAGGTGTCTTCGGCGCGTAAGTGCTTCGTGTTGTCTCGATGCTTTCGTGACCAAGATACGCTTGAATAGACTCCATCGGCATTCCTTCATCGGCTAAATCCTGTGCGCGTTGATGCCTGAAGGCGTGTGCGCCAAATGTCTTTTTCGGTTTGCCTCGGGCATTAGTGCCAAACACTTCTACAGATGCCTCGTGAACAATACGCCAAATAGATTGAGTTGTGAGCTGCCCGCCATTACCACGCGGACCATGCGACACAAAGACTCCTGTGTGCTTATCGCCACGCTCGGAGAGGTAGTCGCGGATCGCTTTTTGCGCCTCGTCAGTGAGGATAACCATGCGTTGCTTCTTACCTTTTCCCAACACTTTCACTTGAGTCGCGTTGCCTTCGGCGATCCTGTGACGATCTAACGCCGCGACCTCTGCCGCACGTCCCGCCGTTGAATACAACGTAAGCAGCAAGGCATGATTACGCAAGCAGATGAGTTGCTGTGCTTCATAATCGGAAGACTCTCGATCCAACTCGCCTAATTTTTTTGGATAGTATCCAAACAATAATCCAATCGCAGTATCGGAGCCTCGGCGGGCGGGTTTGATCCGTTGTTTGCGACCCCCGATCTTCTTGTCAAGTAAAAACGACATGGCGGCGGTGTTGACGTTCTTTGCCAACGCATGACTCGCCTCGAGCCAGTTCATGTATTGCATGGCAACGGTGAGATAAAGACGAATAGTGGCGTTGCTATATTTTTGTTGCTGGAGCCAAGTGAAATAATCTGCCAATACTGATTCGGTGATACTTACGGTCGCTAGAGGCTGATTCACCGGCGCGAGTTTTTTATTCCATGCAAAGCCTTGAAAATTGATCAGTGACGTGCGGTAAGAGGCAAGTGTTTTATTTGACTCCTTCCCCACGCTTGCCAATAAATCTTCGGCGTGTGGGAGGAGTAGGGGGCTCGTTTGTTTTTTTGTCTCCATACTATTTTCCTTTCACGATTCCATTGGACGCGGCTGTTCGGGGATGAGCATTGGAGCAATCGGCAAACGTACTCCGTCAATTTCCATCTTCCTGATCTTCGTATCATTAAATTCTAATACGAAGTAACCATCTGCGATATTTCCTGTCACGGAAAGATCACCTGAAAAGGTGATCGTGCTGACGGTTTCCTTCACCACGCCGATAATGAAACGACGATACCCTTTTGACACACTTGGCGAAGCCATATCAAGGAAAGCGATCCACACGCGCGGATGAATGTGGATCAAGGGGTCTAATACGAAGTAAGATCGGCGATCCCCATAGTCGAGGAATGCCCGATACCCTACCTCGCCCTCGGCGGTCACTTGTATGACGCGGATACGGGCTTGAAGGCGCTGGAGCATAAAAAATTCTAGTTGATTAACTTCAACAGGCACGCCTGTCGTCCCCTCTAAAACAGAAGGGGGGATATAGTCGAGTGGGTTAAGGCGATGATCGCGCTCATATCGAATAGCAACAATCGCGGCAACAACTAGCAAAGGGATGACACCGAAGATCAAAGAAAATGAGATGATGTATTGACGTTTCATCATTGCCTCCCAATTCGCCGTTGACTACATGCTCTACGATCAACGCAGATCGCCACTTCCGCGCCATCGGGCAACAGAAACATTTCCTCTTCGCTCAAGCGAGGGCGATAGTAGCCTGTGGACAATTCCCGATGACTCTTGCGGACGTGACGATACCGCGCAATTTCACTGCCGCATAACGCACACTTTGCTTTGACCGGCACACCACCACTCCCTATCTTGCGGAGTGTTTGAAGCTGATCGAGTTTGTTTTTTAAGTCGCCCATTGGGACCTCGTTTTTCTTGTCAATTCGTTTCACGCTTCCCCATGTCGAACACCGGGGACAACGCGAGATCATCTTCAACTCTGTGCGTGTGCCTTTCCAACCGCACACGCACGCGCATTTATATTTCGGATACCACTTACGTCCTCTTTTATGTCCCATGTGCCTCTCAATTCGGTAACACTTTCATAACTTTCCAAAATTTCCCATTGTAGGATACGCTGCCGATAAGTTTATCGTTCTCGTCAACGATGTCCCCACCAGTCCAGTTTCCACCACCCAATTCATTTTTTTCAATAAAGGCATCACATACTATCTTTGCCTCTTCAATTGTTTCAACCACAACCCAATACGCCTCGATATTCAAAACCCCTTCTAGGGCTGATGAATCGAAATCCATATTGGATTTTGATTCAAGTTTTACTTTCATTTTTCGTTTCACCGGTGAAGCACCATCTGCCTTGCGATCAACTTTTTTCTTGGTCGTCATCATATTTTCTCTTTTCTGTTCGGTGATTGTTCATTGTCCAATTCCTATTGCACTAAAGACCAATAGCCATAGACACAGCGCGTGCCATTGCGTGATGGGTCGTGTGTATCGTGGACCACACCATCAATGAGTGCGACTGTGTGACGGCTAACGCTGACAATCAATCTGCCCATTGGCAGCTCATCGGCGCGAAGGTGAACTTTGCACCCACTCCCGATTTTCATTGTTGGTGTCCAATGCCAACCCAATGATACGAGAAATTTCCGAGTCGTATTTTTATACACGCCGGTCCGCGCCGATGATATGCCACGCTTGCGCTTGCCATGCCGCTCACTGACGGCTAAAGCATTGATGGTTGAGTAAACTTCTTGGTACGGTTTGCCAGTGGCAATGGCAAGCGCGCGGGTTACACAATCGCCTGTCTCGCCCTTGTATCCCGCTTCGGAGCGTCCACCATCGTCGTATTGATAGTTCATCTCTCAGCCTCCTCCCAACACAAGCATCGCGTCTAATTCGTTCAGGAGATTTTCTACTGCACGTCGATTCGCTTGCATGATCGCTCGAATGTCTTGCCTAGAAATTTCGTGAGCGATCTCTTTCATTCTTTTATTTGTTTGCGCTACAAATTCTTTCCATTGCGCGGCGGTAAGTTCGGCGACTTGCTGAGGAGCAGGGGGATGTTGTCCGTTGATAAATTTTCTCGCGTCTTTAATCGGCGCGATAAATAATTTCTGTTCATCGCGATCCATGACTAACGCTTGCTGATTCGATTCGCCTTCTCCCATGACCTCTAGCTCATCGGTGAAGTCAACGTCAATCAAAGAGGGCATCACTAGGGGATGGGCATTAAATGATTCCCATGCGTGAAATGCTCCGTTGGCAGTAAAGGTAGTGCGCCCATCGGAAAGCATCAGTTCATCGCCGATGGAAGTCCACCAAGCGGCTATGTATTGAGGTGTGCCGTCGTGCGTGCCATCGTTCCAGCCTAACGCACCGGGGAGGGAAATAGGTAACTCGAAGGGGAGTTCTTTGAATGTGGAGGGGACAGGGTTTGTCATCGGTTGTTTTGTCCTTTTTGCGCCTCGACGAGAGCGAGAGAAGTGGGGGGAGTGTTGTGGGTTTGCATCTATCGTCTCGCCGGCTTCATTGCTCTGTTAATGTTATCTAACTAACATTATATAACATTATAGGCGGTGAGTCAAAGGCTGTTTTTTAGCCATTCTGATATCGAAAGCACTTCTGGTAGTGTTTCTACGGACTGAGTACCGCGACCAAGTTGGTCGCGTTCTGCGCGGCACTGATGAAGAAGATGAGGCAAAAAGAATCACATCACGAAATTAAAATTTCATCCCCCCACTTCGCCATTTAATTTTCGTCATTAAGCCAGAAACACACGGAGACACACGACTTTGATTCCAGTGCTACGGCACTCAAACAAAAAAGCACGGTGCTGAACAACTGGCATCATGCTTTGATCTATCCGCGATCAATTATCCCCCTGCCCTATACTTGCCAACGCCTCACACAAACATCGCAGCCCACTATCAACAACACAGGTTGCCGAGCCCGGTGTTGCCCAGATCGGCGAGACGATGGAAATAGGATGCTGCGCGAGATGACCTTACTGATCGCTCTCAAGCATTATTGCTATATAGCAGTAATGCTATATATATTGCTATATATATCGTTCTGTTGCCTTAATGCGAAAAGGGGTGTACCCTCTTAGTCACTGGAGAACTAACCGATGCCCCACAAGACCAAGCACCGCCCCCCTACGACCCCGCCCGCACCTCCCTTGCCCGAAGGCAAGGCGACGATCATCTTCGACCTGCCCGTCAGCTTGCACGTCGCCGTAAAGCGCAAGGCGGATGGCGAGGGTCTCAAGGTCGCCGAAGCGATCCGCCGCGTCCTGCGCCAGTGGATCGAACCCCCACCCAACACTGGAACGGCGAAGCGATCCCGGCGGATCAAGAAGAAATGATCCGCCCAGTTGCGTGCCATGTAGCAGCTAGCCGATAGTGTCATCAATGCCCAAATAAAAAGCACGATGCCTACCAACTAGCATCGTGCTTTCATCTTACCTCTACTACTAGCGGTGTTGAGTTCGGCGATGAGTTGACCAAGGGACTTTATGTCTCCTGCTCTAACTAAAATTTCTTTTTGCGGGTTATAGGGTCATTAATAGTCCGCGCGATAGCCAAACCAGATCACATTAAACTCTCACAAGCATTTCTGCGATGTTTCGACGACTGCGTCCAACTTGGTCGCGTTTTGGGTATCACCGTCGGTGGGAGGCACAGGAAGAAGCGCATCACGAGCAAAATTTCACCCCCCTACTTCGCCATTTGATTTTCGTCATCAAGCCAGCGACGCACGGAGATACATAAAAACTCGGGCGCATTAAACAAAAAAGCGCAGCCATTGCTTTCGCAATGCCGCGCTAATCCTTTGGTTGATTTGCCATCACCCCCCACCCTGTTACCTCTAGGGGTGAGCGCAGATTAGTCATCGAGCGGACTGGCGATATCGCTCTCGATGAAGTGGAGATAGATTTGAGTCGTCTGGATGCTGTTGTGTCCCATCCATTCTTTCAGTTGTTGCAACGCGGCGATTTTGTTTTTGGCTTTTTCTAATACGCGCGTGGCGAAGGAGTGGCGAAAGACGTGCGGCGAGACGTTCTGCACTTTGGCGGTAGCGGCGGCGGCTTTGATGGCGCGTTGCAAGTTGACTTCGTGGATATGGTGCCGTTTGCGTTCACCCGTACGCGGGTCGGTGGAGAGCGATGGGGCGGGGAAGAGGTAGAACCATCCCCATTCGCGCCCGGCGTTTTTATATTTGCGGTCAAGGGCGTTGGGCAGTGAGACACAGTTGCCGATTTTAACATCGTATTCGTGCAAGGCTTTGATGCGTTGCAGGTAGTCTTTGAGAAGCGGGATGAGCACCTCGGGCAGGATGGTGGCGCGGTCTTTATCGCCCTTCCCTTCGCGGACAATTATTTTTTTGTGGGCAAAGTCAATGTCTTTGACGCGTAGGCGTAGACATTCCATGAGACGCAAGCCGCTTCCGTAGAGTAGCTGCGTCATCAATTGGGTGTCGCCGCTCATGGCGTTGATGACTTTGAGCGCGTCATCGTGAGAGAGGACGTGCGGCAGGCGGGTGCGCTCACGGGCACGCAGGGCGTTGATGCCGGTGAGTTCGATACCGAGAATGTTTTTATAGAGATAGAGAATCGCGCTGAACGCCTGATTTTGCGTGGAGGGGGCGACTTTATTTTTGGCAAGATGGGTTAGGAAATCTTCCACGTCTTTAGCCGTCAGGTCTTTGGGGTGTTGGGTGTTGTGGAAGCGGATGTAGCGCACAACCCAGCCGATGTAGGTTTCTTCGGTGCGGTAGGAGTAGTTTTTCAGGCGGAGGTGTTCGCGCATTTGGCTGAGGAGTTTTGACATTTGGCGCGGAGTCCTTTTACAAGTATAATTATACAACAGGTGTTATACACTAATAGTTGGGTGGCTTCCTTAGCCACAGGCCTGTAACATTACTTCAAAGCTAGAGATAACATGACTGGATTTTTGATAGATATACTTCTCGCAATTGGCGTCACTATTGCTACTGTGATAGCTGACTGGTTGGCCAATCTTCTGGTAACTTCAACAAGAAGGTTGGCCGCCATCAAGCGAGTAATTGAACAATCCGTTTCGCAAGGAGCTCAACTAAAAGAGATAAAAAAGGAATTGGATAGATATTACTCTGCAAAAGATTCCACTCTCATTTGGGGCAGTGACCTAGCTGCTATCGCGTTTTCACTTGACCTTGCTGTTCTGGGCATTTGGGTTTCAGCGCCATCACTATTCCCTTTTTTCTCTCGCTTTAACTCTTCCGGCACTTCACGAGAAATTCCAGTATGGTTACTTCTTATTTTCTGGCATTTTATCTTGCTACTGGTGTCTATTATCCTAAAGCATCATCACACCGACGCAATCGAGTCAACCCCTACGCCACAACTTGTAAAGTTTTTGAAGAAGGGGTGGTTTGCACAGAATAAGGGTATGTTGGCAAGTAACGCGGTGGGCTTTATTGGCTTGGTATCCTGCTTCGTTGTTATCACCAATTCGATATAAGGAAACTCATGCCCGACATTGCTATTCTGACTACCGTGCTAACTGCTATCTTGGGTGTGTTGTCAAGCATAGGGGTAAGCATTATTACCAAATTTGTTTACGACATCGCTCAAAAGGATAAAATCAAAGTTGGACAAACCGAGATAACGTTAACCGATAATCCCGATGAGACCCTCCGTAGGATTGCCGAAAAGCTGGCAGAAGTGCAAGAACACCCTCGCGTGTTCTTATCTTTTACAAGCGCGGACAAGGAATTTGCGAATCAACTAAATAGCGAGTTGCGTTCTCATGGTATTGAGACGTGGACTACCGATGAGCAAATCAGAGTAGGAGACTCGCTCACCGATAAAATCAAAGAAGGAATATCAACAAGTCAATGGGTCATCTTTATTGTGTCGCCAAGTTCTATGAAGTCCAAATTCCTTTCAAGGGAATTGGAATTGGCCCTTCAAAACGAAAAGGTACGAGAACGCCCGTTTATTCTTCCAGTCGTGTATCAAGGCAATGAGTTGCCTCTGCAACTAGAGGATAGGGTCTTCGCTGATTTCCGGCAGGACTATGAATCTGGACTAAGAAGTCTCCTAGCTAGATTGAAGCCAGCGAGTACCCATATTATCCTCTCCAAGCCATCTGCCGTATATGCTCTTCTAATAGGCATTGGGCGATACATGCATCCTCTACCCAGCATTGCCAATGCCGTAAAGAATATCATGGCGATACGTGATTTGTTGACCAGCCCAACTTATGGCAACCTATCAATAGAAAAGGCAATTCTTCTGATTGATGAGCAGGCTACACGGGAAAGCCTTATTCAAGCCATAAACCAATTAACAGATTCCGCCAAAGAGAATGACATCATCCTGATTTACTTTGTTGGTCATGGTGTTCAATCTGTTGGTGGTTTTCGCGGGTCGGAGTCATACCTTTTACCCTACGATGCACAACTTGAGCATCTTGACCAAACGGCTATCTCTGGCACAGAACTTACTCAGTTGTTATCTCACAGTCATGCGCGGAAAACGTTGATAGCGCTGGATAATGGTGGTGTTTCTGTCTCTCCTCCTGTGGTTAGCGGTGAAAAGATGAACCTTTACTTCCAAGAACTCTTCAAGAGCTATAACGATATAGTAGTCACATCACCTAACGAATTGGCCTATCATCTCAGATGAAGAGGCCATTTCAATAAAAAGTAGGGCCACCCAACACCGGGTTGCAGGCGACGTTGCTCCGCTGCGCTCCGCAACGCGCCTGAACCCGACCGTTGGGCGGCTCGTTACACAATCAGAGTCGTCTACAATTTCGGTTAGATCGCCAAACCGATAAGAATGCTTTACCAAACCACGTTCTTGTAGTATTCTCTCTTTGAACATGTGGGGAGCCCGATGGCAGGGAGGCTACATGGGGCCCAAGGTCGGAGGAGTCCGATTAGGTCTTCCTATCGGGGTCCAAGGGCTGATGAGAGGCCTATGTGTGGGTGTAGCTACTGGGCGCCCAGTAGTAGATTCGACACCCAGCGGAAGCGTCAGTAGGTTCGATCCCTACCTCTCCACCTTGATTACTGTGACGTCTGCTATGAATGCTCATGTAGTACATCTTACTTGGAAGGTCATTTCACTCCTAAAGAATCAGTTTCCTATTCAACAAAACAACGTAGTATTTAATTTTTTCCCCAATACTGGACTATATAGCCAATTCAGTATCCCGCTAGATAAGTGCTATGTACCTCAAATCCTCCTCCCGACAGTTGTTTTTCACCAAGCAATTTGTCGAAAATTCAGAGAGTGGATGCCTGAGGAGCGAAAGCAGTTTCCTTACAGACTGTATTGGCCAACGAAGCAGTCTGAGGTTTCAGCAAGGTTTAAGATACGACTCTTTCCCCCCAATATTCTTTCTATAACCGTCCGCCTTTCAGATTTCTCGCACCCCCCAGAACTGAGTCGATTGATCAAATATCAAAATTTGAATCAACTTAAGCCATTTGCTGATATCACTCGGCACATCATCGCCATGGTAGACAGTCTCGATCATAAACGATTCATGGACTATCTTCCCTCGACATTGAACTTCAAGCCCGCCCTGCTACTTTTTTGTGACATTTCCTCAAAAGAAGGATTTCAAGGTCATAACAACGAGAATCTGGCCAAATACGTTAGCATCTTACTTGGGGAGACTAATGTAGATGAACGCATATCTAATGAGATCTTCGAGAAGAATAGGAATCTCAATCGAAGTACATCTAGTGAACTATTGCTCCTTGATAAAAAAGGTATTCTCTATTCAGTATCAGGCGAAGATCGAGTGACTCCGCTTCAAATTTCAAAACTGTCAAGGGTATACGACATATACGAAGTTGCTTTGGCAGTCAATGCGTATTTGAAGTGCTATGAAAAGTTCCGGGATTTAAATGAGGGGTTCGCCGATTTTCTTCTCTACAAAGTATTACATTGGCTTGACCACACCGATGTCGATGTACTTTTCAGCAATAGCTATCTAAATCGTTCAAGTTGGAATTTGATCTCCGATGAACTTTTTTTGGAATCAAAGAAACGGAATATATCCAAAGCAAGACTTGATGCAGTTGTCAAAAGGGGCGAGTTTTTCGATTCGTTTCAGGGTTGGTGGAATGATCCTAACGTGCCATTATTGATACCTCCAAAAAACGAGGACCGCCTTGATATGGCAGAACACTCGTTAGAAAAAGGCGACAAAGAGTCAGCCGCCGTTAGGATAGGCATAGAGTTGGAAAATCACTTGCACAAACTATGCGACAAGAATGGTATCTCTACAAAGACAACCGATGTCAAAGGCATTCTTCATCCAAAGAAGGCGGAAGCGATAAATACTGATTTGGCAAACAGCGGTGTCTATTCCAAGCTCGACCAGAAAGGTGTCACGGCTTGGCTTGACCTGCGTAACAAAGCGGCCCATGGTCACTCCGATGAATACACTTCTCAGCAAGTAGAGTTACTATTGCAGTCAGTGAGAGATTTCCGAGCACGCAATCCAGTGTGACTGCGACACTCGCGCCAACCGCTGATGCCCACCGTTGGGTGTTCTCCGGCGAAGTTTCGTGAAGGGTCGCGTCGGATGTAATGAGTCGGGGTGTCGTGAAACGCGAGTGTGTCTTTCGGCAAAGTTTGACTCTCGCGCCGCAGGCGAGTCGAATGGCAAGCAAAATACTTTCGGCCAGCGACGAGCGAAACGCGGAGCGCACTCACGGCAAGGTTTCACTCTCGCGCCGCAAGCGAGTCGAAAAGCGGGCAAAACACTTTCGGCCAGCGACGGGCGAAACGCAGAGCGCACTCACGGCGAAGTTTGACTCTCGCGCCGCAAACAAACCGCAAGGCAAGCGGTTGTGAACCACAAAGTTTCGGCGGGGGCAAAGTCGGCGCGTTCCCACCAGCCGCCCAACCCCGCGTCCAGCCGACGCCGCCAAGGCCGCGCAATTCCGGCGCTCAGACTTCCGCAAAGTAGCTTGACGGCGGCGGCGCGGCTGACGCTGACCGTTGGGCGCGTCACTCAAGAAATTGCACAATCTCATCAGGATTCAGTCAGAGAGTAAACATGGATTGGACAGCTCTAGTTTCGCTAACCACTTCACTTTTTAGTGCAATCGCAGCCGTGCTAGCATGGGCTGCAAAATTGCGCTGGTCAAAAGAATATGCGGCAGCAAAAGACGAAGTAATAAAAGCAAAGGAAGCACAAATCGAATTACTAAAGAACGAAATTCAAGCTCTACGCGAATTATCGCCCGTGAAAATTCGCGAGTACTTCGTAAAGTGTCAACCCTCACGTCAACTGGTTCTCCCGCAGCTTTCGTGAATCCCCCTTTACATTGGTCGCGGCTAACAAGCCAAACAGAGGCCAAAAGCCGAGAAAATAAGGCAAGAAAGCTATTTCTGTCTGATCCGAATGCCGAAAGCACCCCCACCGATGGCATCGATCACGAAAGTTGCGGAAGAGCCAGTATAGCCCGAGGGGTGACATTTTCCCATTTCGATTTACTCCTTTTATGAAATAGTTTTGGCAAGCCCAGTCACTTGGGGGGATTAGCTTTCTCATCGGGGTCACTTGAGTCAAAAAAACTTGACCGCGCGCCGCCAGTATTTAAATCAATTTGACCGGAAACCACGGTGCACTGCGGGAATCGCTTAAGCGTTCTCCATTGCTTTGTACGGCTTACGTGCTTGCCGTTTTGGAGTATACTTTTCTTGCGCCCTTGTTTCTCTTGTATAAAATGATCGCCCGCGATATTCATGGGTGCACTGGACGCTGGGGATTCTGCGGCTTTTTCGAGCATTTTTCTGGCTTCGAGTTTTTCCTGCTCCCAAGCAGAGTCCACGCCCGCCCCAGCGCCAGTAACGCAAACCGTTGGGCGTTCCCTTGCAAAACTAAGGATAAGAAACCATGCCAATTAATATCCCCGTATCAGACCAACTCACATATAGCACTATTCGCATTGAATGTGAACTTCAAGATGGCAATATTGGCACAGGTACAGGTTTTTTCTTTACCTTTACACTAACTGACAATAAATCTGTTCCTGCAATAGTCACAAACAAACACGTAATTGAAGGGGCAAAACAAGGAAAATTTCACTTCAATTTAGCAGATGAGAATGGACAACCTCTTAAAGCAACACATACAAGTTTTATTATTAACAATTTTCAGGCGGCTTGGATACCTCACCCAGACGACAATGTTGATTTATGCGTTATGCCTATCGCACCCTTATTGTCACAAGCCGAACAGCAAGGAAAGAAAATATTTTTCATTACCCTTGATAAATCATTAATACTCAATCCCGATGAAATTTCCGAATTAATTGCTTTCGAAGAAGTAATCATGATCGGATATCCAAACGGAATTTGGGATTCTGTGAATAATATGCCGATTATTCGAAAAGGCATAACAGCAACACATCCTAATTTAGACTATAACGGCAAACTGGAATTTATGATTGACGCGGCTTGCTTTCCTGGATCAAGTGGTTCACCTGTATATTTATTCAATCTCGGAGGCTATACTACTAAAGCAGGCGGCACAGTAATAGGTGGCGCACGTATAAAACTTCTCGGTATTCTCTATGCTGGACCACAACATACAGCGACAGGTGAGATTGAAGTTATAAATGTCCCAACGCAACAGAAAGTAGTCGCTTTCTCTAGGATTCCGAATAATTTAGGATTAGTAATCAAGGCTCAGAGGCTTCTAGATTTTGATAAAATTTTTCAACAACTCGGTTCCAAAGAATAAAACGCCCAACAAAGCATGCACTGGACGCTGGGGATTCTGCGGCATTTTCGAGCATTTTTCTGGCTTCGAGTTTTTTCTGCTCCCAAACAGAGTCCACACCCACCCCAGCGCCAGTAACGCAAGCCGTTGGCACGCCCCTTGCAAAATAATATAATCTGTCAATTCAAAAAGATGAGAAACCATAATGACAAGCATAATTCCTGTTCCAGTCCCCGTCTCTAGCGAATTAGAAAAATCCATTAGCAGTTTTAATCCATCAATCACTAATTTCTTAACTAAAGTTGGTCTTCCTACTGAAAATATATTGTCTTCAGTGGATGAACGAAACAAAGTGATTTTTGCATTGGCAGAAGCCCTTTCAATTCTTCCAATTGAAGAAAGAGAAAAAGCGACTTATCTTACAAAATTTACCGTTGCTATTGCTGTAGGGTTATTTGATGGTGCTCTCAATTACCTTTGGGACGAAACCATTAGTTCCCTGCGTAGACTAGCCGCAAAATTTGACCTTGAATACTTTTTTTCAATTGCTGAAAAAGTGAGTTCTAGGAACAAGAATTTTTCTACAACCGACGATCTTGATCGGGTAGATGACCATGATTTACTCGAAACGTGTCGTCGAATTGGGCTTATAAATGATGTAAATTATAGGCGGCTAGATAACGTAAATTTTATGCGGAATCATGCTAGTGCCGCCCATCCAAATGAAAATGAAATTGGTGGGTATGAAATGCTAGCATGGCTTAGCAATTGTTTGCGATATGCAATATTGGCTGAACCCAACCATGACGTTATTTCTATTAATAAGTTACTAACCAATGTTCGTACAGAAGTCATTCCCGCAGATGACTTCCCCGTAATTGGTGCTGAAATTGAAAAGTTACCTCAAGAAAGAGTTGATGATTTACTTTGGGCAATGTTTGGAATGTATACCGATGTAAAGCAAATGCCCAATGTAAAGTCAAATATTGGCGGTATTGCTACTTACGTTTGGAATGTAAGTTCAAATGACCGAAAGTATGAAATTGGATCAAGGTATGGAGTATTCCGCAAAAATGCCGAAATACCAAGAAAAGACGCTGCACAAGAATTTCTACAAATAGTAGATGGTCAAAGTTATAAAGATGAGGACAGTCTTGCAGGAGAGTTAATAGACAAACTTGGAATACTAAAAAGTGTTCATTTTGAGTTTAATAATTTCTATAACGAATATCCACATGCCAAGTCATTAGGTGATTCTCTTCCATCAAATGGTGCTATTCCACGTGCAGCACGGTCAATGTGGGTTAGAGTAGTATGTATTTGCTATGCAGGCAACGGTCATGGTTACAGAGATGGTGTAGATGAAGGCGCGTTACCTTACTACATGAAATACATTGACGGTTTTTCAGAATCAGAAATTATCGAGTTCTTACGGTTAATGAGTGATACTGAGTTTACATCAGCATTTAGTCGCTCTAAAGTAGATAAGCGAGTTCGGAAATTGGCAAATCATCTAAAAACGAAAACTGAAAACATCCATATAAAACGCACGTTGGATATAATTATTAATGCTCCCGAAGGTGTGCTGGATGGCATATCTGGAGCAAGCAACTTTCAGAACGCAATGAAATATGTACCAAAACTTTCCTGAATTTTATTTCTAATAGACAAATCAAATCAAGTTCGCACAATTAAAATTGCGGTGTAAGCGTGAATTTGAGTTTTGAAATCCAGAAACAGTCTGGGGCGGCTTGAGCGGTTGGTAGGTATAGCGCAAATCACGCGCCGCCCAACACGGCATGCAGGCGACAGGGCTACGCCCGGCTAATTCGGGCGAGTCGGAATGACCCGCCCCGCGCCTGATGCTGGCCGTTAGCCAAAGTCATCTGACCCACCCAAGTCACCGATAGAGGTAGAAAGGAAGTGGAAGGTATGCATAAATGGGATTATTGCGCCTTGATAAATGTGTACGAAACGGCTGACGAAGAACTCGTTGGATATGGCATTTCGTATTTCACCACTGATGGGGTCCAAAAAAGTAAAATTAAAGGCAGCGAAGTTGCACAGGTTGTTGCCCAACTCGGAGAACAAGGATGGGAGATGGTTGGATGCGGCACCATTAGAGGAGACCGTCACTGCATATACTTTAAGCGCCCGAAACCTCAATAGGGTGTCAAATCCCGAAGACAGCAAGAGCGCGTCCGCAAACACACGCACCACGACAACGGCAGTTTGAATTGACGTGCAAGTCGTCTTACTCTCGCAAGTCGCTTTTCGGCGAAGTCACTTTCCCTTCGTCCGCCGTTGCGTGTGCTTCAGCGTTACCGCGCATTCCTCAACTGTAGAGGAGATAAGTTTGAAGTGCGCGTCTTCCCAATCCGAGCAAGCGGGCTAACAACGGGTTGCAGGCGACGGGGAAAACCGCCCCGCGCCTGAACCCGACCGTTAGCCGCCAAACATCTTTTGAGCCGAGATTAGTGAAGAGGAAATAAATGAGTAATTTTGTTACAGAGATTCTTTCGGGAATTGTGGGAGCAGGTTTGGTCTCACTCTCTGTTCTCATTTTTCGCCAACTGATGGCTTGGTATCGGTTTCGCCCTTTTCATCAAGTATGGCGTCCTTTCGCGACAGGACCATCCATAATTGTGATCACTGGCAAACAAGAGGGACATACTATCAAAGTAAGTGTCAACGAAACGCGATCAGCAGAGAATATCCAGAAGCTTCTCGGAGGGAGAAATTCTTTATCACTCGCCGTCTCAAGTCACGATTCGGTTTCACTAGAGGGGAAAAATGTAATCGCATTGGGAAGTGCTCCAGCAAATGAAGTGACAAGAACACTTCTACAATCACTCCAAGGACAGTTAAATTACGCGTACACTGCGGACAAAGATCTGATTGTCAACGGCGAACTCTTTCGCAGCGAATATCGAAACAATATTCTGATTCGAGACTACGCACTAGTCTGCAAGGCTACTAATCCCTTTTCTCCCAACCATAAGTTTCTTGTTTTCTCTGGCAATCATGGCATTGGAACTCAAGGTGGAGTACTTGCTGTTACATCTGCTGTAGAAATCAGCGAAATCGCAAACGCCATCGGGAAAACAGATTTCTACGCCATCATTGAAACAACTTGCGATACCCGTTTCCAAGAGTCTCCCACAAACATAGCTGTCATAAGATGTAACATCCTCACTGCAATGAGCCAAGCGCCTATCAGAACTGTTTCAGAGACACGTCAAGAACGGCTATTGGTATTGATTAAAGAAATTGGCGGAGATGACAAATATCTAGATCATGTGAGGGCTGTAACAGAACTTGCGGTTAGAATCTCAAACACGATACAATCAAAAGGGATAGATATCGATATTGACGCTGTTTACTTTGGCTCAATGTTACACGATATCGGACGCACCAAATCAGATGGAATAGATCATGGACTCATAGGAAGTGAGATTTTCCAACAACGTCGAGCTAGATTTATCAAAGATTTTTCTTTGATGCCAGACACTATTGAGAAGATTAGCGAGGCAATCAAGTGCCATATAGTTGGCGGAATTTCTGGAGAGTGGGTTAAATCAGCAAAACTCAGGATTCCCAAGGGAGATTACACACCTCGTTCTCTGGAGGCTAAAATAGTTGCCCTTAGCGACCAACTTTTACATAACCGCCACAAAGATTATAGTGTTTTGAAAGAAGCACCTGCCCTCGATATAGAGGTCTTCAAACATATCTTTGGTCTAACTAGCGAGATCGTACGAATTGCATTTGGAGTAACGGCGGAAGTAAATAAAAAGAATGATCTTTAAGTATAAGTCTCTAAAATCGGCGGCTAACAAAGCGTGCACTTGACGCTGGGGATTCTGCGCGATTTACAAGCAGTTTTCTGGCTTCGAGTTTTTTCTGCTCCCGAACAGAATCCACGCCCGCCCCAGCGCCAGTAACGCAAACCGTTGGCTTGCCCCTTGCACAATAAACAATGTCGAAATACATATTCCTTGATAATTGGGTTTATTCACTCTTAACTGACGCTGAAAACGAACGCCGCATCAGTGCATTTTTGAGTCATCAAGGATATACGATACTTACAACATCTCTTTCTTTTGTCGAACTTTATAATCCAAACTGGGAGAATGCAGGCGACAAAGATAGAATGAACAGAACGGCACATTTCTTGAGCAAAAACCCTTCCGTAATTGTTGACCCTCAGAAGGTCTGGGAAACCGAAATCAAGTCATATCCAAATCCAGTATCGGAATGTGTCAACCTATTTGAGACAACTCATCTGAGTAATTACTGTAGATTGGCAGTGTCTACAGCCACGTTTTTAACTGCGTTCGCCGTAGGATCCTTTTTCTTCGGCGGATTGATCCACACCGCTGTTGGAAGTTGCGGAGGTTGGGGCAGCCCTTTAACAAATCTTTCGGGATGAGCCGCATAGGCCAGTTGCAAAACATGCTGACGTTTTGTGAAGAGTTGATTCGCTTGCCCGTAGTGCACAGCTTGCGGCGTCATCAACCCAATGCCGCTGTGTCGATGCTCGGTGTTGTACCAAGTGAAAAAGGATTGCGCCCAAGTGCGCGCATCTACTTGGCAACCAAACCGATCTGGATAATCTGGTCGGTATTTCATCGTCTTGAACTGCGATTCTGAAAACGGATTGTCATTCGAGACATGCGGGCGTGAATGACTTTCGATCACACCGAGATCGGACATGAGCAGGGCAACGGGTTTGGCGATCATCGAGCCCCCACGATCGGCATGGATCGTCAGTTGCTCCCGTGGGATCTGTTGCTTGGCGCACGAGTCGGTGATCAGTTCTTGCGCGAGTGCACTCGACTCGCGGTCGGCGAGCAACCAACCGACGACGTAGCGGCTGAAGATGTCGAGCATCACGTACAAATAATAATAGGTCCATTTGGCGGGTCCTAAAAGTCGAGTGATGTCCCAACTCCAAACTTGATTGGGCGCCGTCGCTAACAGTTCTGGCTTGGTGTAATTCGGATGGCGCAGTTGATCGCGTCGCTCGCGAATCTCCTTGTTTTCAGCCAGAATTCGATACAAACTGGAGACCGAACACAAGTAGCGTCCGTCATCTAACAGCGTGGCATACACCTGCCGCGGCGCGCAATCTTGGAAGCGCTCGCTGTTCAAAGTCGTGTGCACAATTTCTCGCTCGGTATCACTCAATTGGCGCACCGGTAAATTTTTTGCACTCGCTGAGGTCTTGGCTTGCGGCTGGCGGGCGCGATATAAACTGCTGCGCGGCACGTTGAGGACGGCGCAGGCATTCGTCAGCCCAATCTCGGACGCGAGTTGTTCCGTAACTTGAATCATCGTGTTCCGCTGCTCTCGTCCACTGTCAGCCCGAGGAGCTGCGAAAGTTTTTTTTGGACATCAATAATTGTTTCGGCGCGTTGAAGTTGTATTTTCAAATTTTCATTCTCGCGTTTCAACTGGGCAATCTCTGTCGCTTGCGGATCGGGTTTGCGCCCGCGCTTCTGTGGTGTGAGTCCTTGCACTTCTCCGTCGGCACGTTGTTGGCGCCAATTGGTGATGTGCGAGGAATACAAACCTTCCCGTCGTAGTAGCGCACCCCGTTCACCGCGTGGGCAAGCCTCTGCCTCTTGCAGGATGCGCTGTTTATAGTCAGCCGTAAAATGACGTGGGTGGGGCTTGACGATCACTTCCGGGTTGGGCACTACTGGTGTCGTGCGTGCTTCATTATTATTGGAATTTGATTCAGAATTTGAGGCGTGAGACATATCTGGATTCCTTCACTTTAGACATCAATTGATCGGCTTCAGTTGTCTCACATATTGTGACACAGAGGGTATCGCCTTTACCAATTGAATTGGATTTGGAAAATATTTCAGATAAGTTGCGTTCATTGACTTTATTATCTTTTCTCAAAGGTGATAACTTATTTGTTCAGCAAGGCAAAAATATCGAACAATGGCGAGAACAGTACGAGAAAACAAAAGCCACATGGTTCATTGATGTAGAAAACATAATTGAACATGCCTGTCAAACTGGCTACCTCAAAAGGGATAAAAAAGGGAAATTCATTGAATTGCAACAACTCAAGGAAAAGTTTTTGTTGTCTTTAGATTTCCGAATGGCTGAGACCAGTGAAATAGATACTTTACTTGCAAAACTTGTTGAAAGGGCAAAAAATGGTGAAGCGACACGATTAACCGCTATACGGCTAAGTTCATTGTGTTTCTGGTATTCCTACATAAATATTGACCAAGCAAACAAAATGAAACGTAATGGTTCAGATATTGGCGACTTTTACCACATAAGTTTATTGCCTTATTGTTCTGCGTTCACGACCGATGGCTCAATGCATCGAATGCTGAAAAGAATAAACGAGCCAGTAATGCCAGCAAATTGCGAAGTAATAACTCGCCAGAAACTTGATAAAATACTTTCAAAATATTAGTGGTCTTTTAGACCCAAAAGCAAGCCAACAAAGCGTGCAGCGGATTTTTGGGAGTCTGCGGCTTCGAGAAGCATTTTTCTGGCTTCAAGTTTTTCCTGCTCTCAGGCATTTTCCCAGCCCGCCCAAAATCCGCTAACGCAAACCGTTGGGCGGCGTAAAATAATTTCATGCGAAACTCCTCAGGAGAGCAATGACCAATCTACCCCCAGGCCCTCGTAGCTCATCTCCTTTTGGCGTTGTACCGGATTTTGCGCGTAACCCCTTAAGGGTCGTAACACAGGCTTTTCAAAACTATGGCGACTGTGTTTTACTCCCTGGGCCTTTTGGACAAAACGTATATTTGCTCAATCAACCGGACTTCATCCATGAGGTGTTAGTTACACAGGTTAATAAAATCCAAAAACCTGAACCTCTCAAATGGATTTTTCGCTCATCGTTTGGGAACGGATTATTTTTCAGCGAAGGTGATTTTTGGAGACGTCAGCGCAAACTAGCTCAACCCGCTTTCCATCACAAGCGTCTTCAATCGTATGCTGAGGGAATGACGCGACGAGCACACCAACTGCTAGCGAAGTGGAAAGACGAACAAATCCGCGATATCCGAAAGGATATGAGCGCAACAACTCTAAAAGTGGTGGCTGATGCGCTGTTTCAGTCCAGCGTTGAAGACGATACCGAGCGCATCTATCAGGCGCTCCATGAACTGGGTAACGTCTTGGAACAGCAGGGTATCGCTAACCCGCTACTGGCGCTCGTGCCAGATTGGGCCCCCTTGCCTTTGATGCGCCGAAAGCGGCGTGCGTCCGCCGCGCTGGATGCAATCGTTTATCGGTTTATCCAAGAACATCGAGCCGCCAACACAGACACAGGCGATTTGCTTTCAATGCTGATGCTAGCCGAAGATGAAGACGGTCAGCGCATGAATGACCAGCAATTACACGATGAGGTCATGACTATCTTTATTGCGGGTCACGAGACCACGGCTTTGACCTTAACTTGGGCGTTTACCTTGTTGGCTCAATCTCCGGAAGTGGAGCAAAAATTGCACGCTGAACTCGATACGGTTCTGAATGGTCGTTTGCCGACCCTGGCCGATTTGCTCAATCTGCCTTATGCCGAAATGGTGATCAAAGAGACGTTACGCTTGTATCCCATCGCGTGGCTCATTTTGCGCCAAGCTACCGCTGACTTGCAGGTAGGCCCATATCACGTACCTAAGGGCCATCAAATCTGGATTAGTCCGTATACGATGCACCGCCACCCGCACTATTTCAACACGCCTGAAGTGTTCCAGCCCGAACGCTTCGCGCCCAAAGCAGACCAGGATTTTGAGTCGAGCTTGCCTAAATTCGCCTATATGCCATTTGGTGGTGGCCCGCGCATCTGTATCGGAAATATGTTCGCATTGATGGAAGCGCGACTTGTGCTAGCGACGATTGCTCAAAAATTTCGCTTGGCGCTTCATCCAAATTCCAACATCCAAATGCAAGTTGGAAATACGCTCGGATTTGAACACGGCGCATCAATGCAGGTTTTACTGCGTTCCTAAATCAAAAGGCCGCCCAACCCGCGCATGCAGGCGACGGCGTTCCGCTTCGCTACACGCCGCGCCTGATGCGTGTCGTTAGGCGCTTCTGTTTCCTCGTCAGAGGAGAGTTCTTCCATGGATAAGAAACGAAATCTCAATGATTTTCTTCAAGATGTGCTCGGTAACGCTGTCGGCCAATTGCTCTATGACTTCATAAAGCAATGGCTAATCTGGCTTCCAGGCTTTGTGGTCGCCGCCCTTTCTAAATTTCTTGTTGCCGACCAAACTATCGCGGCTTTCCTTCTACTGGCATCTTTCATAATCCCTATCATGCTAATCACATATAGCTATGCCAAGCCAAGATTTACATTGACACGCAAACAACAGCCAGCCCCTGTCGTTTCAATCGGCAAGTATTTCATTCTGGACTTTACCGGTGCATCTGTGAGTGACTATGATGTTGTCATTAGCCCCTATGGGATAATCTGGGTAACTGGAGTTCCCCTTCGAATTCTGCCCTACGTAGAAGGCAATATCTTGAAGGGCCATGCAACAGTCAGAGTGGGTCCGAACCATGATGGTTCGCCCAATCGGAACAGGATTACTTGTAATGTGGCAAACGTGAAAAGGGTATATGTCATTTGGACAGCCGGTAATGGCTGGAAGTCTTATCAGAATGTGCAGTTCGAAGGCCGCAGTATTGGACACATCGAACTTGGTTTTGCCGATGGAGGTATTCAGACAATACCTGTTGTGCTTGGGAAGAACGTAAGAGAATGGATTTATCGAAACCCCAGTCCATCAGGACAAGGTGTCGTAGGTACTTTATCTGACGCATCTGTCACTCAAGTCTGGCACTCCCTTGAAGGCCTCCATACGCTGGACATGATAAAGTTCGAAGTTGAGAACTCGCCGAGAGACCTGCGCTCAATTGAGTTGGTTGGGCATTTCGAACTTACAACCAATATACCCGGAGAATCACTCCCGCACTTTCAGATTAGCGCGGCAACTTGTGAAGCAGCATAATTCACAGCGTACCTTGCATCCAAACTTCGCGCCTAACCCGCCCCGCGCCTGATGCCTGCCGTTGGGCGCTTGCGAAGCGCACAGATTCCGAAACATTCCCAAAAGCGAGGCCATGTTCATTCAACACGCCTCCCTAACACCAATTAAGCAAGGGTAGCAGTCACGATGAGTCTAAACTGGGCTGATTGGTATATACCGCTTCAATTACTCTATGGTGCCGGGATGATGATATTGATTTTCATATCTGGGGTACGAAAACGATTTGATATGAATTATTAAGCGAAGAATCAGTTGTGACAGGGATGGTTGGCGTAGGTTTCGCGCTTATTACAAGCCATTTGATGAGACGAGGAAGTAAAGTGGTATGTGTGTTAGTAACAAAGCACAAATGGCTGCTCTTCACCGTTTCCGTATTGTCAAACTCCTCGCAGATCTTCAGATCAATAACTGAAACAAAAAAGAGCAGGGGTGCTGACTGAGCCAAGCGTTCCCTGCTCCCGTCTGCTTGGGTTTTAGAGACAACATTTTCGGAATTCAACCGAAGTGTACTTTTATCCTTGAAGTGATCTTCTGTGAATGAATAATCAGATGGATTGCAGTGTTACTAACATCCTGACGTGGACTTAATAATACATGTTGCCAACAGCCATTTGACATAGAGATCGGGTAATTGACCTGAATTTCTGCTGAGATCTTCGCTGAATAGCGTCACCGCAACGTCCCAAGTCACTTCAATAACCAGCAGAAATCAAGCAGAAATTTGAAAATGGTTGTCTATTTCGCGAATCGTTCTCGTACCCCGCGATCATCCCCCCTGCTCTGCTTACTGCCCTCCCCTATACAAACATCACGATCCCCACTATCAACAACACCGGCACACCAACAACAAGATACTCCGCGATCTCTCCTGTCCTAATCCGCAAGCCACGCGGCAAGAGATGAACTTGATAATCAAAAAATAATAAGGGGATGCCGTGAGGAGTCATTGCATCAGCGATGAGATGAGATAGATACCCTACTGCCAATGCCACGCACACGCCACGCAGGGACACCAAGAATACGATACGCTCAATCGCTATAGGGGATGTGATCAACGGCAAAGATAACCAAAGACCTAACAACACCATAAGCGGGAGGCAGGCGATCACACCCGCGAAGTCAGGGGTATGAGTCGTCATGCGATGCTCTTGCGTCAGATCGCGCCGCATGGTCGCTATCACTCCGGTTTTGGTATTGACCTTCAACATGCGCGAGATCATGCTTCCGGGCTCGTCAATATCCGCGAGAAGCGACGACACCACCGCCGCGCCCATCGTCAACATCAAGCCTTGCGAGTCATCCCACAATGGCACAAAGCGATTCAGCAACATCACGCCCCCTACCCCGATAGCCAAATGCGTCGGACCCATCATCGCGCCAACTCCTCGCCGCCGGTGGGCGAATGATTAAACACTCGCGCCCACGCCTTTTTGAAAAATGCAATGGCGTGACCTGCACGAAACCAAACAACAAGCAACGCGCAGATCAACCACTTCGCCCAAAACGGCAAAGAGATAAACCACTCCGACACCACCAACGAGGCGATAGCAAAACTCACAAACGCCAACACGAGCAATGCCAATACGGTGACAACTAAGAATCCAACAAAGCGTCCCACAATCGCTAACCTATTCGCTCTCATCATCGCCCTCCCCTGTTCCATCCATGTCCTCTACTGCTTGCGAGCTATTGAGATTGTTCAATCCTAAAATCTCCTCTAGCTCTTTTTGCCGCGCATGGAGTCGCTCGTACTCTACTTCTTGATCAAACGGTTTATCCATTTCGCGTTTCGCGTTGTCGTATTGCTTGGCGAGATTCTCTTTCTTTGAGCGCGAGGCTTGAATAGCTGCCTCAATGTCCTTGATGTCGTTGGTCACACGCACTAGATTTCCAACGGGATCGCCTTCAGGGAAGCAATCGGATTCTGTTTCAACGCCCTCGCCAAGTCGAATATGAATCTTCGGCGCATACAATAAAGTGTTCCCGGACAACAAGCCGCCTGTCATATACGCCGCGAAACCGTTAATCTCGCCTAACTCAATTTTTGTGTCGCGTCCCCAATTGCTATATTTCTTCGCCAGCGCGGTTAGCGTTTCACCCGCCTCCTTACGTTCTAAACTTTCATGCTTGAAACTGGTAGGATCGTCAAACTCCTTATGGAGGTTGGCAGAAAAGTCAGCGCGCGCTTCGGCATCCTTTGAAACTTTTTGCAGTTCTGCAACTCGTTCCTTTGCCGCCTCTGCCCTAGCCGATGCCGCTTCGGATACGGCGCGTGCTTCCTTTTCATCCTTCGCACCCTTGATTGCCTTCGCCGCTTTTTCAGCATCGGCGGTGAGATCGCGTGTTGTAGCGCGTGCCTGCTCATATTCAGTTTTGGCTTGCGTAGCGGCATCGCTTAACTCATGCTTCTTGCCCCTATAATTTGTATAGGCGGTTTCGTATCGGGCAAGTCCCCTCTCCTCTCGCTCCAACTCATCAGGCAATCCAGCGATACGCTGACGGAAGGCAGTGCGCTGTGTGATATGAGCGCGACGTGCTTCATCGATTCGGCGCAGATCGTTATCTACCTTGACCTTCTCCATAACTTCGGGTCGTCCGGTAGAGATTGCCTTGATCTCCTCTAAGGTCAGCGCGTGTTCGCCATCGACATCATCCATCTCACGCGGTCCCCCGCCGTGCCGCGACATAATTTGACCGAATGATTTTGCTTTTGCTTCGTTGGTGCCGAGCATATACACATCGAAGGTCGCTTCAGTCGTGCAAAAAAACTCTTCAATTTCTTTATTGAAGTTGCCCTGCCGCATGATGCGTCCTGACCGTTGCTCAATCTCATCAGGTCGCCACGGGACATCCATATGGTGCAAGGCAACCATCCTATCTTGCACGTTCAGCCCGGTCCCCATCTTTTGCGTGCTGCCGAGCAAGACTCTGATCTTCCCCGACCTCATGTCATTCTGTAGCTGCGCTTTTTCCTCGCGGGTGGCGTAATCATGGATAAAAGCAATTTCATTTTTGGGGATGCCATGCTCCTTCATTAACTTTTCCCGCACATGGTTATAGACGCTGTAAGCCTTCTTGCTGGAGGGCGCAGAGAGATCGCAGAAGATCATCTGAGTCAAATTATGTTTGCCTATGCGTCCGGGCAATTCCACGCCGGTTGTCTCTTTGTAAATACGCCCCACATTCGTCACTGTCTTACCGATCTTGTCATTCGGGTCATCCCACGTTTTAGGATTGGCGAGTGCCGCACTAAAGGTTGTGTATTCTTCGTTTTGCGTGTCGTAATACTTCTTGGCTTCGTCGTATCGCTTTTGATCCTCTTTGCCCTTCTCGCCTTCGAGCCCTTTTTTCTTATTGCTCTCTGTCAGTTTTTTCAGAGAGTCCATGTTGTCCTTTGCAAACGCAACCTTTTCTTTTTTCTTCGCCTCCAGCTCAAAAAGTTTGTCCTTCACCAACGTCAGACTCAAGGCGAGCTTGCGTCCGTCCCCGGTAACGACCAGCGGGTTATCTTCATCGGGTTCTACGTCACCCGCTTTAATCGCCGTCATGCGATCCGCAAGGTCGTCAATAAAGACTTTGTGGACAATGCTTTTAGGGGCAAGGATAACTTGAGGCTTGCCGCCTTTGTATTCGGGACGCTTCAAGCCGATCTCTGTTGCATCACTACGAATATCGGCGAATTGCCGAAAGACTCCCTTCATAAATTCAGGAAGGTTCTTGTATTTAAATCGCGCCCGCTCACGATAGCCACTCCCATCGGGAGTCATTTCAATCGTGGTAAAAGTCTTGCCAAACGCGCCCATAAAACCGTTGAAGGTTTGAATGTTCATCTCCTTCAATAAATCGGGCGCGAGATAACGCGCCATTGTCCACGCCTCAAAAAAGGAGTTGGCAACCGGCGTGCCAGTAGCAAATGTCATCGCCCGATTGTTGTCATTCTTGCGACGGAGCCACCACGACTTCATGTGCAAGTCTTGGGCGCGATCTGCATCGGGTGGTGTAATACCGTCAATCGTTGTGGTAAAAGCAAGATTCTTAAATAGATGAGCTTCATCTACTAGCACATGATCAACGCCTAAAGACTCAAAGGTCAGGTTGTCATCATCCTTACCATCGGAGGCGAGTGCCGATTTGAGCTTCGCTTCTAATTTCTTTTTGCGTTTTTCAATGTCCTTTTGTGCGCCCGTCTTTTTCTTGCTTTCTCTCCCCCCGGCTTGTTTATTCGCCGCGCGAATTTCAGCCAGCATATCTTCCAAGTCTCGAAGCTGCTCGCGGATATAGGCGCCTTGCGTTTCGCCACTCATGGAGATCATGCTTGCCACATCGTGGCTGCACACCACGAGATCATATTCTTGCGTCGCAATGCGGCTGACGAGTTCTTTGCGCTCGGCGGCAGAAAGTGACTCGCCGCCAATGGCTAACACTTTGGCGCTGGGGAACATGGCGAGCGTATCGCTCGCCATCTGCTGCACTAAATGATTCGGCACTTCGAGCAGGGGCTTACGCCATTTGCCAACCTGTTTACCCTTGATCGCCGTGCCGATCAGTTGGAAGGTCTTACCAAAGCCGACCTTATGGAAAAGACCTGCATCGCGCTTGCCATAGACCGCGCGATAGATACCGTCTTTTTGATGTTGCATCAGCTCGACGCTTTGCGCCATGCCCGGTATCGTCAACTTACTGCCATCCCACTTTTGTTCAACGGAGGAATTGAATTGATCGTTGTATTTGCGCGCGATTCGTGTGGCGCGTTCCGCATCTTCCCACGCCCAATCCGAGAATCGCTTTTTTATTTTTTCTTGCATGGCGCGGGCGCGTGCCGTCGCTTCGGCATCAATCACCATGACCGGCGTGCCATCTTCCTTCATCTGCATCACGCCTCTAACGATCTTGGGCTTCCTCAAACGCGGTTGCTTACCATTCAAAGATAAACGAATCAAATCAAACGCGGTGACGCTCTTGTTCTTTGTTTCGATGCCCCACACTTTTGTATTTTCTTCCGATGAGTCGAGGCGATTCTTCTCCCAGGAGCTCGTGGGCTTGTCTACAAACCATGAACCTGTTTCGGCGAGATACCTCACCTCACCCACCGACGCGCCCACCAAATCGTTAACGAAGCTACGCACGTCCTTCGCCTCAACCCAACATCCGGGATCCAGCGAGACTTGAATATCTCCGGGGGGAATATCGGCGGGAAGAACTGCCTCCAGTTGCTCTACGTTTTTCTGATAGCGTGGATCGGCATCGGCTGCTTGCCGTGCAACGTCTAATTTCTTTCGCACGTTGCCTGCTAGATATTCTCCGATCAACTCCCATTCGCCGCCCTCAGGGTTTCGCATGAGGAGCGTGCCATCCATCTCGGCTTGCAGCTCGTCAATCGGTCTGCCGCCCATGAGCTTCGAGATGCGCCCAAAATCTATCTCGCCTGTTTCATCGAGCGCGATAGAAAGAGCATCGGCAACGGAGTCGGCGCGATCCAGCTTCGTTCTGCCGCCGATCTGACGTTTAGTAAAAATGTCGCTTTTTTCTGCGGTGCTTGTTTCTTCGTTATAATTTTTTTCGAGGGCGCGTAAGTAGGGATAGTGCGGGTCTTTTTCAAAGGCAAGACGATTCGCATCCGATGAGATGGGTCCGTGCGCTTTCACAAATTCGTCGTAGGCGGTTGCTAAATTTGCTTGCGCCGTCGCCAGAGAGATATCCGTTCCCTTGACATTTGCTTCGAGCAACTTCATAGCGGGTTTAGCTAGTTGGATCAAAGCCCGCGCCCGCTTCTCATATTCCTTCCCTTTTTCGCCGCGCGGGAATTTTGCGGCTTCAACGCCTAACGCAAGATTGCGATAGAGTTTGCCATCCTCACCTTCAAAAAATTCACCCGCCTTTGCCAGTTTGGGCGCTTGAGGCGCAAAGACCTTGCTCTCACCCGGACACTTCGGATTATTGCACTCGGCGGGACTCCCATCACTGACTGGCAAAAAGGCTCCGCAGTATTTACAGCGGATGCGTTGCCCCATGACATTCGCCGGTAACTTCTCTACGGCACTGGCTAACGCTTCATTTAATTCACGCCCATCCCCCACCATGCCAAACTCGCCGGGATTGTTGCCCGCGCCCGCCTCCATCGTGCCAAGCATCATTTCGGGATGCTTAACGTAATACTCGTTCACATAGACTTTGCCGGTAGGTGTTTTGATCTCAACACTCTTAAGCCATTTCTGCGTTTCTTCCGATGAGGGCGCGCCCTTCTCGCGCTTGCGGAGATAAATCGTATCGGTAGTGACTTGCGTCCCCGCGCTTTTAGCAAATGTCGTATTGGGCATACGCACAGCGCCAATGAGATCGGCTTCTGCCGCTAACAACTCGCGCACTTTTTGATGTTCGGGGGTTCGTCCATCCATCGTATAACGGCTCGTGACGAAGGCGACGATCCCGCCTTCACGCACGCGATCCAATCCCGCTTTGAAAAAATAGTTGTGGATGGTTCTTAAAAAGACTTCGTTCTCTCCATTGGCATATCGCTTATCGGAGATGGGGTAATCACCAAACGGCACATTACTGATCGCCAGATCAGCGATACCGTCAGGGAGCTTCAAATCTTCAAATCCACTTTGCTTGATCGTGGCGTTTTGATAAAGTTGCGAGGCGATGCGAGAGGTAACAGGATCGATCTCTACGCCGATCAATGAGCTTGCCTCGCGCAGATCGTCGGGCATCATGCCGAAGAAATTACCAATGCCGCAGGCGGGTTCGAGGACACTCCCGCCTTTGAATCCGAATTTGCGTGCCGCCTCCCACATCGAGCGAATGACTCGCGGTTGGGTATAATGGGCGTTGAGGGTGGTTGCGCTTAATGTCTCCCAATAAGAGAGATCGTCATCGCGCTTGGTATCCCACTCATCCATCAACTCACGCAGCTCTTTATGTTCATCATACCAATCAGGTTTTTTACCAAAACCGTTCCATCGTCCTTGATGATATTCAAACACCGATGGTAGAGCGCCCCACCCCGAATATCCGGCGAGTATGGCTTGTTCCTCTGCCGTTGCCTTGCGCTTTTCATCGTCGAGGCGCATGACTAAACGGATCGCCTCTACATTCTTTTTATAGCGCGTCTTCGCTCCGGCGACTCCCAGATCGTCATCGGTGATCCTAAAATCTATTCCTGTTTTAGGCTTTCGGGTTTCTGCCACAGCAACGGATCGGATTCCTCGGGGAGGTTCTCCATCTGACTCTCCGCTGGTAGGAGGCAGTATTTCTCCCGCGTCGCTTCCCACGCCAAGAGCATCGGCATCGTCCCCGGTGTTCCCGTTGTCTGATATTGCACTTCCAACTCGTGCATCTCCTCTGTTGTCATTGCTACCGCCCATTCGAGCCGTTCCTCGAGTATTCCGCTTCGTTCCAACAGCAGGTACATCTTCGGGCGGTGTGTCTGCCAATGTGTTCGTGTCGTCTGATCTAGATTCGTGAGCGGGTTGAGTGGTGCTGTCGTCGGTTGGGTGACTGTGATTGCCATTGTGATCTCCTTGTGTGCCTACGAGTGTAGGGCATTGTGGTTTATGTCCATCTCCGTCTTTTGAAACAAAGTTGCCGCAGCCATCGGGCAAGGGAGGACATTTAGTAATTCCATATACTTCTTTTTGCGCCTCAGTCATCCATGAGATGGACTCCTGCACGCCCGTCATTTCGGGCGCACGCTTCAACAAGTCTGTGATCGTGACTTGGGCTTGAACATGACTGCCCGCAATGGAAGCGATGAAAGTCCCATCGTCATTGCTTTGAATAATTGTATATTCGCCTTTGGGCGTTTTCCAAGATTGACCTACGATCCCTTTGCCTGTGCTTGGAGTGGGTAAATCAGGGGTGGTGTGTGCGTGAACAGTCTTTGATCTACTCACCATTTCTTCAATGACATGAACTAGGTCGGCGTTTCTAATGTTATGTGCGCGAATAGCCTCCTCAACAAATCTTTTCGTAGCGAGTTGGATTCCGACATCCCCGTCAGTAGGGTTTTCTTTTTTTATTCTTTCAATTTCCGTTTGCAAACGCTCCGCTTCCCTTTGGAGATTCGGCGAGAGACCCAACAGCGTAGGTAATTCTCGGTCAAGAATCTGTTGAGCGTCATCGGGGAGGGTTGAGCTAGTTTTAGCCCCTATCGCCGCCTCGATTTTTTTATTGGCAGAGAAGAAGGAGTCGTAAACCTGTTTAAGATCAGCACCATTCGTACCGGCAGAAAATGATCTCTGCGCCTTCTTCGCCGTGACACGCTGACGCAACTGCTCGTTTTTCGCTTTGAGGCGCGCGATCTCTGAACGTATCGCCGCGAATTGTTTGACCTGTTCGGGAGTTAATTTTGTTTTTGTCGCCATGCTTTTACTCGCCCTTCGCTTCCTCTTCGAGTGATTTACTCTCTGCCTTTAGAGCTTCAAGTTCTGCCATCATCTTCGCCATCATCGCCTCAACATCGTCGCCCTCGCCTTCGGGTTCGGGTTCGGCGGCTTGTGCCTCTTCTGCTGCGCTCGTCGGTGCGGTTGCTTCGGGCGCATTTTGGGCGTTACCATCATTCCTCGCCGAAAGAGATAATTCACGAAGTTCCTTTATGGCTTCATCAACTGTTTCGCCTACTCCAGAGAAGGTGCCGCCATTGCTTTCAATATCTTTGTTGTCTACTCTGAGATAAGCCGCGTATCGCTTCTCGCCTTCTCTTTCTTCATCCTCTTCTTCTTCAATTCGGACTACGCCGCCCCTCGGCAAAAGGAAATCACCGATGCCGCGCTGACGCTCGGCACGCACTCTTTCCAACTCCGCTACGAATTGATCTTGGGATGCTTCCACGCGACATAGCTCACTCCCCCGATCATCGGTCACGGTAAAAAGGCGGCTACCGTTTTGGCTTTGCAACCTCGCTACCGATCCATCACCGAATCTCTTTGAAAAGTCCTTCTCTGTTTCCATCAGTCGATCTATTGGAGTTTCGTGATGCACACCGAATGTCGCAAACATCGCTTGAGGTTGACCCTGTGCGATTGTCTCTACCCCGCCATCACCCTCCGTCACGTCCTGCAACGCCAACGCTACTTTTGTTTTATGTTCGTCATCTCTCTGTTTATCCAATGCGTTTATCAACGCCGCGCCACGATCACTCACTTGCTTGAGCAAGGGTTCAAACTGCGGATCGCTTTCATCTTCTAACGCATCGTAGGCGGTTTGGGCTTCGACGTAGAATTGTGCCAACGCTTTTATAGTCGGCGCGGTATCTCCTGTCTCTGCCAATGCCTGAGCGGATTCGTCTAGCACATCGGCAATAATTCTCGGTGTAACACCCTCACGCTTAAACTCATCACGAAGCGATGCAAGATCGCTTAACATCGTTTGCGTAGATTCATTCGCGCTTATCACCGTGCTACATTTTGGACAACGCAACCCTTGTGCGCGTGGATCAAATTCGTGTCCACACTGACCGCATTGATACACCGTCTTTGATTCGTCCGCGCTTGTTGCTGTTACTTCGGGTTCGGCGGCTTGTGCCGTCGCGCTCGGCGTTGCTTCAAGGGCTTCGACTTCTTGTGCCGCCGCACTCGTCGTCGGTGCAGAGGTCATCTCTTTAGCAAAGGCGAGAGTCCCTTCGTTTTGCTTGGCATACCACATCCCTTGACGCGATGAATATGTAAAACCTGCTTTGCCTAACTCATTACGCACGGCAACCTCAGGCGCAGAGGGAAAGCGAATCTCAACGCCATGATGTTGACTATTCAAGCGCATGGTTGCGCCAGCCGATGAGGGAGAAGAACTTGGGGGGCGTGGCGCAGGCGCGTGTGCCGCTAAAATCTTCTCGGCTTCACTTGGATACCGATCTTTCCATTCATCCCACACTTTTTCTAATCGCGCCTTTTCTGCGAGATGCTTTTCGCCATCACGCTTATGAGCATCCTTCATCTCTCGCTTGCGAGCGCGGTCTTGCGCGGCAAAGCTATTCGCTGCATTTCGCTTCTCTCGCAAAATTCTTTCGTAAAGTTCATGGGGGGGCATGGCTTTCACTTCGTCAGTGGAATCCGCTACCATCGGGTCGTGGATCACTTCGCTAGTGGGCGGTGTCACTTCGCCGATCACATCATAGCCAGAGCCCGACGCATACAAAACTGCGCCGCCATCTGTTTTAACGTAATAGCCGTGCGAGTATTCGATCTCGCTCTTTCTTCCTCCGAATATCTCGGTCATCTGCACGCCATGAGATGACACTTGCTCAATCTCGCCATGTCGTCCACTAGCCAACAACACGCGATCTCCGACTCGAAGTGGCGCATCTTTCGTAGGTTTGGTAACGGGTATTTTCACGTCGTCAACTTCTTCATTGGCTATCACTGCATTGACATATTGATAGCCGGGAACGACTGATCCATCTTTCAAACTAAACGGCACGGCGACACGATAGCGACCATATTGATCGGGTGTGGCATCGGCAAGCGTGCCGCGTTGGACCTCGTTTTTCTTTCCAAAGTTTGCTTCCTCTCGAAATTTAACCATCTGCCCCACACGGAAGGTGGGCATCGGCGGCGTGTCAGCTTTCGGAGGACACACATGATCATCATTTTTGAATTGACCACAGAGTTCACATTTCTGAACACCCAACGAGGTCACTAACGCTACGCCCAATTTTTGCCGCGCCTCTGCATCCTCTATACCCCTCTCCATGATGTTCTTTGCGGCTTCGCGCAGATCGGCATTGACACTCGGATCGTCTTTAGGAGCCAACCACAAACGGCGTGATAATCCTTGTGCGCGGCGTAGGGCATCTTCATTTAATGTCTGACCACTATTGGCAAAGTCGATCACCCACGCTTTATCCGAAGGCATCTCTATTACACCTTTCAGATCAAGGGGGGGTTGAGGCGCATAGCGCGGCGATCCATGAAAGTCAAGTTTCCCAATGCCGTCCTCAATGCGCTGACGCATACCTTCCACACTGATGCTTGTAACTCTTTTCTTGGCTTCTGCTATTGCCTCTTCTTTTGTGTGTCCTTGTCCTTGCCGGGTGACGGCGAATCCTGTTAGCCCCTCGCTCACCGTCCATCCTTTTTCACCTACGGAGGGATGAACAAAGAAATCAAATTCTTCAAACCCTTTGATCGTCAGCGGCTCGGCATCTTCGACTTGTTGAAATGCAAGATCGCTTTTTCCCTTTGCGCTTTTCTTTTTCTTCTTGCCACTACCACCACCGTCATCATCGCCACGCCCCTGCTTGGCATACACATAGAAGGCATCGGATACTTTGCCCTCGTGCTTTGGATCTATCGCAGAAGGAGAAGGCGCGGGAGGCGTAATTACCGCGCTATCTTTCGCTTGGCTTGCAGGTTCGGCTTCACTTTCATCGCGCATCGCTTGCGACGCGCTGATGATGGGCGCGAGTCCTGGCGATGAGTCTCTTATTGACAGAAGTTCGCCCGACCTGATATTAAATGGCAGAGGTTCACCCGAATCGATGTCACTGGTAAATCTTAGCGACGTTTGACTCAATTCCAATTCTTCGCTATTTGGGACACGCTTCTTGACGCGGCTATTTTTGAAGGTATAGCCCGGAGGCGACCATTCAACGGGTTCGTGTTGTTGGAATCCGTTCATCTTACATTTGACGTTAACGCACGTTGGGTCCTGCGTCGGTAAGAAGCGACCACACCCTTCGCAACGAGGAATAAACTTATACAGCTCCGACATTGCCGCAATCTGTGCATCGCGCGGCGATATACCCGCCGCCGCAAGTGCGAGAGAAGAGGAAATTTTCAATATTTCCTCGTCCATTGGCTGACTCAGTTTTGCAAGATAACCACCGTCTACGTTTCCATCCTTATCGCCCTCACTGGCATCAGCATCAGATTGAGGAGAGAGAGTAGCGGCTTGTCCTCTATCGCTTGTGTAGGTCGTTGTGCCAGTTCCAACACCTAACCGATTAGAGATCGCGTCGGCGGGCATTGAGGCAAGTGCCATCGTGTCGCCCCCGGATGCTCCCACCATTGCGGTAGTGGGAGTTGAGGCTTCGCTATGAAACCGGCATTGAGCAAGGAATATCAAGCCGCCTGTTTGAATGAACACCGAGATCATCGCGTAGAGATCGAGAGTGACAACAATCATTTCGCGCCTCCTGCCGCCCACGTCGCCCACATCGCTAAGGCGGTGCGCCCTGCCGAATCTTCATCGGTGAGCCACTGGCGCGTGAGATCGTCAAGCGATGTTTCTGTGACGACCTTGCCGCCATTCAAGACACGCATAAACCCATTCTTCTCATCCAGAGTCAGACTCTTTCCGTCCTTTGTCGTGATCTCTGCCGGTAGTATGGATTCGCCTTTACCCCAGGCGACTGCTTTGGGCTTGGACACGCGCAGATCGGCTAACCACTCTTGCACAGTCGTTGCGCCCGGATACGAGGTGATCGGCGCGTGATGCTTGCGCGCAATCCCATGTAACAACTTAACCGCCTTAATGGGCTCCATCTGGATCGGGCGTGCTTCCGTAGGCGTGTCGAGGCGGAGTGTGTTGTGCGCGCCGATCACGCTTAAATGAAATTCACCGCCGATGCTATACCGACCCGATTGATCGAGCTGCCATTGAGCCAAGTCATAGAATAACGATGCCGAAGGCGCAGCATCTAGGATCGTCTTTATTCGAGCATCAAATTCTTTATCATCTTCAGCGCGATAACGAAGGTAGAAGGCTTGCCCCCGTTCTACGGCTTTAGCGGGATTCGCTTCGGCAAACACCTCGCTTTTGCCGCGTCCCATGATTCCAACACGCCACAAGATCGGTTTGCCTTTACCGACTTTGCTGATGGGAGTCGCTGCCGTGAGAACAGGAATAAATGTCGGCAGGCGCAACCACTCCAACGCAATCGGGCGCATGGAGATCGTTTCACCATTCACCGTCACCGCTTCATATAAATCGCGTTCGTAGTCATCCGTGCAATTCCCCGCCAACACCTCGCGCAAGCGCATGGCGTGAACATACATCAGGGCGACATTGATAAATCCGTCTTTAGCTTGACCGCTTTTCGGTCTGCCTTCTTTCACGCCATTCGCAACATTGGCTTTGACAAGAATATCTACCGCCTCTTCAGGGGTGACACCCGATGTAAGGGGCGCGGCTAAAATCTCGCCATAGACTCCGCGAGGGTGTGTTGCAAGTGTAGGTAGTTGGGTTGGGGTTGCCATTTTAATTTTTCTCCTTGTGTCTTTCGTTTTTAATTTAATTGCTCGTCCATTTGAAATAGTTTTTTGCGCCGGTGAGCATTAGCGCGAATAAAGTCTTCATACTGGCGCACAAACTCGGCATACGCGCCGTCCTCGCTACTCGGTTGGTGTGCGACCATCTCCTCACGACTCAACGCATCACCAAACGGATCGCCCTCAAACTTTTTTCGTCGCCGCGCGCGATCTCGTTGCGACTCTCTCGCTTGCGGTGTATCGGGCGGGTGTTCTTTCACTTTGATAGTTGCTCTCTCCCATCTCTCAAAAGTTTTTCGCTGCCACGCTAAACGAAACTCGCGTCCTAACTCCAGCTCAGTTTCTGCCGCCTCTTTGACAATAGGAATGTGCATCGAGTTCACCGCATCTACCCCCGTGCCTTGATAGCTGTATGCGCCTCCCAATAACGAGGACATTGAAATAGCGATAGGTTCTTTCCCTTCGCGTCCCCATTGTTTTTGATGAATGGTGACGATCTTTTTTACGTCACTGGGCAACAAACTACTGTCAGCGTGCAACGTCAGGAGACTCGCCAGTCGCATCCGTTCCCCCAATCGCTCATCTTCGCGCCGCGCATCCTCTCTGCGTTTTTTCTCGGCAACATCGAGCAGAGCATCCCGAAGCGTTCCTCTTTGCGAGTGACGAAGGGTAGAAACAAAATCATTCATATCTTCATTGCTGACCGTTGCCGCCTCGTTGACGATCTGCGAGTGCATCGAAGTCGGCTGCGGATAAGCGATCTCTTTCCCCGCAAAACGATCTCCGATGACGGAAGCAAAATCTTTCGGGTCTTTGGCAAACGCCTCACGCCGTTGATCCAAAAACGCACGCACTGTATTTAAATCTTGATCGCTTCTTTGAAGCGTATCGAGCATCAGAAAACGCAATGCCGACTCTCGCGCCGCGTCATCCGTCAACAATCCAATGCGTGCCACTTCGCCCATGAGCATCGTGTTCATAAATGAGTGCGGATCGTTCACCACCGCCGAATCAAATACCATGTGTTCATTGATCGCTTGGGCGATTGCCGCGATCTCTTTGCTATCGTTGCTCAAACCCGTTTCGTGCAGAGATATGGTTGCAAAATCCGCGCTATGTTTGCCGTGATAGACAAAGTTAGTGTTGTCCTTGTCGGCATCGTGATAACCTGCCGCCATTCCTGCCAAGCGTGCCGTAAACGCATCAGCGCCGATCTCTTTTGCAATTCTTGTTGCCATGACCGTTACATCGGCACTATGTTTAAGCGTGTTGGCATTGATCGCCGCGATGGCGCCATCTAATTCTTTCAGCGTGCCATAATCCCGAAAGGCTAATTTCTCGATGGCGTTTTTTCTCGCCGCATCCAAGATCGTCATGGCATCTGTGCGAGAGAAGCCCGGCGACTCAATAAATCCGCGCAACCATGACGGAGCGATCTGATCGATCTTCGCTTCGAGATAGGCTTTTCGTTCAGGCGACTCCGATCTGGGCGCGTCAAGGTTCGGCGCATCGCTGACCGCCCCGCCGGGCATCGCGCCTATCGCTTCGGTTTCCCCTCGTGTGACTCCGACTCCCGCAGTCGTTTTAGCAGAGGCGGTGTGCCACCACTTACAGGACATGGCGATCTAGGCTCCAACGACCTGCTTAATCTCAAGTTGCAATTTCTTTAGCGCGTCACGCACTAAACCGCTAAACGGTTCGGGCAGTGCCTCTAATCCACCCTCCCCTACCGACGTTTTCAATTCTTGTAAGGCGACGATCATCTGATCCCCTGCGTTCATCACCTTCACCGCTCTATCTTCAGACGATGACGCCTCCTCTTTCACTTCATCCTCTTCAGCCGTGCCAGTGGCGCGACCATGTTTAACCTGATTGATCGCCTCCTCCACACTGAAGCCTCGCGTGGACATGAGATTAGAGATGGAGGCAACACGCGAGGCGAGTTTTGGATCTTCAGCGATCTGCCGCGCGACGGCGATCTGCGCCTCGCCTTTGAGCTTGCCTAATGCTCGTAGCCCCGCCTCCGTGATGTCAACATCGGCGATCATCTTCTTGGTATCCGCTTCAAGAGAGAGGACGCGCAATTTTCTTTTCCTCTCACTCAGCGACATAGACACGCCCAATTGATCCAACACCCGATCCCACGACACGGCGGGCTTGGTAGGCGCGAAGTTGTTTTTCTCAAGGAGCGCGAGAAGATCGCGTAATTGATCGAAGGGCGGTTTATCCTTCTCTAAAACTTCACGCGCCTCACTGCCTACATTCATCGCCTCCGCATTGGCGCATAGCCACGCAATTTTGAGAGAGACCGCTTCGTCCAATGGGTGTAAATCTTGGCGGTGTAAGTTTTCCAACAACCGCATCGTGTGTGCCGCCATCGGATCGAGGCGTTGGCGCACAAGGCACTTAATCTTTTTGTAGTGGCGTGCTTTCGCCGCGTTGACGCGCCTCTCGCCAATAATCAATACAAAATCTTTTGCGCCGATCTGCTCCACCACAGGTAACTGCACCATTCTCGACTCGTCTTCACTCCCGATGCTCGCCGCGAGTCCAGCGTCCTCCGCGTCATCGTGATCATGATTCTTGGCAGATCGCGGATTGCGTTTTGTCGTGCGTATCCATTCGATTTGCAGATCGCGCACTTGAACGTCATCAGTCGTGGATGTGGCAGCCATCAATCAAGACTCGCCGCGACCTTGAGGCGTGAGGTAGTTGACAACGCTCTTTCCCATTCGTAGCCCGGCACGCCATACTGATCGGGGAGTGCTAAATCTTTAATCATCACTTCAACACTATTCTGATCGCGCATGACAAATGTCTCTGCCGTGTTATCCACCACGCCAAACAACTCCGACACGCTTTGGACTCTGTGCGCCCGAAGCAAGCCCGGCGCGAGGGTGTCGGGCGTGACGATCATCTTTTCATCCGTCAGGATCGCCACGTTCCAATGACAACATCTCTGCGCTTTAGGAAGTGGCAAGCGCGTGAGGTTGCATAACGCGCCTTTGTCCTGCGCCTCTCGATCTACCCGATGGGCGCATGACGCGCACGAGTCTTTGGTGTGCGCCTCACGATACACCGGAGGGCAATGAGGCGAACATGAAAGATCGTTATCCAAAATAATCTGACGCACATGGCATAGTTGAAGGCACATCGATCAATTCGTCTCGACCTTCATAGTCGCCATCGCATCACGAAATAACAGCAAGAACAGTTGAGAAACAGAACTATTCCATTTCTGCCAGTCCTCGCCACTTGGCACGAGGGTCTTCCCTTGCGACCAATCCCTAATCGCTTTTGATTCATGTAGCCAACCAACGAAACGAAGCCCCGCATGAGATAGTTGAGTCAACTGTCCTAACAGACCTTCGGGAACACCCTCACTTGCCACGCGGTTAAGCAAAAGCGATGCACCGCGCACGTCACGCCCAATCGTGCGGCAATAATTCCAAATCTCACCGGCAACACGCAACGACAAAAGATCGGGAGTGGCGATCATCAATAAATGATCAATCGGGATCGCCGTGTATCGCCCCAACGGTTCGAGTCCTGCTTCATAATCGGTGATCACCACATCGTATCGTTGGGCGAGTGTCGCTAATGAACGCTCTAACACGCGATTGACCGCGCATTGACTCCCCGCTAAATCCCATCGCCCCATCGTCAGCAAATGGAATCCATCCAACTCGATCAATGCTTCTTCGCCCATCTTGCCCTCGGCAAACTCCTCGCGGCTTACATCCATCGCCACACCGCTACCTGTTTTAAATTCGCGCTCGTATTGGCTCCGCAATGCGCCGATGGTGGGCGCGCCGATGGGCGCACCCACAAGGAATGACGCAGTGCCATTCGGATCGGCATCTACCACCAAGACACGCGATGACGTAGATAGGAAGTGCCTCACGAGCTGAGGGACGAGCGTGCTTTTACCCGAACTGCCTTTACCCGCTAAGGCGACGTGATAGGTCATTGTTTATAAAATCCTTCGGCGGCTTATTAACCAATGGATGGACACAAAACCTAATGCGCCGATGACATAAACACTTTCAGCCGCAAAGATTTCTGCGGGTGTTGCGCCGATAGACCAAAAAACGAAACCGGCAAGGAACAAAGCAATGATGAAAAAATAGATTCGAGATGAGAGGGTCAGTGTTGTCATTGTGCTTTCCTTTGATTAGTTCTTATTTCTTTTCTGGTAGCTTCAACGGGTAGGATGTTTTGCGCGTTGCAAAATCCACCCATCCCTCATCGGCATTGAGGCTCAACATATCCGACAACGACTTGCCAATGAAACGCACTTTGAGTCCATTCTTGGTCGTGGCTTCTTTGACACAGGCAAAATAATCTTGACCCACAAAATCATTACGAAAAACCGCCGCGACTGCGGGCATGGTTTTTGTGTCCCACCCCTCATTCCAGCGATTGCTTAAAAAGGTTTGGTGATATTTATCTACTTTCATTTTGGCGCGCGCGCCGCGATCTTCGTTGTGATATTCCAATGCCAACATCCGTTCAATTTGAGTCGCGGGGTGACGCAACAACAGCAACGCATCCGGTTCAATCATGGCGTTGCCTTTTTCATCAAACACACTGGCGCGTTGCTTGTGTATCCATTGCAACTGCCATCCCAGCTCCGCCGCGCGCTTGCCCATGCGGAGCACGATCTCATTCACCATCAAGTCATGGATAATCCGCGTGCCATTGAATCCGATATAGCCACTGGGCGCGGGCTTGTAGGGCGCGAGTCGTTGTTTGGCTAGTGCCATTCCCACCATCCCCAACGTATAAACCATCGCGCCGCTCTTATCACTCGCCTCGACTAAACCCGAGTCGATCAACCGTTGCGGATGCAAGTCAGGCAGTAATCGAACACGATCTAATAACAATTCGCTTTGAGATTGCTTCAATCGCGCATACGAGAGTCCGGTGACGGCTTGCAGTTGGTGTGCCGTCATCACGCCGCCTTGCCCAAGATTGTCGATCATGGCGATCTGCTGCTCGGATAATCCGCTACGGAGTTTTTGAAAAGCGACCTGTTCCGCTTGATTCGTCGTGACGATCCTCGTCACATTTCCGTCACTGTCCGTAACGGCAGGCGGGTTCGGCGCGCGTCCGGCGCGTCGTTTAACTATCGGTGGAGTCGCTGTTACTACAACGGGTGTCATATAAACTCATTCCTCAATTCTTTAATATCGGTTTCTTCGATACCACGCATCGAGCATCCAAGTGGGATACCCCAACCGGGCGCGGCTATAAATTTTTGCGCGCTCAATCGGATCAGGACAGAGCTCGGGAGCGCGTTGGAGATCGCGCATGATCAACTGTCCTAATTCCTCCTGTGCCTTCACCATGTCCGTAAACTGCTTCTCTTTGAGTGCCGCCAGTCCCAAGACCACCTCATCACGGTTTAACTTTGCGCGCCGGTGCCACTCAATCAATGTCGGGGAGGCGTCACGAGGAATGTGCGTAAAGGCTTTCGAGACTTTGCCTTCGCCCCGCGCTTCTCTCTCCAAGATTCGATTGCGGATCGAGTCGGGAAACAACAAACGATCCGGGTGAAAATTTGTAAAGTAATAGGGTTGCTGTAAGACGTTGTGACTCATGTGCGAGGTGTAGCCATAATAAGGATCAATCGCCCTGATCTCCTCCTCCCCGACGAGGTCCGGGCGACCTAACATATCTTTGGCGAGTCGATCATCGCCCGATCCCGATGCCACACGCAAAAACATTTTATTGTTTGTGTTTTTGCGAATCTCCATGATCACCTCGTCCGGCAGTTGATCGAGTGATTGCGCCAACAAGACCACCGCCGCGCCGTATTTGCGATCTTGCGCCAGCATAGTTCGGATGATCGCGCCGACTTCACTCCCCGCAAGGTCGGGAAACTCATCAATGATCACCACTGTTGTTCGGCGATCTTCCGATTCCTGATCGGCGCGATCTTTAAAGGCTTTGGCGATCTGTTGCATCAACAACGTGCCAAAGACCCGCTTTGCCGGCGCGCCCAGCTTTCCAGTGAGCGGTATCAGGATCATGGAGGCTTCGGGCGAGTCCATCAATCGAGCGATGCTCAATTCGCTTTGAGGTGATAGTGGAGGCAACGCTAATGAGCGGCGAAAACGACTTTCCTCTAAAAACTTACGCACACGCCTCGTCGCCGGGTCTAAATCGTCAACACTGGTGTCCTTGCGGCTGCTTGCCCACTTGGTGATCAAGTTTTGCCAATAGGATCGGGCGACATCTACGTCGTATGCCGATTGCGAAACAATCTTGTCTCGAAATGCCGCGTCATTGAGAAAGCGATCCCAATGCACCATGCTCGTTTTGCGCCCATAGACCGAGAGCAGCAAACGAAGCGACGACTCTAGAATCGTCCGCATTTTGACCGCTTGATCAAACCCGATGCTCTCTACCACCATCAGGCAATTCATCGCCATCGCCGCCGCGACCTCATACGCCTCCTCGCCGCCCTTGCCGAATCCCGCCGCCGCCAAATTGATTTGTGGCACCCACTCCGCCGAGAGATCGATCAATGCCACGCGATCCAGATCGCGCTCTCGAATGCCCGAAAGGATTCCGTCCTTCTTGTTGAACACCAGATCGCCGTGCGGCTCAATGACGATCACCGTCGCGCCCATATAAAAACATTGCAGGGCAAGATTACGCGCCGTGACGCTTTTGCCCGATCCGGTTGTGCCTTCAATAAATTGGTGGAGGCGCATATCGAACAGAGGGAGTCCCACTTCGATAGCTTTGCCGCGCTGATCGATATGCTCGCCCAGCACGACGAAAGATTTTTTATCTTGATCGGCTATTGACATAACATCAGTCCAAATAAATCACTTCAACCTGTGACGCATCGCCTTTCGCAGGTTTCTTCTTGCCTCGAAAGAATCCTGTAAAGGCATCCCATAGTGACATTTTTTGACTCACGGTAGGAGTCACGGTGATCACCTCTACCTCCAGCACTTCTAATTCAGGAAGTTCAAGCGGCAGCCCGACTGTCCTCTGCGGTTTAACCGCAGAGGAGGATGAGGCGACCAACTTGTTCGCATTTTGCGCGGGAGGGAGCGCGGCAGGGTGTTCTTTTTCTGCTTCGGCGATTAAATAAAAGATAGTCCGCGCGCCCTTCGGGATTCGGGCGGCAAGGGTTGGCGGGAGATTACGCGCCCGCGCCATTTTGAGGTGAGGCGCAACGTCGAGCGCACTCTTGCCGCCGACTAAATGCGCCAACATTCCCAATTCACGATCAGCCCATGCCTCACCGCGAAATACAGGAAATTCACGATGGAAGGGCGCACCTTTCCACCCGCCATTGAGCGGGCGCAACGGATTCGATTGCCCGAAGCTGGAGGAGAGATTACGCGCCAGCGACGTGGTGACAGTGCGTGCCATCACCTCATCGGAAGCGATAGCCCACACGATGATCCGCGCTTCTAAATAAGGACGCTGAGCGCGTTCATCTAAAGTTTTCTCCATCCGCTTCTGCTCGCTGCTCTTTAGCACGCGGGGCGCACCGGCTTGGGACATGGGCGCACCTTGCGAGGTGAGTTGTGCCGCTTTCGCGGCGAGTGTGGCTTGGGTGTAGAGATCATGTCTCACTAACACCTGCATCCCGGCGCGCACCTCTTGCGGCATCCGCCCCAGCTCTGAAAGAAATGTCAACATCGGATCGAGATCAGGCGAGGACAACGAGATCGGAGATTCTCCACTGGCAAGCGACATTTCGATCTGCCACGCGCCCTGCCCGTCCTTCATTGTGATGGGATCGGGACTCTCGCCTTGCAATTCGCTCGGAGGACGCGCTTGTGAGTTCGTCCACTCTGCGAAAATTTGCGTCAAGGTCGCTTGGCTGGTTTCAGGTGTCGCCTTCATCGAGAAAAGGATTCCCGTGTCGTTGCCGGATACCTCAAAGGCGATATGCTCCCCCATCGGGATCACATGCGCCATGCGAGTCCATAACGACACGGCTTCAGGATCAATCAGATCGGCATCCACACGCGGCAATAACAACAGCACTTGACCCCCGTTCACCATCTGATCAATCTGCTTTTGTTGCGCGATCATCGCCTGCCGCCGCCGCCAATAAAGCAACGGCAAGACCAATGCGCCAAACAAGAACACGCCGCCCGCGATGTAGGCGGCATCGGTGGGGATGGGTTCAACCAACCACGCTGACGGCACGCCGAAAGACGTGATCAGATCGGGGATGAAGACGATCACGATCCACGTCACAAGGCTGATCGCGGCGAGTCCTAACCAGACGATCAGCAAAGGGCGAATAAAACGCTTGAGGGTTTCGCGTGCCGACATACGTTTTATCTACGTCCAATCATCAGTCTTTTTTTGATCGTCTGTTTCATCTACATCATCGGCATCCTCATTGACTATCAGAGAAGTAGTGAATGCCGGTAACGCCGCTACAGGAGTTTCTTCAATGGGTTCATCGGAGGTGTCCTCACCAATAGAGAGTGCGGCGGCAGCACTACTTGCCGGGGCGAGGCGCGCGATCTCCGCCTCCGCTTCTTTGAGCCTGTTGCGAATGAAGGGCAGCCACAGCGACAGACTGCGTAGCGCACTGCCGTAAGCATTGTTTACAGAGTTCGGTGTCATGGAATAATCTCCTTAATTCTTAACGCCATACGAGTTGATCTCATCTATAAACTTTTTCATAATTTCCTTTGCCATGCGTCGCTCGTCTAAACGCGATGACAAAACCACGCGCTCTAATAACGAGGGGAGATAGCTCATGGTGATCAAGTCATTCGGCAAGACGGCGATACAACTCCCCTGCCCGATTGCCGGGAGCATATCCACCAGTTCATTCGGCAAGGCGGGGAAACTTTCACGAATACGCGCCAGCTCCGAGTCCTTTTGCAAGAAAATAAAGTTAAAGGCGCTATTGGCAAGCATCGGCTCGCCATGATGTAGACCGCTTTCATCTTGGAGACCCAGTAGCGAGGGTAAATCTTGATCGATCACTATCATTCCCACGCCACGAGATCGGGAGGTCTTAAACTCCTCCGACACATAATTCGCTATCACGGCATCGCGCATCAATACGCCCATCTCATCTATGAAAAACAAAATGGGATCGGTGTCGCCCGTTTTGCGTAAGTTGCGTATACCGGCGTTGATATTCGCTACGGTAATTGCCAGCATCGCCGATCTCAAACCGCCTTCTTTGCCTTGCGCTTTTGGTAGATTGGATACATCGTAGATCGTCACCGCATGAGAGAGAGAAAAATCAACAGTGGTCGGCTTGCCAAAAAGTGCGGCGCGGCTTCCAGTAACGTAGGGGATCATCTTGTAGGAAAGGAGGGAAGCGGTATGTGCCACGTCCCCGATCTGATTCGGAGTCGCGGCGATCTCGTCAAGCGCACTTTTGAGATCACTTAAGAGCGGCATCGCGCCATCTTCCATCGCCCCCGCTTTTTTATAGACGATCATCATCGCTTGATCCAATACAGCGCGTGCCAATGTATCGCTGTGGTGAAATATCCCTAACATCGCCAACATCGAAGCCGACAGTTCTACTTGCGTGCCGATCTCGTCATGTGTGCGATCCAAGACGTTGACCGATGCCCCGCTTGTGCCGATGATGCTTCGGTGACACAGCGCGTCACCCAAAAACGACAGATCGATATTGCCCTGCGGATCGATGATGATCAAACGCACGCCTAACAGCAAGTGACGCAACATCGCGCCTAGCACAAAGAAAGTTTTGCCCGCGCCCGTTTGACCCAAGACGATAGAGTTATACGAAGAATTATTCCTATTGAAAAAATTGATCATGATCGGCGCGTTGTTGCCATCCACGCCCACGACCACGCCTTCGGTCACGGTGCGTCGCTTGAAAGATCGCGCCGATCCATCGAGCAAGGCGACGCCCGGAGTGGACAACAGCGCGCCATCCCCGACGATCATCGGTTCGGCTGAAAAGATTTGCGGGGCAACGTCGCCCGGCGATTCGACAACGCGCAAGGCGCACGGACTCGCGCTTTCGATCATCGCTTGTCGCGCCTCCAATTCATCGAGCGTGCGACCTCCAAATAACACATGCAACTGAACAACGTGCAACGACGCGCCCACTCGATTCATTTCATAGCGCAAACGACTCACCTCATCTTGCACTTCATCGGCTTCCTGAGCGGCTTCGGTATTTGAAGTATTACGAGGCGCATAGCGGGCGATAACGTCCTTTAAGTTCAAGACTTTCATCGCTTCCGCTTGGGGCATCGTCTGAACAGAGAGAGCCGCCCATACTGGAAAATCTGTGGAGAGTAGACGGTGCATACTCCGCGCATAGAATGAGCCGCTTTGTTTTCGTTTGGCGCACATCAAACGCCACATCATGCCATCGGGAGTCGTAATGTGATCCCATCCGTTCTCACCGGTGATGAAGGGACGCGGCACAGGATCGGTGAGAGATCGCGCTTCCACACCATAGCTCCCCAACAAACGGATCAAGGAAGGTTCATCGCCTCGCGTCTCCACCACCATATACAAACTCGTGTAGCGAATGTCCTGCACCAATGAACGAACAAACGCCTCATACTGCATCCGGTAGGCAAGCACTGGAAGAGGCAAGCGAGATTCGGGAACAGCCACGCGCTCGAAGCCACGCGCCACGTCCTTATGCTCAATCTTGTCACCCACCATCAGCAGACGCGCCGACGGCGTGCCTACGGTCGTGCGCGGCAAACTGCTCCAAAATCCTGCCGAGGTGAGCAAACGTATCGGGCTGGAGGTTGCTATATCGAATGACTCAATCTGAACAACTGTCATGGGTTAGGTGCGATCTCGCTTTTTTGTAAATCCGACTCGTCACCGCCTAAGCGCATCGTTTCCTCTCCTCCCCAAGTCAGCATCGTCACACTCTCGCTCCCGGCAGGCATGATGAGAGGCATCGTCACGATCTGCTTGCCGCGCATCGAAAAACGAATACGCGCCAAGAGATACAGCGCAAAAGCGCGATCTCCAAAAGCCTCAAACTTTCGCACCATAAAAAACATCACGACAATAAGAATCGCGCCGATCACGATATTGACAAGAAACATTACGAGTAAACTAGGGACAACCGCAATGACGAGCTCATTAAGAGTCATGCCGAATAAAATGGGGGTGTCGTAATTAAGTAGATCGGGCAGCCAATCGTGCGCTAGTTGATCCGCCGTTGTTATTTGTTGCTGTGGATTATTCGCCATTGCCGAATCTCCAATCCGATAGTTCGCCTCAGAGAAACGAGAAGGTGTCTCGTTTCTCTGAGGCGAGCTGGTCTAACTCCCGGACAACATAAATGTTGCCATGGCTGTGCCTAATGCCGAGACTACCGACATGAGAATCGCGCCCATCAGTACTTGCCCCAACGCCTGCTTATTTTTATTCGCCCAATCGGGCCAGACGGGTGTTCCTATCTGAATGAAGGCAATGATGCCAAGACTCAGAAGGAGAAGCGTAGCGCCCATGTTTCGTATGGGTGTCATATTGATAGTGCCTTGTTGCAGACCCTCGGCGGCAAAGGTCGGCGCAACTGTGAGCATTAACATCACGACGAGCGCGGGAAGAATCACCCATGCCCGCTTGCCTGAGGCAATAGTCCATTTCTTAAGTGTTGCTGTATTCATATTCATAGATTTTTTCTCCTTCAAACATAAAATAGAATTTGTGCTTTTCATGACCGCGCATCCGTTTTCGCGCGCCATGTTTTTCACCAAGAGAGAGATTAGGGGATTTTCAATGTGAGCAAATACTTCGCGCCTCCATATATCCATGCCAACACCGGCGATGAGTTCGAGGAAGTCGCAGAGATGATCCCTGCCACTTGCCCGGTCACACTCTCACCCGCTTTGTTTAGCACGCCATCTCCCAACATTCCCGCGACTGGAATGGAGGTGGGAAACTGACTGACTCGCGCCTGTTCACCTATCGCCATCGCCGACCCGTTGTAGGACACGCCGCCCTGCTCTGCTTGCGCGGTCACGACACAAATTACATATTGATCACCGGCGGGCGGCGGTTGTTGTCCTTCAATCGAGGCGACACGGCGACAGCCGCTGATCGTGATCTTCAAACCTGAGATCGTCGTCGTCATGCTGTTGATCAACTTGGCATCGGCGGGAATGGCTGGCACATCCGATGAGGAGGAGGCTCCACTTGGCACATACGTCCCGAAGGGCGCGGCAGTGCCGCTTGTGGTGATGCCCTCTTGCACACTGTTTACCGCAGTGGCTAACCACCGATCCGTAGATTTTTCGTTGGAGAGAAACACCACGAGAGACGGATCGCGTCCGCTCAATGTTTCGATCTGATACTGCTTGACGCGACTTACCGCGATCACCCGATAGTCCACGATCTCGCCACTCCGCAAACGCAAACGAAGCACGTCGCCGCTTTTCATGCTCACCATCAGCGCCGTGGATTCATTCGTCGCGGGTAAGGCGATGACGCGACGCAATAAAGTTTGATTCAACCATTCAGGAGTCTTCGGCTGCCACACCCCATCTTTGACGGCGCCTTGTGAGAGCGTGAAGGATTTCTTGCTAATCTCAATGCTCGCCGGATCATTCGCGCCACTGGGTGCGCTGGCAGGCGCAAGCGAGATCACTTGCGGAGTCGGCGTAGGCGGGAACGGCGTGGGCGGCGGCGGTTGTGTGGGTAAAGGCGGTTGTGTCGGCGCGGGCGGCACAGTTGGCACAACCGTTACAACAGCTACCCTTGTAGGCACGGCTGTTGGTTTTGCATCGGCTGTATCGCCGCCAAAGACCCAAACCATCAAAATAAGACCCAATGTCAAAGCCGCCATACCGCCTAATAGCGCGAACTTCTGACCCGGACTCATATTCGCCAGCGAGAAGCCCGCAGGCTTAATCGTTTGTCCGCCTGTGGAAACCGCCTCGCCTTTGATCACCGCTTGCACGGCAGGATCGGCGACATTCAATCGCATGACTGAATTGGGTCCGGCGGGAACAACGCCTTGAGTCTCCGATTCGCTTAAGAGTTGCATCAAAAGATCACGACGTTGACGGGGCGTAATTGCCCCCGCCCTGTCGGTGCGGTATCGGACATATTGCTCAAAAATTTCTGAAAGTTGTGTATCGCTCGGCGCGGATGATGGATTCATTTTGAATAAACCTCACGGAATAAAAACTGGTAAGACGGGCGCTGGAAGCGCAACATCTGAAACTACGTCGCCACTGATCGGCAGTTTGAATTTTGCGGTGCGATGAAGATAAGGCGCGGCGACAATCACCTCTGTTCCTTCTTTGATCGTCGAGGGAATCACAAACGACGCGATGCCGTTAAGCGTGTTCGCTTGTTCACTCCATAGCGTGCCGGCACTCACGACTACTAGCACTTGATTGACTCCCTCATCGGCGCCCATCGTGCCATCGCCATTTCGATCTATAAAGATTCTGACGGTGACTTTCACCGAGGGGCGCGCCGTAGGAGGTCGCGCGGTGGGGACGACATTCGCTGGCTTGATCTCAACCTTCTCTACGACCAATGAGTAGAATTGATTCGGCGCATCTACGCCAAGATTTTCTACCTTCAATTCGTAGCGTCCTTGCGAGGTGGCTTGCACTAACACCACCGCATTTTTACCGTCCTCATCATCGCCTTTGGCGATCTCTTTCCCTTGCCAGATCACAGTGAGCTTGGGATCGAGTTGCCCGGCATCCGTCCTGGCACTAATGCGCCAGAGTCCAGGCTTGAGATTGACCCAGGCCCAATCAATATCCTTCGCGCCTAATTTATAAAACGTGCGTTGCTGAGATTCGCCGATCACAATCTGCTTGGCGGCGTCAGGCGTATCGTCATTCTCAAAAACGTCACCCCCTAAAGCGACAGGGGTCAGCGTTCCCGAAACAGGGGTGTTGATCGCGGCGGCTTGAGTCGTTTGCGCGTTGCTGGTCGCTTGCGCGTTGACGGTGGGCGTGAGTGACGGTGTTTGAGTCGGGGTCAGCGTGATCGTCGGTGAAGGCGTATACGTCGCGGTCAGCGCGGCGACGGTTGCCGTGCCTTGCCATGCGGCAGTTGCCGTTTCATTGGCTGTGATGGTCAGTGATCGCGGTGCGCTGTAAATGATCGTGTTGCCATCCCACGATCCGGCGCGCCAGTAATACAAACCAATCGGTAAGGGTGAGGGAGAGTTATAGGTTGTGGTTGGCGAGGACACCCAGGCATTGATCGAATACGAGGTGAAACTTACATCGGAGGCAACTTCAATCTTATACCAAGACGATCCCGCGACCGATCCCCACACAAAAGAGATCGCCGCTCCGGGCAGAGAGGCACTCTCACTTGGTGAAACTAAGACTGGCGCGGGGAAAGGAGTCACGGTGTAGGCGAGCGCGGTCAGCGTTGCGGCGATGGAAGTTTGAGTCAGATTCGGCGTGCCAGTGATCGTGGGCGAAGGCGTGTTGCTCGGCGTGGGAGTCACCAAGATCATGACTCGCGGTGCGCTATAGACCATTTGCACCCCACTCCACGATCCGACGCGCCAGTAATAGACTCCTGCCGCAAGGGGTGCGCTCACGATGTATTGCGTGTTCGTCGTTGTGCCATTGTTGATCACCGTTGCGAAGGTGTTTGTTTGAGACACTTGCACGCTGTAAAAAACCGAACCGTTCACCAAAGACCATTGAAGGGTCGGCTGTGTCTCAAAGATCGTTGCCCCATCATTCGGAGAGACAAGAGTCGGCGGCGGGAAAGGAGTTGGTGTCAGCGTGATCGTCGGTGTATTCGTGATCGTCGCTGTGGAGGCGGCTGTCGCCGTGATTGTCGTTGTCGGAGTCGGCGTGCTACTCGGCGGCAAGGTCGGTGTGTTCGTGGGTGTGGGCGTTGAGGACTGTGCCAAGACACGAGCAGGCATAGCGACTACTGCGCTTGACACGATCAGAACGATACACACACACACCCAAGAGCGTTGCCGACTCATCCCATGTCGCTCCCATCGTCTTCGATACTAAATTCTTCACGCACAACTCCCATTGCCTCAATGGGTGGATGCCCTTCGGCGATCAATTCGTTATAGCGATCTGCTTGATCCAGTGTTTTGAAAACATAGACTTCCGTCGCGGCGGGCGCTTTCGCGTTAGCAGTCTCACGTTCTTGCGCTTCTGCTTCAATCTTCGCTGCCTCATCTAACGCGGCGAGATCGGCATTGGTTTCGCGCGCATGTTTATTAGCGAGTGCATCCTCATCATTATTACTGCCCTGCATCAGACTGGCACTACTCGCAACAACGGCAACGCTTGGCTTACCTCGTCGCCTCTTCTTCGACTGCGTTGCTTCATTTTCTTGTTGAGCTATTGCTGTGGGTGAAGAGGACACATTCGATACATTCACCTTTGGAGTCGCGCCCGAAGCGGCGATCAGGCTTGCCGCGCTAGAAGGTTGCGCCGGTGATGAGGGTGTTGCATGAGCAGTGGAAGGCGAAGAAGCAGGACTACTATCATTGCTTGCCGCCGATGCTAACGGCACATTGGAATCAGATGCCGAAGCGACGTTGACCGTTTTACCCGAAGCAGCTCCAGACGCGGCAAGCGCGTCACTCGCCGCGCTCGATGAGGAAACGGGAAGCGATCTGGCGAGATTGGAAGATGACGAGGGTGATCGACTCGGTGCGGCTTTCGGATCATTAGGAGATTCATCACGGGATACGACATCGCTTGCGACAGAACGGCGCGTCCTTTGCGGCATGTCGCTTGTAAAGATAGCGCGTTGACCATTCGGTGATGTTGTGTCACTCGCAGAAGAGGATGTGCCACGCGATCCGTCCCCGCCGCCGCCAAAAACAAATTGACCTTGACCTTGACTCGGCGTTCCGTTATCGGGAGGAAGCTCCAACTCCGTATCAGCAGATGCCACGTTAGGTTGTGTTGAAACAGGAAGTGAAGAGTCTTGAGATCGCGCCCGCCTCGAAGCAAGACTATTCCCTGCCATATTTCCTGCCGCGAGTGCGAGTTGAGGCGGGAGTCCTAGTGCGACTCCCCCTGCGGCTACTGCGGCTGTGGTCAGTGTTCTGAATCCTTCGCCCACCACATCACGCCCACGATGCGCCCCATAGCCGCCTCCGACTCCTCCAGTGATGGAAGTCCTAATGTTGCGTTCCATCATGTCGAACGTGCCGGTCATTGCCGACCACGCCATTTTGACAATAGTGCTTAAAGCAATTCCGGTGATCAACAATAAGGCGAGGTAAGCAACAAAATCCGTATCGGTAAATGTCGTTTTAGCGGCACAGCCACTCACCTGTTGGAGCGTTCCACAATCCAGCAAAGCGTTGATCAGCAACGACATAATGCGCGCTAATACACCTGCCAGAAGCGTGAGGGCGAGAATGGAAAAATACTGACGCACAATGCGGCTCAAGATCGTTGCGCCAAATTCAAAAAATCCTAACGGAAGCGCGGCGACAAAAAAGACAATGATGATCAATGCCGCGATGGAGAGCATGGCATAGACCAAAGCGTATTGCAGCGCGACATACGCGGCGGGTAAGACGATGAGCGCGCGAATGAATCCACTCCACGCCCTGGCGGATCGCCTCTCCATGCTCTCAATCGTTTCAAACTTCACGCCCGTAAATTTAAAGGGACCGAAAACAACAACGGTATAAGAGACTGTTTCGGGGACAGGTTTGCCGTCAACGTCCACCGTTCCCTTTGCGGGAAAAAATTGCTTGGCGAAATTACTAGGGAGCCGTTGAGAGATCACGGAAGTCGTGAAGGTTAAATCACCTTGCTTCACGAAATTAATTTCATCGTCACTGGCTAACATCGGCACACTCACCAAGCGCGCGACCTGATACGAAGCAGACGGTGAACCGCCTCCCGACCCCAACGCCGCCGATCCCAACCAGAGTCGCATTTGCTCGGCAAACGAGATCAGATCAAAGCCTATCGTCGAAGATACAAAAAGCGCACCGACAATCGCACCCCACACAACGACTCGCCCCGGATTCACAAATCGAGTCGCGCCTAACATCGGCAGCATCATCACGAGTCCGCTCAACATGAGGGCAACATAAATCAACCCGCCGGGCAACGTGCTGTCGCCCGTGAGGAGAGATCGAAACATCGGTGCAGCCACACTCTGTAACGAGTTGTTTACGAGATCGCGCGCGCCATCCCAAAAACTACGCTCGCCCAGAAGATTCGCCAAGATCGCCGTTAGTTTTTCCACCGTCCACACCGCTTCTGCCATGCCGCGAAAACCGCCGACACTAAAATCTGTGGCGATGCCTTGCAAGATGAACACGGCGGCATCCAAAATAGGAATTTCGTTGTCCTGCATCGGCGAGGCAAAAACCGTAAGGGGTGTTGCCGCGCTCATCAGAAGCATGAGCGCGGCGATCAGTGTCCAGCGTGCCAAACGGCGGAAAACTTTTTTCATCAGGGAATGTAAAGCGGATATTCGGCGGGCTCAATACCAAGCCCAATTTCAATATCACTCTTACCTGCATCCAGTTTGATCTGCGCCACTTGGTGAATGTAGGGGATGCGAATCCAGATCACTGTTCCCGCTTTGAATTTGGGCAACACGATCTTGCCAAACCCATCTTGAGTCACCGTGCGAGCCGTCCACGAGTCATCTGCCGTCCTAAACGTAATCAATAAACCGTTCACACCTTCATCGGGATCGCGCACACCGTTCCTATTGCGATCAATGAAAATCTGCATGGAGAAATTACGTCCCTCTTGACTCACATTCGCCGTAGCCGTTGCCGTGAGTGAAGCTGCGCTCGGTGTTTCGGTGATAGTGGTTGTGCTTCCCCCTGCTCCACTCGTGGCGCTCGCGCCCGATCCACTCGTGCCACTTGATCCGCTTCCTTGCAACGTCACAACTCCGCTTGTTTGCGTGGATCCGCCAATGACCGCAGAGGACGTGCCGCTTGTGGTCGAGCTGGTGCTTCCACTTGTAGAGGATGACGAGGAGGAGGATGTTGCTGTTGCCGCCGCTTGCGCGGTAGCCGTTCTCACGCTCGCCGTTGCTGTTTGCGCGACAGATTGAGTCGCCGTGCTATTGAACGCTTGTGTTTGCGTAAGTGGCGGCGCGGCGGTGATCGTCAACTGTGCGCTCGTCGCGGTGAGCTGCGCCGATTGTGTTTGAGTCGCGCTTGAGCTTGTTGCAGTAAGTTGCGCGTTAGAAGTCGCCGTGAGATTCGGCGTGCCGGTGGAGGTCGGCGTGAGCGTGGGAGTCAATGTCCCTGTGGGCGTGCGCGTCGGCGTGGGTGTCGCCGAAGGACTCGCCACAACCAGATTGACCGCATTGGATGTGCCGCCTCCGGGTGTGGAATTTGAAACCGTCACTGCAAATGATCCCGCCGAGGCAAGATCGGTAGAGGTCACATATATGTCAAGCGTGCTTGAGTCTATGTAGAGCGTGCTACGGTTGCCTCCATTCCATCGCGCTTGTGACGAGGAGATAAAACCTGTGCCGCTTATTCTCACCCACTGACCCGTATCGCCGGGTAACGCGGTACCGGGGTTGAGTGTATAGATGAAGGGTGCCGGATTCGCAGAGAGAGTTCCTGTAGGTGTGCCAGTCGGAGTCGCCGTATTCCCTGTAATAGAGAAGTTGAGCGTGTTGCTTGTGCCGCCTCCAGGACTCGGATTAAAAACCGTGATCGCGGATATGCCTGATGTTTGCAAATCCGTTGCGGTGATCGTCATGGTGATCGTCGTGCTGCTGCCGATCACCGTCACGCGATTCGATCCGTTCCATCGCGCTATCGAACCCGCATTAAAATTCGTGCCAGTCAAAACAATATCGAGCGCGGCACTTCCCGCCGATGCTGTTGTGGGAAGCATCGAGATCAAATTCGGCGCGGGCGCGTTGGTCGCTGTGGTCGTCGGTGTCGGTGTGTTCGTGCCTGAAATAGTGATGCTGAAATTCAAGGCGTTGCTTGTGCCGCCTCCGGGTGTCGGATTGATCACTGTGATCGGATAAGTACCTGCCGTTTGCAGATCAGTTGCGGTAACAAACATCTGCACTGTAGACGCATCTACATACGTTGTAGATCGCGCTGCACCATTCCACCGCGCTTGCGATGAAGGCACGAAGCCCGATCCTGAAAGTGTGATCGTTGTGCCAGCACTACCCGCTACTGCACTCGCGGGAGTCATGTTGAAAAGAAACGGCGCGGGATTCGACGTTGTTGCTGTGGGCGTGGGAGTCGGCGTAGAAGTTGTTGTCGGCATATTCGTCGCTGTCGAGGTTGGCGTGAATGTGGGTTGCGTGGTCGAGGTCGGCGGTGTAGTCGCCGTTGGCACGTTGGTCGCCGTTGACCCGCCGCCTCCACCGCCGCTCGATGTCGCCGTCGCTTGGAGCGTGAAGGTCGGTTGCGGCGTGTTCGTCACTGTAGAAGTTGGCGTGACCGTGCAACCTGCATTGGGTGTTCCCGTTGGGGTCGCCGTGCCGAAGGGGACGCATGTGGGTTGCACGGTTTGAGTGGGGGTCCATGACGGCGTAGGCGTGATCGTGACGCTTGGATCGATAATGGGATAGCCATTGATCCACAGTTCCGCTATATTCGATGTCCCCGCCGCGTCGTTAAAAATCTTGATATATCGCCACGTCTGCGGCGGATTAATTTGATAGGTTATCAACCGATTGCAATTAGTAATGGCATCGCCTTCGCTAAAGATTTGCGTGAACGTTGATCCGTCCAAACTTGCCTCCAACCTAAAGGGGCATGACCACCAACCGTTGACGTATGCCTCTGCTCTATAAGCATAATGGGAGGAAAGGTAATAGGAAACTGATTCGACAACTCGGTTGGCGATGAACTTGTAAGTAAATGAGCCCGGGTGATACCAACCTACCCAACTGCACAAACTCCCCGTCATGTAATTTCCGTCACTCCACAACAGGTTATTACCCACCAGTCCATTTCCACAATCGTCGGTTACGACACTTCCCACAACTTGTCGCGTCACCTCCACAGCAGGCACATCCACCATTCGCGGTGTAGGGGAGGCTATTGCCGTTGGGATCGTCCCTTGAACGGGCTGACCGTTGATGTAAACCTCTTTGACTGTTGTAGACGAATTCCACCCAAGAACGGCGAGGAAGAGGTAACGCGGCTGGTGAAAAAACAGGGACGGCAAATCGTCAACGACTTGGTTGATGTTGAGATGGGTGAAATCGTTTGGTTTAAATCCCATTCCTCCGAGAAACTTGGCTGTGCTGTAATCTCCCCCCATGTAGATGAGTAGTCCATTGCCGTCTTGCCCGAACCATATATCGAGGCTGGTGATTTTTGCATAGCGATTGAGGTCAACAACCCAACCCTGAAACCCCGACTGTCCCCCATTGCAATACACCCCAGTTGAAAGGTCGTCGTCAAATAAGTAGGCAACGGGTTCAGCACCCACATTGAAACAACCTGACATCCACGCGCTCACACTGCCGATGGATGCTGTGCCAGTGGGAAACGGTGTTCGGGTGATCGTCGGCGTGAAGGTGCTGGTGGGAATGAGCGTGCCGGTGGGCGTTTTACTCGGCGTGTTACTCGGCGTGGCTGTAGACGTGGCGGTGAGCGGAGCGATGATTCCCGCGCTTCCTGCCCAGCCGCTTTTAACTACCAAAACGAACACACTGTAGAGGAGTAGGAACGCGGCAATGATCGTCATCGCCGTTGGGCGAAGCAATGAGTTGCGTCGTTTGGGTTGGGGAGATTGGGTCATAGTGTTTGTCCTTTATTTTTGCGCGACATTTTGCCTAAGGCACATAGAATGATCGGCTGTCTCATCTCTTAAGGCGCACCTGCGATGATCGTCACTGTCACCGTTGAGGTGTAAGACCCCGCATACGCCGAAGCGGGAATGATCACGCGAAACGAGGGCAGGGCGGTATATGTCCCCATGCCTGTGTTGATGTTTGCCGTGAGTAAGTTTTGTGCGATTGTAGAGAGTGGCGTGTAAGCGGCGAGTGCCGAGACAGGTTTCGTGTTGCCTGCTTGCAACGCAATGTCCGTGTCCAATACCTGCACCGATACATTTGAAACAGAGATCGTGTGACCCGCGCCATCGCTAAAGTCTGTCGCGGCAATCGTGAGGCGATACCCCGCGCCGATTCCCGTGTTGTCTCCCACATCCCACGCGGTGGTCGATCCGTTCACGGTCTGCGCCGCGCCACTCAACACCGTATTGGGAAACGTGATCGGATTCGCGTTGACGTAAAGCGATCCACTGTTGATCGTGATCGTCACGGCGCTTTGCGTCGCCGTCATCGCCGCTTGTGCGGTTTGGGTCGGCGCGAGCGGCGTGTTCGTCGCCGTCGCCGTGAAAGTAGGTTGCGAAGTTGGAGTCGGCGTTGCGGTTGCGGGTTGCGGAGTCGCAGTCGCCGTGTTCGTCGCCGTTGGTGGAAGCGGAGTCGCGGTGAATGTGGGAGTTGAAGTTGCGGATAGCGGCGTTGCCGTCGGCGTGTTCGTCGCCGTTGGTGGAAGTGGAGTCGCTGTCGCCGTTGCGGGTAGCGGTGTCGCTGTCGCCGTTGCGGGTTGCGGCGTGGGCGGGATGCCACGCAAGATCGGACGCATGTAGGTGATGGTGAATCCCGCCCCATCGTGATTCCACGATCCCAACGTCAACCCACCGTAATCCCACACACCCGATCCCTGAGCGCGAGCGCGGGTATTGCCCGTGTTGTTGCTGGATGACAAACCACCACTTCCCACGCCCGCCATGTTGTAAGCAATGTCGCAGACTTGCGACCACGTTTCGGGTGGATACCCATTGCGGTAGAACGCATTGTCATTCACGGTGCAAACCGTGTTGTCTGTGACGTGATACCACGCGATAGGCGTGTTCCACACGGCGAATCCTCCGTCAGGATATAAGACATAACTATCCCCGCCAGAGGTGGAGAACTGTGTGATCCATCCCACGACTTGCGCCGTTGAAGGGATGGTATACGTCACGCCATTGTTCAGCAGTAGTGAAGATGAAGTCGTCCACGTCCCCGACAGCACGTTGTCCCCCAAGAACCATTTATTCTCAGTGGGCAGTGGCACGTCAGGCAATTTCACGCCGTTGACACCCAACTCGCTCACCCCCCACCATGCGTAGCCCTGCCGCCAACCATCTCTGGCGAATTGCACATAACGCGCATTGACGGGCGTTATCGAGACAGTGCTATTGGCATTGATTGTGACGGGGCTTGACCACGTTACGCCGTCCATTGAGGTTGAGAACGTCATGGAAACAGGCGCACCATCACCCGCATAGCCTGTCGTTACGCCAACGGAAGCAGAGGTGACGGTGACGGTGCTACTGTAAAAGCGGTAGATGATGGATGACCAGTTATCGTGCCGACTATAGCTTGCCACAATGCCATCACTCGCCTTCCGCAAAACATCCATACCATAACTGCTTTCGCCAGTGGCGAAACTTTCCCAAAATGCGCCATTCGGTTGCGGTGTGGCAGGTGTGGGGAAGGTTGGCACGTTTCGGAATATGTATCCATTAATTTTGCTGTCACCCAACCCCCACCAACCCCCAGGCGATCCATCGTATCCTCGTCCAATGCGGATCGCCCGCGCTGTGATCGGAGTCGAGAGCGTCAGGGGCGTTGTCATAGTGGCACTGCCGATGTAATCAAAGTCAACGCCATTAGGGGAGGCATAGACTCGGACGTAGGATGGCGCACCGTCGCCCGCAAAGCCGATGACGCTCTCAACAGACACCGACGAAATGTAGATGACTTTCCCGATGCCGTAATCAAATTGCACGCCGTCGTAGCCATAGCAGTAGTAGAGCGTTGACGCATTTCCATCACTGGCGTAATACGGCGGGTTGCTCCATCGCGCATCCAAGTTGTATACGCATGTCGGCGTGAACCCACCTTCAATGCCCGTTGGCGTTGGCGTTGGAGTCGGTGTGACAACCGAACTCATTAAAGTGTCGTTGACATACACCTCGCTTACGCCCCAACCGCCCGCGCCGACCTTCACCAAACGGATATATCGCGCCGTGACGGGCGACGAAAGTTGAAGCGGTGTGTGAGGCGAGACACCGCCCACAAGAGTCCACGAGAGTCCATCCAGCGAGAGTTCGACGCGCAAACTGCTCGGCTCAGTCCCGCCGTTGTATCCGTATAACTGGTAGACCTCAACGGATGACACATCCGTTGGTTGCGAAAAATCGAACCCCAAGTAACCTGCATCGGCGCAGTAATAGATCGATGCCACATTTCCGTCTCGCGCCGCCGAATTTAGATCGGGCGAGAGTGGGGTGGCGACGGCGGGATGACACGCGGGATCGGTCAAGCCCGATCCATTGGCGAGGACGGACAAGACGGAGACACTTGCAAGACCAAGAAAGATCGCCGCGATGACTGTCCATGTCCAACGGCGTGTATGCGATTTGCGATTCCGCATTTAGATTCTCCTTGCCTCTAGGGACAGATTGGATGTCCGAATCAGTCTCCATCCCGCGATGAGCCATGCAAGGAGTCCGATGGTTAACGTGCCAGTGAGAAACCGAAACCACTCCTGACGATGGATCGTGTCTGGAGAAAATCCCACTGTCGGCAGGATGATCAGAACCGCCCCAAACACTATCAGCATGAATATCACGAGGGTCGAGTCGCCTAACGCCCGCCACATACTGCGCCGACAAAGAGTCATCAGACCGATGACAGACCAAGTGACGTAGTGTTCCCATGTGAGCGGCGCGGTAAGCAATGCCGCTATGACCACCAGAGCGATCTCGGACGGCTCGACCTCTTTGCCACGCCGCACGATCCACAGGGCGAACAAGAGCATTGCCAATACCATCATTCCCGCCGCGCGAATCGACGGGTCTATCGTCGGTGGGGCAGAGATAAAATCAGTTTGTGAGGAGACGATCCGTCCGATCCATGCAACCCCCGATTGGTTTTGATTCCACAATGTTCCCTGTGAGACGGCAGGGAAAATAACGGTTGCAAAAGTGATGAGGTCGTTACCCCGTCCGATCATCAATAGCGCGGAGAAAACCACTGTGATGCTCAATGCAGTGGACAGGGCGGCTTGCCATTTGCCTCGCATCAACAGGTAGACGGCAATTACCAGAGGGCTGATTTTCAGCAGGGCGGCAACGGCGATCCCGATCCCCGCAATCGTCCATCGTCCTTTCGATGCTCCCCAGATTGCGATCCCGATGCCCACCATGATCCACCCATCCACCTGTCCCAATTGCAGTGATGAGTGCGTCGCGGTGCTGGACAACAAGATGATCGCCGCGAGGGAGATCGCGTCAAGGCGATCTTCTTGCGGCAATGCAAGCGAGGCGATCCAGACCGATCCCACCATTGCCAGTCCTATCGTCACTCGGTACACCCACAGACCAGAGTTAAAATCAAAGACAGTGAAAGGCAAATACAAGAGCGCGGTGGAGGGCAAGCCGATGAAACTTGAATAAGTGCTTGAAAATAACCCTCTCATTTTCTCGTTGCCAACTTGTTCAAGGGCGAGTCGGCGCATCGCCGCATTGTCATAAACGGACGCGCCGCGCGTCAACGCCTTTGCCGCCGTCCAATTAATCGCGTAATCGTCCGCGAACTCGCGTGCAGTGCGCGCCGAGAGGCTAAAAGCGAAGTAACTGGCGGCGAGGCTCAATAAAACTAAACGGGAGATCGTCGTCGTAACGAGGCGAATGTTTGAGGCGGTGTTCGGCATTTGAATCTTCTTCATCCTGCCCCTCCCCTCATTCGCAAAAAGTAAAATGCCGCACCACCCCCGGCAAGAATCACCGTGCCGCCAATCCCTAACCACACTAAATTAGCGTTGCCATTATTCTGTGTCGGAGCCGGTGTAGTCGTGATCACCACTGTCGGCGTAAGTGTGGCGGTGATCGATGTCGTGGCGGTGATGGTCTTTACTATTGTTGCGCTAGGCGTGAGTGATGTGAGCGTTGTCGTGATCGTCGGCGCCGCTATCGTATCTGTTGCGAGCGCAGAAGATGACGGTGACGATCCCGATGAAAATGATTCCGATGATCCTGCTTGCACTTGTAGTAGTGATGTAGATGTAGGTTGTGCCGTTTCCGTAGATAGAATCACTTCGGATGACGCGCCCCCCAATGACGATGATCCCGATTCTGCTTGTGCTTGTTGAGATGCCGATGGCGCTTTAGTGGTAGCGATGATAGGCACGCTCGTCGAGAAAACAACACCCACCGTTGTCACAAATGCAGGTGTATTCGTCGAGGTCGGCATCGGCGTTGAGGTCGGTATCGCAGTTGCCAAGATGATCGAGGCGGTTGCCGTTGCGTTGAGATCGGGTGTCGCTGTGGAGGCAGACGGATCGTAGATGGTGATCACCGCGCCTGATGCTGTGGCAGTCGTCATCACACTCGCCGTCACTTGTGGCACAAGAAACAGTGAGGCAAGGGTGATCACAATCAATGTCAATCCAAGTAAGCGTTTCATCGTAAGCGTTTCATCTATCTCTCGCGGTGTCTCAAAAAAAATGCGCGTCGGCAAAAAAAAGAAGTTCTGTGCATCGGCTTACACTTCTCAAAGCGCATCAAAGAAACTAAGGTCCCGAAACTACGGCTAGGGTTACAGTCGCGGTGTATGTCCCCGCGAAGGTTGCAGCTGGCACAATGAGCGTAAAGGTTGGAGTGAAGCTGTAACTCCCCATTCCCGTCGCGGCGGCAGCCGATAAGATCGTCTGTGCGCTCGTGGAAAGAGTCGTCGCAGTTGCCATGCCCGACGTGGGCTTCGTCGAGGTTGTGCCGCCTGAGGCGGCAACCGCAGAATCAAGAAGTGTTGCCTTGAAACCGCTCACCGGGATTGTTTTTGCTGTATCCACCGAATGAACAAGATTCGATGATGCAATCGTGACGTGATACCCCGTGCCCAATCCAGTTGGATCACTCACCGTCCATGCGCTCGTTGTGCCATTTGAAGTTTGATCGGTGCCGGTGAGCGTGACACCGCTAAAGTTGATCGTTTGAGGTGTGACCGAAAGGCTCCCACCTGAAACGGTGATGATCGCGTCGGCATAAGCGGGTGTCGTCGGCACGAATGCCGCTAATCCCAACACCAACGCACACGCGATCAGTCCATTAAGTAAAAATCTTTTTTTCATTTTTCTTTTGCGCCTCCTTCTAAAATTTAAGACACGCATTGATCATGCGAGTCGATGCACAGACCTTCATTGATTGCTTCGAGGGCGAAACATCAGAAAAACAACCACGCCGAACATCACGAGCGCAAACACCAAGACAAAGACGATGATCGTCGTGCGATTAAATAGATCGCCCTGCCCTGCCGCTTGCACGACACCCGATGTGTTTGTGTTTTGCTGTGGTTGTGGATTAGAGATCGCCGGAAGCGAAAGAGGTTTGCCCACCTTGATCGCGCTTGTGTTCGTGGTAATCGTCGCGCCCTTGTCATCAAACAACTTCACCTCTGCTTGATAGTTGCCATCGTTGATCGGCGCAGTGTAGAGAGGGTAGATGAGCGACGAGCCTCCAATCACATAGCCGATGTTGAATGTTTGGCGCGTCGCTTCATTTGCGCCACTCGCTCCGCTCGTGATCACCAATTCCCCTTTGCCCTTCCACCCGGCATTACCCGAATTGCGGAGCAAAATTTTTGTGAGGAGTTGACCGCTTGCGTCTTGCGCCGAGTCGATCTTCTCTATCGTCATGCGTGAGGCAATCGGCGTATTCCCCGTGACCGTGATCACCACTGTCACCGCCGCTTGAGGCACCACCTTGACGCTCATCCCGCCCCCGGCATTGATCGCCTCTACTTCGTCGGCGGGATACGCCATGATGCCCGCAATGTATTCCCCGGCAGGCGTGTTGGGCGGCACGTTCACCACGAAAGGGAAGCGTGCCGATTTTGAAGCAGGGATATTCACGCGCGCACCCCCATCAGGGATCGTGATCCATTTCCCTATCGTGGTCGCCGGTTTGTTATCAAACGAAATCCCACCGGTGAGTCCTGTGTAGCCATCTACATTCGTCACAATGAGCGACACCGCTTCATTCGTCGAATTGTTCACCGCCAAGATCGCGTCACTCACATTCGCGCCTTGTGCCAGTGTGTATTGAAAATATCCCTTCTTCGGATCATCGGGACGCAGCCCAAACTTAAGACCCTGCGCGCTTGCCGCCCCGATCTGCGCGAGCGCAAACGACATCCCACACAACACGATCAAAGAAAATCTACGCATAGGAGTCATCTCACTCACCTACTACTTGGCTAAAGTGTTTCTCAAAGAGTTTCTCTGTGTCCCTCTTGTTTTTTTCAAATCTCCGCCACGTTATGAAGTTATCCGCCGCTTGCACGATCATCACGATCCATCCCACAAGGGCAAAGACAAGCAAGGCGATCCATGCAATGAACGCCCCGGCGACACCGAGCGACACACCGATCATCACGACGATATTGATGAGGATCATCACAGGCGCAACCACTCTGTATTGAGTCGAGACGTTGTAATTCAAGTAATCTGAAATCAACCACGCACCTATTCCCTGCGCGATGGCTAATGCAACCAAAAAAACAGAAACGAAAATAAGATCGGGGGTGATACCTGTCATAACTTCTCCTCTCGATTTTTGAACAACATCAACGCCTGTGTCATCTTCGCGTCACAATGATTGACCATGCTCCCGCCGCTTGAACCGAGAGCGTATAAGTTCCCGCCGTGATACGTTGTCTGACTTCACTTGTCGCCATATCACGACCATTCGTCACATCGGTTTCACTTCCTCGTGCATCCCGCAATCTCACAACGTATGCGCCATTGATCGAAACAGGCTCAAAGCGAATCGCTACATCGCCGTCTTGCATGAGTGCGAAGGGAGGCGTGTTTGTTGTGCCTTGCCCTTTGTATATCGTGCCGATAGCGGGAATGGGCTGCACTGTTGGCGTGCCGCGCAATGATGAGATCGGGTTTTGCTGAACCGTTGCCGCGACTACCGCATGAGGAGAAGTGCCTTCACCAAACGCCAACCCGATCAACCCAACACCCAAAAGCACGACCACTACTAACAACACCCATGTCGCAACCTTTTTTCCTGCTCGCGCATTACCACTTACCACTGATGCACGCGGCGAAGTCCGAGTCATTTGCACGGCTGCGCGTTGCGGTTGTGATGAAGTAGGCTTTGGTTGTTGCGCCCACTTCGGAAGTTTCGGATCGTTGCTGCTTTGATTTGTTGTCATCACGTCATCTCAAAATGCGACCAAGTTGTTCGTGCTTCTCTTTTTGCCTTCAACTAGGGTCACTGTTGCCCCTACTCACTATGGTCACTATTGCCCCTAGTCCCACTCACCGCCCCAACGTCGGCGCGGGATCAATTGCGATGCCGCCCGGCGCTTCGAGCTGATAGTGAAGGTGAGGGTTTGTTGAGCTGCCTGTGTTCCCAACCTTCCCCACTTGCTGCCCTTTGCCCACCCCGTCATTCACACTCACCATGGGCTGCTCCATCAAATGCTGATACACAAAGCACCACCCCGCGTCATCGCACACTTTCAAATTCCACCCCATGCCAAATTGGTTATCAAATTCTGATCGAATGACTCGCCCCGCCATCGTCGTGATCACGGCCTTGCCTTCGTCGGCTGCGATGTCGAGTCCAAGATGCTGTTTGCCAAATGCCGACAGATAAATCGGATCACAAAAAGTTGCGCTGATGACTCCGCTTCCGTCCTCAATCGGAAAACCATACGACGGGACTCCCGCTACCGGCACACCGACAAATGGCTCGCACGGAATCTCAAGTGTGGCTCCCCCCTGCACCCCCGAAAATAAAAAGAGCATCGCGCTCGCCGTGTCCGCCGCCGCGCTCCCCCCGCCCCCCGCACCCCCCGATGAGAGCGAAGAAACCCCACCACCAAGCGTCGAGCGTTTCCCAACCTCTGCACATCCAGAGAAGAGTCCAACCAGAGCGAGTAGCCCGATTCCGATCAACAGTCCACCGAGCCGCGAGAGCATTGCGATCTACGATCCTCCACGTTCATCCTTGATTCAGTCCGCACACTGACCGCGACTTAAAACAAAAAAGCCGCGCGTTAGCGACTCGCAATACTCCTCACGAGTCAACCAACGCACGGCTTGTGTTGTGCCTCAGGTCTTACCGAGGTCCTTGCATTAAGGGTGGATGATTCTTATCTCAATGCGACGACAGGCTGTTCGTATCCATCACCGAGCGCGAAGCACTTATCTATGATCATCGAAGATCAAACCCAGACGAAGAATGTCCATCCAGTCAGAGATCATCAGCGATCATCCCAGACGGAGAATGTCCGTCCAGTCAGAAAGAGCGCAGGGATTGAATGACGTAAGTTTAGCAGGGAAACAAAGACAGGGCAAGGGAAAACCGCAAGGCGGAGAGAAAAGGATAGGAAGTGGGGAATTTTTCAAGGCTATATCGTGTATAGAGCGTCTAAAGAGTGGATATGAATTTTCAATCAGCGTGATATTTCCATCAATTGGATTGTGTATGAAGTGCTTATATCTGTTACAAGGATTAATGCTTGAAAAAGGCTGGTCAGAAGATAGATCGAAGTGGCAGATCGGGCAATCTTACGAAAAAAGTTATCTTGTATAGAGCGTTCACAAACTGGATATGTGAACCCTAAAGACTTTCCCATCAGGCATTAATTAGTTGACAGGTTTATAAATCTGAATACAATAGGTTTATAAACCTGAAAGGGAAACGTAGGGTAAGCCATGACTCAATCAACTTCTCAATCAACAACCAAAGAGTTAAAGAGGGCGTGCATCTATCTCGCTCAGCGAGATGATGGCGCAATCGAGAACGATGGTCGAGGCCTTTAATAAGCCTGACACAAACACGGGACAAGCTCTCGCTTGGATGCCCGAAAAATTATGGGGGGCAATTGAGTCCCGCATCGCGTGGCTGCTCCTTCACAAATATGAGAAGCAACTTTCACAAGGTGGAATTGTTTACGCGGAGATCGCGGAGCTGCCCACCGTAGAAGGCGAAGAAAATCTAGGCGGGCTTTTTTACCGCTACATCACATTCACCAATGGGGAGTTTCATCTTCACTTCCCCTACTCCACCGACATCATTGAAGAAATCAAGCAAGCAATCCCCGCAACCTATCGCCGCTTCAGTTGGAGAGATGCCAAAAACAATGTTAGTGAAGTTGCTTTGCTATCGCACCGGGCTAAAACCACGCGAAGTCAAGGCGCAGCTTTTTGGCAAGACGATCTCCGATTAGAGACTATCATTCCTGCTTGCGTATAAGAAATAAACGCTATGACAACCAACGACACAACCGAATTAATCACGGCTTACCTCATGACACGATGGGAGGCGCACCTGCGGCAGGCGCAACACTTCAACATTGACCGACCTGATGATCGAAGCGTAGATGATCTTATGCAAACCTCTATCGCGGGCGTCATGCTTCAGTTATCTGCCGCCGCTAAGGGCGAGATGAAAGTCACCCATTCCAACACGAAAGAGATCGAGGAGTGTCTTAAGATGTTTTGTGCGTTCAATGGATGGGAAAGTATTAAAAATGCGCCCCCTGCTTTTTGGTCTATACCGGTGAGTAGGATTGTGATCGGCGCATGGGTATGGATGACACGCGATCAAATGATCACCCTCAGCGAAGCCAGCGAGATCAGTCATCGCCCACTTTCAGAGCTGACACAGTTGATCTATCGCGGGAAGATCGCTGTATTTCCTGATCATAGCGAACCGAATCCGACCAAACGGAATCGCGTGCTACTATCGGAGATCAAAGCACTCCCCACTAAAGGAAAACGCGCGCGGCGACGTGGGCGGTAAGTAAGGAGGACACACAATGAGTATTAATAAACTACAAGCCCTTCAAGCGGAGATCACAAATAGCGTCAATACGACTGGCGATCAGTTGGAGCGTATGCGCCAAATGTTTGAAGCGATGCAAGCGGAGGCGCGACGCGCCATCGCCAAGATGACACCGCAAGGGTGGGACAGGGAGTCCTTCAAAACATTAGTTGAGAAACCGTATGCCGTCCGCCCTCTCGGAGGCGGTGAATTTGAGATCATCATCCCCAAATGCACCGGCTTTAGGGCGGGTTGGGTAGTGTCCTCTGATGATCGATGGTTGTATTGTCGGGTCAATCGCCTCACGTCGCTGATCAATCCACTGCCAGCAGAATTAGCGCAAGAGGTTAACTTCGAGGCACCGACGTTCACCGCGCAGATGTTAGGCAATGTCCTCACCGTCACGAGTGGCAACATGGACGAGGTTATCAATCGCATCGGCGGTAGTCGCGTGATCTCCAAACGCACCGGCAACCGATTGATTATTCGTCCAGCATCGGCAGTAGATGTAGTGCGTCAGATCATCGAGAACGAGGGTTTTATCCCTTATACCCCTACGCCACTTCCCCGCAATCTACTCCGCGCTCCTGAAATTACCAGATTGAAAGATGGATCGCCCTCGTTCGCATTGCGACCACAACAACAGCGCGATTATGAACGATGGCGCGATCAGTTAGGGGCGGCGACACTCGTTCCATATTTTCAAACAGGTAAATCTTATGTGGCGTTGCAAGCTCTCGCCGAATTGAAAGGTCAAAAGTTTATTTTTTGTAAGACTAAATCGCTGATCGAGCAATGGCGCACACGCATTGATCTCCATCTGACTCCGCAAGCGGCATCCGAAGTGATGCTCATTACCTATGCTGCCGCGCCCAAGTTTCTCAAAAAGCACAAGCATTGCTCATTGTATGTGTTAGATGAGGCGCATCACGCACCTAGCGACACGATGACTCAAGTTTCGGTTGAAGTAGATGCTGTAGCACGATTGGGATTAACCGCTTCGCCGATGCGTGCCGATGGTCTGCACACCATCATTCCCGCGCTCACAGGTCAATATCTCGGAGGCGATTGGGAGATCGAGGACGTGCAGCGCCCGAAGGTCACGATCTGGATCGTGCGGTCCCACACACAAAAGATCGCGCACCTAAAGCGATTAGCCGCGACACCTGTAAAAGGTAAGACCGTTGTAATGACGTTTAGATTAGAGATTGGGAAAGAAGCGGCACGCGCACTCGGCAACGTGCCTTTTGTATATGGTGGGAGTCATCGTGAACCACTTGCGACAATTCAAGCCGCGCCCCTCTTGGTAGTGTCCAAGATCGCCGACGAAGGATTGAGTATAGAAGACATTGGGCGAGTGATCGAGATCGACTCATTGGGCGGCAACATCGAGTCCGGGCAGAGAGCGGGACGATTAGCGAACACCACATCGAGGAAAGGTGAGTTTCATATCATCATTACGCCTGATGAAATTCACAAAACAGAAAGGCGCATGGCAATACTTGAACAATGGCGTATGGAGATTGATATTCGCACGCCCGATGATACAGGCGCATCATCATCTACCATTCAAAGCGCCCGCCTACAGAAAAGACCCTCTGCCCCAATCCGCACGAGGCGATCTACTGCACCAAAACCGATCCCGTCTAACGCCCCAACGGTAAACGATCTTTTACCTGATGACGTTCAAGCGGTGGTTGACCTTCTCGCTGTTCAAGCCCGTCTTGCCAAAGCGACAAGAAGTATCAAGGATGCTCGCGCTATCCCCCACCTTCTAACCGTATTCGCCGCGTGCGCTCATCGCACTATGGATCCAACGCAGATCGCAGAAAGCAAGGGTCAATCAGGACGCGCTACGGTTTATCGCTATAACGCCGCCGCTAAAGCATTGGTCAAAGTTGGACTCTTGAGAGAAGAGGGCACGGCGTATTCGTGGAATGACGCAGAGATCGAATCACTCAAAGCAATATCATAGTTATAGGAAAATTGTGGAATGGTCATGCGCCAGACCGATCTGATGAGACCGAATTTGTCGTTCATTAGGCACAGACCTATTGACGACTCTTGTTCACAAGTTATAATAAGAGAGCTATCGTCCGATTTATGCCGCTAGATTTCGCCTTGCCCAATTAGCACAGACGCAGGGGGAGAGTGAAGCATGAAGGTAAAGCCCCTTTACTATACGTCGAGTGTTGATGTTGTTCTTTCTGTCAGCGTGTATCACGGAGACGCCGACACCCGCCCCGTTCCTCATCACCGTTCAGTTCTGCAGGTCTCATCAATTTCAATTCGCCAGATTCTACGCCGCCGATCAAAAGGAGCGAGCGCAGTCCTCCCGTCGCTAAAGACAGTGAGTTTCCTGCGCCGAATCTTATGAAAGTACAGAACCCGCTCAAACTGCTTCGCCCAATTTTAACCACGCTGATCCCATCGCGCATACCAGCGTGGTCTGGGTATGTTTTTGCTGTAGCGGTCACGCTGCTGACGCTTCTGGCACGGATGCAGTTGGATGTGGTGTTCGCCGCCCGCCCGTTGCTGGTTCTGTTTATATTGCCGATCATCCTAAGCGCCTATGTGGGTGGCTTGGGGACGGGATTAGTGGCGACGCTGACAGCGGCGGTCAGTGTAAACTACTTCCTGATTCCGCCCATCCACTCGCTTCAGATTACCGAACTCAACGACTTCGTCCAATGGCTGATCTTGATTGTAAGCGGCGGCCTGATCAGCGTGCTGAACGAATCCCTTCGTCGTTCACATCAGCGCCTCGAACAGGTAGTTACCAAGCGCATGCAGGCAGAAGTAGCAATAAAAGAAAGCCAAGAAATGTTTCAGCGGCTTTTCGGTTCCAACCCCGATGCTATTGTAATTACTAATCGCGAAGGGCTCATTGAACGCGTCAACACAAGAGTCACGTCGTTGTTCGGTTATAGTAGCGACGAATTGATCGCCCAACCTGTTGAAGTCTTATTGCCGCAACGTTT
>Ga0082335_1000224_pt1 | contig 152295 bp, 132 predicted proteins | sample Subgrocontami58m_FD_72375 | JGI IMG/M metagenome (GOLD analysis project Ga0082335, IMG submission 72375) | Subsurface groundwater microbial communities from S. Glens Falls, New York, USA - GMW37 contaminated, 5.8 m (SPADES assembly) (version 2) ...
GAGTGCGGGATTTGACCTTGCCCTGGTGGCGGAAGGATTCGCGCAGGAGGATGGCCGGCGGAGAGGAGCGATTGGGGATGGCGGCGATGTACATGCCTACATAATAATATGATATGATGCTCATGTCAAGCACTATTATCACTATTACATGCCTACATATCTATGGTAATGACACCACTATGTGAAGCAGAATGTATGGTTTACCTAAAAAACGAAGGGGGAAGATCCGTCGGAACTGAAGTCCCTCCGTTGAAGCCTCCAACCCTCGGCTGTCAACCTAAGACCAAAAGTTGATTCGTGTCTTCCTGTTCGTTGAGTGCTGATCGCTGAATGCTAATCGCTAGGCTGGCGGGTAGAGGTGATACAGCATGAGGTAGATAATGACGCCGGTAACTGAGACATACAGCCACAGCGGAAGAGTCCACCGCGCAATCCTCACGTGTCGGTCAAAGCGCCCTCTCAGCGCGCGAGAAACCGTCAGCAAGGCTAATGGGGGAATCACCGCAGCCAGAACCGTATGAGAGATCAGGATCGTAAAATACAGCGCTCGAATGCCTCCGCGCCCTGTAAAAGGCATCGATCCCACCTGATAGTGATACACCAGATACGACACCAGAAAGAGGGTGGAGGTCCCAAGGGCCGACCCCATACAGAGTTTGTGCGCAGCAATCTTTCGCTGTCGGATCAACAGGTAGCCGAGGCCCAGCAAAAGCGCGCTGGTCCCATTGAGTACGGCATTGATTGTAGGCAGGACGGTAACTGGGAGGATGACTACGTCTCCTGAAGGAGGGCTTTTCTAGCCAGATTCAAGACTATCGTTAGGATGGCTCATGCCGCGAAAGTATGGGCTACACTTCGGCCCCCCTCCCCCCATCCGCACCTTCCCCCTCATGGGGGGAAGGGACACCTTTTGTGGATTCCTCCCCTCCCCTTGTGGATTTCCTCCCCCCTTGAGGGGGAGGATGAAGGTGGGGGGTTAAGCTCCGGCGGATAGCTTCTTTCACAGATTCCAACTCCGTCAAGACCTCGTGATCCCAGAACCGCACTACTTGGTACCCGACGCTCTCGAGCCACGCGGTCCGTTCGGAGTCTTGCTGCACCTGTACCGCATGCTGTCCGCCGTCCACTTCGACGATCACGTTTCTCTCCAGGCACACGAAGTCCACAACATACGGTCCGATCGGATGCTGGCGGCGAAACTTGCACCCGTCGATTTGGCGCAACCGCACCTGCCGCCACAGGGCGCGTTCCGCATCGGTTGGACGCTTTCTCAGCGTCCGGGCTTTCCTACCCACCCCCCATCCTCACCTTCCCCCTCAAGGGGGGAAGGGATCTCCTCACACTGTCCTGTTAAGAACTATTAAAATGGCACCTTATCCAACACCATCAGCAGGAGCAGCGCCGGTAGGTACACAAGCGACGCGAGCGCCAGTCGCCTCACGTCTGTCGTGGATCGCCAGAGGATAAAGGCACACCCACACCCAAGCAGGCCAATACCCAGCGTAAGCGCGCCAACGAAATAGACTGGGCCGGCGAATCCGATGAGGGTCGGCAGTAGGCTGACGACAAGCAAGACCAGGCAGTCGCAGACAATCTGACATCCCGTCAGTTTATCGTCGGGATCGATCATGGGGAGGAGTCGGATCCCTGCCCGCCTATAATCGTCCTTATACAGCATGGCGATTGCCAGCGTATGGGGAAGCTGCCAGAGAAACATGATGGCGAACAACACCCACGCCTCGATTCCGAGCCTTCCCGTGGCTGCCGCCCAGCCGATAACCGGAGGCAATGCCCCAGGCACTGCTCCTACAACCGTGCAGAAAGCGGTCCTGCGCTTGAGCGGCGTGTAAAGAAACAGATAACTTCCCACGATAACCGACGCCACCACACCACTCAGGGCGTTGACCGAGATGGCCAGGTACAGCAGGCCCGTGACTACGATCAACAATCCGAACACGAGCGCCTCTGTGGGCCGTAGTCGCCCGGCCGGCAATGGCCGGAGCCGTGTACGCACCATCCGTGCGTCTATGTCCCGCTCGAGGAACTGATTCAGCGCAAGGGTTCCACCCGCCGCGAGCGCCGTACCGGTGAGCACCTGCAGCAATGCCACATAGTCTGGCGTGCCGCTCACACCGAGATAAAAGCCTACGAATGTGGTAAGCAACACCATCATCACGATGCGCGGCTTCATCAGTAACACGAAATCTGCCGCTCGCCTGCCTGCATGCGTGTACTCAGTGCTTAATGTTTCAGATGCGAGCATCATACGGGTACCCGCTCGGCGAGCAATCCCTGGCTGGGGGCGGCCTGCCGCGACGCCGGCAGCCGATAGGCTCGCAGCGTGAGCACGATACAGACTGCCAGCATCAGCGCTCCCGTGATTCTATGAGTGGCTGGAAGCGCCAACCGAGTAAAGGCCGCGTAGGGGATTTCGACGGACGTAAAGCGATTGACATACGACCCGAGGCCCAACAGCAATTGCAGTGCTAACAGGCCGATGAGCAGAGTGACAGGTTGCGCTAGCTTCACCTGACCAGAATGAGGTCTAAGGATACGTGTCGCCAGGCGCCAGACATGGAAGGTCACAAGCGCAGCACAGAACAGATGGGCCAGGATCCAGTCACCGATATGTGTCAGCATACCTCCAAAGAAGATCTGGAGATACACAAAACCGGTTGTCAGGAGGCAGAAACGCTTGACCGCTCCGGCATCAGCAACTACGACCTGCCGGGGCCTGTGTTTCCACTCCTGGGAGGTACACACCACCAAGCTCACTATAAGGGCAAAGAAGGCTTGGGCCAGCAGACCATGGGTGAGCGCGAGTTCACTTCCGGCCGATATCAGGATTACTCGAAGACCGCCAAGCACCCCCTGCATGATCACCGCGCCGACGGCAGCAACGCCCAACCATCGAGCCGCTTGCGCTGACTCCTTCACCCAGAGCAGAGTGGCCAATGCCAGGGTGAGCAGACCCACGATGGATCCGATCAGCCGATGACTGTGTTCGTAGAAGATGCCCCCCACCATTTGTGACCATGGGTAGAGGAACATGTTATACCCAAACGTGGTCGGCCAGTCCGGCACCGCCAGCCCCGCCCCGGTATTCGTGACCAGGCCGCCGACGAAGATTAACACCAACGTTGATGCCGCAGTCACCAGGGCGAATCGATGGGGCCACGGGCTGGAGTCTCGCGCGCTGGTATCGGGCATTGACCTCTGGCTATCATTCGACATAGACTACCTTATCTAGCTGAGCTACAGAACGAAGTCAATTATAAAATCCGCACCCAGGAACAGCGATGGCAATTGGGGCAATCTCGCATGCACTGAGATGGCCGCACTCTTGTACCTCACCATGACGGAAAATACGGATAGCGTATAGATGAACCGAGGGATAGCCGGCAAGACCATCCTTACTCTCCTTATGGGATTGCTCTGGGTGCAGACCGCCTCTGGGGCTGAGGTCTGGGCGACCAATCAGTTGTCGAACACCATCAGCATCATCGATAGTGAGGCGCTTGCGGTTCTCACCACAATCCCTTCCGGCGGGAAGGAGCCCCACAATATCACCTTCAGCCCGAACGGAAAAGAGGCGTGGGTGACCCACGTCGGTTCCAATACAATCAGCATTATTAATACAACAACGCGGGAGGTCACAACCACACTTCCTGCGGGAACCAGGACCCATGCCATAACTTTCAGTCCAAATGGCAAGCTGGCCTACATCACCAACCCCGGTTCTAACGATCTTTGGATCATCGATGTGTTGACCAGAAAGGTGGTCGAACGGATTTCAGTTGGGAAAGCCCCGCAGATGGTCGTCTTCTCCCGTAACGGAACACGGGTGTTTGTCTCGCTCAGCGGGGTTGAAGAGGTGTGGGTCCTCGATGCGGCTACGCACAAGACTCTTGCCACCATCCTGACCGGAAAAGATGCGATGGGTCTCGGCCTCAGCAACGACGGGCAGTATCTGTATGTCACAACAGGGGGAGAAAGCAGGGTTATCGTGATCGATACGACCTCCTTGAAAGAGGTCAGATCAATCGAGACCGGATTCGATACGCATGGACTGGCCGTCTCACCGGATGGCCGCTATGTCTATGTGGCCAACAGGGGCTCCAATACACTTTCTGTGATCGAGACCAAAACGAATACGATAACCCGTTCTATCTCCACCGGTAAGAGTCCGGATATGTTGACCCTCTCCCCTACTGGGGGACAGATGTATGTGACGAACCGAGGTGACGATACCATTTCGGTGGTCGATATCGTCTCAGCGCAGGTCATAGCCATCATTATGGTCGGGAGAGCTCCTCATGGCATCGCTTTTCGTCCTTAGCGCTCAAAGCGTTTTACTTCTATCGTCACTCTGTGGTGACGCCCCAAAATGTCTTGACAAACACTGTTTGAAGCTTTAATTGTTATCCTACAAAGGAGGGCGATTCATGCGACGCTTTCGAACGTTGCTCAGTTGTGTTGCTCCTGTTGTTGTCCTCACTACTTTCGCACCCACAGCCCATGCCTATCAGGAGATCACGGTTTCCGACGGCGGAACAATCAGAGGAAAGGTGGTGCTCCAAGGGTCGCCCCCTCCAATGAAGACGATTATTCCCACGAAAGACCAAGAGGTCTGTGGGGGTATCCGCGAGGAACCTCAGATCATCCTGGGCGAGGATCGCAGCCTTCAGGATGCGGTAGTGTTTCTAAAAGCGGTCGAGAGTGGCAAGGCCTGGGCACAGTCCGCAAAAACACCTGAACTGACCAACCTAAAATGTGACTTTGTGCCCCATGTTCAGGTGGTACCGGTCGAATCGGACATCGAGATCATCAGTTCTGATGCGGTCTTGCATGCCACGCACGGATTCCTGGGAAAACGGACCGTCTTTAGCGTGACATTGCCGAACCAGGGCGATCGAGTCAAAAGACCCCTTAAGAAATCCGGGATTGTCCGGGTTGAATGCGATGCGCATGGCTGGATGCTAGGGTGGATCTACGTCGCCGATAATCCTTACTATGGGCTCACTGGTAAAGACGGTACATTCATAATCACGGATGTTCCGCCCGGCGCCTACACCCTCGTTGTCTGGCAAGAGTACACTGGACCCACTGAAACCCCGGTGATCGTAAAGTCAAAGGAGGTGGTTTCGGTTCACATCGAGTTGAAAAAATAGGCGGCATCGGAACCTATGCGTTTCACGCATGAAGGAGGTTCGCGCAATGGATGATTATGGCCGTGATCGTGACCGACTAAGACTCCTGAGATCGAAGGCAAGACTCAAGTGGTGGCGGAAGATCGGCGCTTCCAAAGAGACTGAGAGCCAACGCCGTGAGATGGATCGAGTGTTACGGCAGCCCGGTGAACATCCTGACAGGACAATGGAACTCACCCGCCGTATGTTCATCCATAAATCGTTACTGGCCGGTGCTGCCGCCGGCGTAGCCTCAGCCGGATGGTTCCCATGGCTGAATACCATCGACTTGGCCTTTGGCGCCGAGGCCTTTAAGTTCGTCTGGGTCTCCGACTCCCACCTGTACCCAAAAACGCTCAACACTCGCTTCATCGATAAGCTGACCCGCGCGATAAAAGAGGTCCAAGCCATGTCGCCACCTGCTGATTTCCTGATTTATGGAGGTGATCTGGCGCAGCTTGGGGATCCGGTCGAGTTGGACCTCGGGGCCGAGATCCTGAAAGAGGTGACAATCAAAAAGGTGTTCATCCCCGGAGAACACGACTGGTACCTCGATATGGGAGTCAAGTGGGAGAAGCTCTTCGGCAAATCCTCCTGGACATTCGATCACAAAGGGGTCCGTTTTATCGGACTCGATACGGTCAGTCGCGGGCCGGACTATTGGACAGCCAAGAAGATGACGCCACAGGAGCGGATGGGTCATATGGCCACCCTGGATGGGAGTGTGGCCGGCGCGTGGGCCGGTGTCGGCCGTGATCAGCTCGCGTGGCTTTCCACGACCCTTTCCAACTGGCCAAAGAACAAGCCGGTCGTGATCTTCAGCCATAACCCGCTGTACGAATACTACCCGCCATGGAACTTCTGGGTGCGGGACTGGCGCGAGGTTCACGAGGTTCTCACGCCGTTCACCAACGTCACCAATATCCACGGTCATACTCATCAAGTCCTGTATAACGAGATCGGCAAGGTACGTTCGATCGGGATGCTGGCCACCTCCTGGACTTGGCCGTATGCGCCTGAAGGGGTACCGACCCTCACCAAGTGTAAGGTTCGTGTCGATCCCGGCGATCCCTTCGATGGGGTGGGTTGGTCGAAACTTGCCGTGAACGCCGCGGAGAAGATCGAGAATGACTATGTGATGTGGCGAAAGGATATTCTCGGCGATGCGCCGTGGGACTCGGGATGCGCGGATAACGCCAATCAGATCCTGAGCCCACGACTCGCCGACCGTGAATGGCCGTACTACGGCGCGTACAAGTAACCACCGGTTGGTCGCACATCCAAGAGGAGGACCACGATGAAGCGTCCACGCAAGATAAGCACTATACTGGGTGCCTCCCTAGGCCTGCTCCTCGTCGTCGTATCCGGACCGAATCCGGCCCTTGCCCATAAGGCCAAGCATACGCCCGAGCAACTCAAGGCGTTCGAGCAGGCCTTCCTCGAACAGGTGAAGGTCGGCGACATGCTCTTCCACGGTGATGGAGCTACCCAGAAACGGCTTGGCGTTACGCTTTCCAACACCGGGATGGCATGCGCGATGTGTCACCCCTTTGCCTCAGACACCCACCCGTATACGTTTCCTAAATTCCAGGAACAGGTCAGTAAGTTTGCGACGCTACGAGATATGATCAACTGGTGTATCGAGAAGGCAGCCGAGGGGGAAAAGATCGAGGACGATTCTGACGCCATGAAGGCTCTGGAGACGTATATCTACTGGTCTAACCGTGGTTCGAAGCTTGACCCTGGACGGCACTGATTCAGCATGCTCGGATAGATCAGCGTTCAATGACTGAAGTGGGTGCAAACAACAGCGAACGGTTCACATCGCCGGGGTTACCACTGGTATCGAGGCGATACTTTCTCCGCCTCGCTTCCACCTTGGCAGCTCTAGGGTATACGACCCAAGAGGCCGGCTGGCTGGCTGCTGATGCCTTCGCCTCCGAGCGGCAACGCCCCACCGATCCGAACGCTCCGCCCCCCTCTGAGCAGTCTTATCTGCCCATTCTCAGAGTTCCGCCCGTTACGCGTAATGGCGCGCATGTCCCAATCGTTGCCGAGATGCGCCACCCGATGGAGCCGGATCACTATATCAAGAGTATCCAGATTCTGAACGCAAGCGATCCGATCCCCTCAAAGGGGATCTTCTACTTCAGCCCAGCCAATGGGCAGGCCTATCTCTCCGTTCAAGCACGCATGCACAGCGGCGCCTCTGCCGTGCAGGTCATTGCCGAGTGCACCCGCCATGGGCGTTGGACAACAAGCCAACCCATCACGATTCCGGAAGGAGGAGGTGGGTGCGCAACCGCCGCTGAAGAGGGAGACAGCGTACCCTTGGATGACGCGATTCGTCCGCCGATCATCCGAATCCCAGAGCTGGTCGAGCGAGGGAAGATCAGGCGGGGCGAGATCATCCACGTGCAGGTGAAGCTGAAACATCCGAGCCGGACCGGTTTGGCCCTACAAGGCTCGACATTTGTTCAAACCGCTGACCCCTTTTACCTGAAAGAGATGAAGGTCTTTTATGGGGATCCCCTGGTAAGCCGTTACGAGATGACCCCCGCTATCAGCGACAGTCCATTCATCACCTTTACATTGCGGGTGATGAAAGAATCGACCATTCGGATCGTTGTAACCAACAGTCGCGGTCAGCAATTCGAGACTTCACAAAAGGTTGTGTTCGCTTAACTTGTCTTCTGATTCTACGGCGCAGCATTGCTGCGATACAGAGAAATCCGGGAGGGGGAGAAAAATGGGGCGATGGGCAAAAGGCGTACCGGTTATTGCCGCCATAATTGTTATTGGCGGCTTTCTCAGCCAGAGCGGAGCACAAGGGCCTTACAAGCTCGAATTGCCCCTGGGACTGCAGGAAGAGGCAGCCTACATCCCTCCGGACAACCCGCTGACAATCGAGAAGATCAACCTCGGGCGGCAGCTCTATTTTGATAGTCGCCTCTCGGCGGATGGGACCGTTTCCTGCGCCACCTGTCACGCGCCAGACAAAGGGTTCTCCGACGGCCGACCCACCTCCACGGGAATCAAAGGACAGGTCGGTGGGCGTAACGCCCCTGTGACGATCAATCGCCTCTTCAGCCAGGAGCAGTTTTGGGATGGTCGGTCCCCCTCGCTGGAGGACCAGGCCCTGGGTCCGGTCCAGAATCCTGTTGAGATGGGACACACCCTGCAAGGGATGGTCGCAACCCTGGACAAGTTGAAGGGATACCAGGAGCAGTTCAGACAGGTATTCGGGACGAACGTCACCGAAGCGGGTGTGGCAAAGGCCATTGCAGCATTCGAACGCACTCTTTTGTGTGGGAATTCAGCGTTCGACAGGTATGAGGATGGCGATGATACGGCACTCTCAGAGAGTGAGCAACGAGGGCTTCAGCTCTTTCGAGAGAAGGCGAATTGTCTACGATGTCATACCGGTTTCGCGTTCACGGACGAGCGATACCACAATATCGGCGTAGGCTTCGATCGGCCGAAACCTGATCTTGGGCAATATACCATCACCAAAAAAGAAGCCGCCAAAGGGGCGTTTAAAACGCCGACCCTTCGCAATATCGCCGCCAGCGCCCCCTATATGCATGACGGAAGCGCCAAGACCCTGGAGGACGTGATCGAGTTCTACGATAAGGGCGGCATCAAGAACCCTCATCTGTCGAACGAGATCAAGCCGCTGAACCTCACGGCCAAAGAAAAAGCCGATCTGGTGGCCTTCCTGAAATCGCTGAGCTGTCCCACGCTGCAGGTGGCCGCTCCGGCGTTACCGAAGTAGTTTAGGCTGAAGGCTGTTAGGTAAATCCCTTACGTCTTGTTACCTTCAGCCTTCAGCCTATGGACTTGTTTTCCTCGGCCTACTTTTCTCCCATCTCTTTAATCTTGACCTGCTTCTTCAGGACGGCATGGGCCGCCGCCAGCTTGGCGATGGGGACCCGATAGGGGGAGCAACTGACGTAATCCAGACCCAACCGGTGGCAGAGATCAACTGACATGGGCTCTCCTCCGTGCTCACCACAGAGGCCGATCTCCAGGTTTGGCTTGGCCTTTCGCCCCTTCTCGATCGCTATCCGCATCAGCTCTCCCACCCCTTCTTCGTCGAGCACAGCGAAGGGATCCGCCTGAAGGATCCCTTCCTCCAAATACTGAGGGAGGAAGCGTCCAGAGTCATCCCGGGAAAACCCGAACGCGGTCTGGGTCAGGTCGTTTGTCCCGAAGGAGAAAAAGTCGGCCACCGCTCCGATCTGATCAGCCACAATACAGGCCCTCGGGAGCTCGATCATCGTTCCAATCAGATAGCGGACCTTTACGCCGTACGCTTTCATCACCTCGGAGGCTACCCGCTTCACGATGTCCCGCTGGATCTGGAATTCCTTTACGTGTCCGACGAGAGGGATCATGATCTCCGGGAAGGGGCGCTTCCCTTTCTTTTTCAGTTCACAGGCCGCTTCGAAGATCGCCCGGGCTTGCATCTCAGTAATCTCTGGGTGGCTGATCCCGAGGCGGCAGCCACGGTGACCAAGCATCGGGTTGAATTCCTGCAGGGAGTTGACCTTTTCCTTGAGGAGCTTCTCCGACACCCCCATGCCTTCCGCCACCTTTCGAATCTCCTCGTCCTTCCTCGGTAGGAACTCATGCAAGGGAGGATCGAGCGTCCTGATGATGACAGGCAAACCATCCATGATCTCAAACATTGTCTTGAAGTCCTGCTTCTGCATCGGGAGCAGCTTGGCCAGGGCGTTGCGCCGCTCATCAGCATCCTTGGCCAGGATCATCTCTCGCACGGCGACGACTCGATCCCCCTCGAAGAACATGTGTTCGGTCCGGCAGAGGCCGATCCCCTCGGCCCCGAACCGTCGCGTAACCTGCGCGTCCCTTGGGGTGTCCGCGTTGGTCCTCACACCGATCTTCCGGAAGCGGTCCGCCCACGAGATCAGGGTTCCGAACTCACCGGTCAGTTTTTCAGGCTGCCTCAACGCCACCTCCCCGAGGATGACATTGCCTGTGCTGCCGTCGATGGTAATCAGATCTCCCCTCCGAATCGTCTGATTCGCGACCTGGAAGTACCCCTCCTCCTCGTTGACGATGATGTCGGCGCAGCCAACGACACAGGCTTTCCCCATCCCCCTGGCGACTACCGCGGCGTGACTGGTGAGACCACCCCTGGCGGTGAGAATCCCCTGCGCGGCAACCATTCCCGCGATGTCCTCCGGGGAGGTCTCGGGCCTGACCAGGATCACCTTCTCGTGCCGCTCCACTGCTTCCACCGCCTCCTCCGCCGTGAAGACGGCCTTCCCAACCGCCGCTCCCGGCGAGGCCGAGAGGCCCTTCGCGATTTTCTGGACCTTGGCCTTCGGATCGATCGTAGGATGCAGGAGCTGTTCGAGTTGCCAGGGCTCCACTCGTAGGACGGCCACCTTTTGGTCGATCAACCGTTCCTTGGCCATATCAACGGCAATCTTGATGGCGGCGTGGGCTGTCCTTTTGCCGACGCGGCACTGCAGCATATAGAGTTTTCCATCCTCAATGGTAAACTCGATATCCATCATATCCCGATAGTGGCGCTCAAGAGTTCCGCAGATCTGCTCAAACTCCCGATAGACCTGAGGCCAGACTTTCTTCATGGCCACGATGTGACGCGGGGTCCTGATCCCCGCCACCACGTCCTCCCCCTGGGCATTAGGGAGAAATTCACCGTAGAGGCGTTTCTCCCCTGTAGACGGATCGCGGGTGAAGGCCACCCCGGTCCCGGAGTTCTCCCCCAGGTTACCGAAGACCATAGACTGGATATTTACGGCAGTGCCCCAGTTATCCGGGACCTTATAGATCCGCCGGTACTCAATGGCCCGCTTGTTGTTCCAGGACTCGAATACGGCACCGACGGCCATTCGAAGCTGTTCCTTCGGATCTCGTGGAAACTCCCGCCCGGTCTCACGCTGGATCACCCCTTTAAACTGTTCGACCAGATCCTTAAGATCTTTGGCGCTGAGTGCCGTATCGGCCTCAACCCCCTTCTGCCGCTTCTTTTCGCTGAGGAGCCCCTCAAAGGCTATTTTCTTGATGCCCAGTACGACATCCCCGAACATCTGGAGAAGCCTCCGGTAACTATCGTAGGCGAAGCGGGGATTTTGGGAACGCTCGATGAGGCCTTGGACCGTCTCGTCATTTAGCCCCAAGTTCAATACGGTATCCATCATGCCCGGCATAGAGATTCGCGCCCCGGAGCGGACGGAGACCAGGAGCGGATCTTTCGGATCGCCGAACCGCTTTCCCATAGCCCGCTCCAGCTTGGTAATATCCGCTTCGATCTCCGCCCATAGCTGGGGAGGGAAACGCCTGCCTCGCTTCACGTACTCAATGCAGGCTTCCGTCGAGATAGTAAAGCCAGGCGGCACGGGGATCTTGAGGGTCGTCATCTCATGGAGGTTCGCCCCCTTTCCCCCGAGAAGATTCTTCTGCTCAGCCCTTCCTTCCGCCCGACCCTTTCCGAAGAAGTACACATATTTCTTTGCAATCGCCATATTCTCTCCCATGAGTGTGAGTAACTACTCAAGGTGTTTAGACTGAAGGCTGAAGGTTATAAATGATCTCTCAAGGCACGAATCAAGCTATTCACAACCTGCTCGGTTTCTACCCCTAAAAGTCTCCAGTCTTCAGTCTATCTACCTGAGTAGTGACGGTCTACTGCTTTGCCAGTTCGATAGTGAGCTTGGTCTCCTGCTTCGACTTGACGGTCACGTCCTGCACCTTCTTGCCGAGTGTCTCCTGCCAGACCTCGAGCTTATAGTTTCCTGGTGGAACATTTTTGAGGGCGAACTCACCCTTGTCGTTGGTAACAGCCACGTACGGATGATCGGAGACAACGAACCAGCCAAGCATCCAACTGTGGGCATCACAGGTCACCTTGACAATCTCCGGTTTCGCAAACTCCACGGCCAGCACCTTCTTGAATTTAGGCTGGGCCTTGTTGATCGAGGGGTTGGCCTTGCTATAGGTGTGAATATTGTGGAGAATCCCATCGCTGTTCAGGATATCCAGCGTACCACCTGCGGGAACCACGACGACATGGGGCGTATACACACACCCATTCTGATCCACAGTTGCCTTCGTGATCGCCCACTTCTCCCCCTTACTTACATCAATCAATCTCACCACAGCATTTTCAATGCCTTTCTGAGGACCGACAATGAGATCCCAGCTCAGATGCTTATCCTTGCCGCAGACCTCCTTGTCTTTGGTCACTTGAAGCTCCTTCCTTACTGGTGGGGTCCCGGTAAATTTAATCGTACCGGTGATCGTCCCGCCATCTTTCACCTCGCCGGCCTCATAAGCCAAGGCCTGTGCGACGGTCGCAAGGAACAATCCCGCCGCTACGGTCGCTGCAATCAGTTCGCGCTTCCTGCGCATGGAGCATCGCCTCCTTTTCTCTTGTTGCGTTGTTGCGTCTGTCGTGTCGTTGCGTCATCGCGTAGAGGAAATCGACGCTGCGCGCAATGGACGCTATGGACGCGTCAGTTCTCACCCAAATGCATCAAGTATCCAGTAATTGCCTGGATCTGTCGGTCCTCCTTCCCTCCAAGGATATCGTCCGGACCGTCCGGATAGTAGCTGGGCATCTTGGTTCCGGGCTGGATCTTCTGCGGGTCCTTCATCCACTTACCGATCCAGATCGGCCGTAAGCGGTGTTTGGCCAAGCTGAGATCAGGCGCCCATCCCTCTGGTGGGCCCTCGGGCTTCTTCTCGCCCTGCTGGTGACAACTGAAGCAGTCGAAGTAGTCCTTCGACATCAGCAATCGACCGGCCTTCATCATCTCCGGGTCCGGCTCCCCCACCGAGACATACTCATAAGGAAGCTGCTGCTTGCCCATTAGCGCAAAATACTTCGTTAAGGTGGTGGCTTCTTCGATGCTGAGGCCGAATGTCGGCATCCGGACGTCAAGCCATGGCCTGAGCGGCGTCGGTCGCCCAAGGAATTGGTACAGCCAGGTGGCCTGGACCTTCTCCCCCTCATGCATCATCCCCACCTCAAGGGGAGGCGGAATCCTGGTCTCGTTGGCGTAAAAGGCAGCAATAGCGCCGCCCTGCCCTTCGATCACGTGACACCCGTTGCAGTTGTAGCGTTTCACAAGGGTCCGCCCGTTCTGGATAGCCAGCTCCTCGTCGGAAAGGCTCCGCTGGAACTGCGGCTGCACACGCTCGGTACTGAGACTCTTCAGGAAGACCCTCAGCGTCTTCGCCTCTTCGTCGGTGAAGCCAAAGTTCGGCATCAATTGCTCAACTCGTTCGGTGGCGTAAATCTGGGGATTCTTCAGCTTCCAGAAGGTATAATCCTGCCAGGTCTGTTTCACCTCAACGGCCTCGCCGAAGAACAGCTCCAGTAATCGCTTCTGGCTGAAGTTGCTGAGATCCGGCGCAATCTTCTCCGACGTCTCAAATCCCTTCATATCGTGGCAGCCAAAACAGCCCCGCTTGCGAATCAGGCGCTCACCCGCCGCGATTCGCTCGGCCTTCCTCACCTCCTGTTCCAGACCGCCGACCCTTTGCTTCTGCCCAAGCGTCATCAGAAAGGCGGTGACTGCCCGAGCCTCGTCGTCTGAGAGGCGCAGATCGGGCATCCGGGTTGTTGGCCGAAACTGCTTCGGATTCTTCATCCAGGCGAAGAGCCAGTCCGCGTTCACCTTACTGGCGATCCTTGAGAGATCCGGTGCGAAATCCTGATTCTCCAGCAAGGGAGGGGGGGCAACCAGCCAGGCTTTCACCGGTTTCGGTTCCAGCGCTGCCCTGGCGGCTCCCCCCGGTGCTTCTTTTTCGCTTTCCGACTGCGCGGCGAGGGCATGGACCGACGATGCAGCGGGCGGAGCGCCGGCAGCAGGCTGGGCCTTCGCCTCCATACCAGGGATCCGGTGGCAGCCGAGGCAACCAACCGAGCTCACGATCTCCCTTCCACGTTCGACCGAAGCCGGAGCCTTAAACGCGCCCTGAAGCTCCGGCATAGGCTGAGAAGTACGGAGAAGATAGGCCGCGATGCTCAATGCGTCATCATCAGACAGCCCAAAATGGGGCATCTTCGTCTTGGGGAGATACTCTCTCGGCTTTTTGATCCACTGAACGAGCCAGCTCGGATCGACCTTGCCGGCGATCCGTGTCAGATCCGGTCCCACTTTCTGAATCTTCTCGAACCCCGCCATCGTGTGACAGCCGAAGCAGCCGAGATCCTCTACCATCTGTCTGCCGCGCGAATAGACCGGCGCCAGCGCAAACTCCTTCTTTTCGGCATGGCACTTTCGGCAACTCGTCTGCGCGAAGTCGCCACGCAGCAGCGGGCGCGCCCAGTGAGAGACCTCGCCGTGCGCCGCTTCAACGTCGAGGGTCGGCCCCTGTCCCTGATGGCAAGATGTGCAACCGAAACGGGCGATCGGATGATTGCCAAACAGGACCTCCCGATACGGATGGGTGCGGTAGGGCTGCTTGACCTGGTCAAACCCAGGCCGATCGATCGCAAGGTGGCATGTCGCGCAGCGATCGACGGTCAGGATCGGTATCTTGAACTCGTTGATCGCCAGGCCCTCCACGACAATCTGTTTGATCTCAAGGGGGCGAGCCCCGATTGACTCCAGCCGTTTCTCAAGGGTGATAACCGGAGAGGCCAACTCGTCAATCCTGCCACGAATAGTATCCACATCAACCTGAAATCGCTTGACAACATCCCGAGCTTCCTCTACCCGTGCGTTCAGTATATTGACCTGCGCGGTGAGTCCTCGCAACTGCTTTTCAATCGCCGCCACCTTCGCTCGGGGCTTTGTGCTGTCCTGTTTGTTATGAAAGGCATGCTCCACCCAGTAGAGCGCTTCATCCAGCTCGCTCTTGATAAACTGGGCCTTCATGTTCATCTCTGTATACTCGGTCTCACGTTGAGCAAGAGTTTGTTGTGCTTGAGCGGACTCTGCTCCGGCCAACCTCGCCTGCGCCGCTTTCAGGTCCTCGTGCAACTTGTCGAGTGCGGTCCGAACCTCCGGCGCACCGGATTTCGATCGTTCTGTAGTGAGTTCACGAGCGACCCGTTCATGCTCCAGCCGATTGAACTCTTGCTGGTATGCTTTCCACGGGCGTCTGGTCTTCCCCTCGTCCCACACTGCCCATATAGTCACCAGGAGAAAGAGCATGCCCACAATAAAGAACAAGACCCGCAAGGATCGCTGCTCTGCAAGCTTACTCGTCCGCCGCCCTCTCCACCCCTGCACCAGGCAACCTCAACTGAACTGTAACGTCAAATGGTAACGACTCAGGTGTTTAGACTGAAGGCTGAAGGCTGTTAGTCGTTGCGCATGGACCGACTCAAGGCGCCCAGAACCTTTTCGGTCTCCATCATGTTCACGTCGCATCCAGAAAACGCCTGGCTCATCTGTGCGCGTTCCTATAGTCTAACAGCCTACAGTCTATCTACCTAAGTAGTGACGTCAAATATTGAACCATGGAGTCACCAAGACATTCTTGATGTTGAATGCCAGGCGGAGGATAATCTTGATCGGAAGACTCATCATCGTCAGAAAGAGGAAGGCCACGATCCCGTAGCGCACAGGGCCCAACTGACGGATAGCGTCGCTCATGTCCCGCCTGAGATAGTAAAACACGACCGCCGTGCTGAAGTAGAGAACGATCAGCACAAACCCGATTATCTCAACCCCAAAGATCTTGGGGTTGCCCATCCACTTGAACGGACCCCAAGTGGAAAGATCGACATTTGTGATCGCAACGACCAGGTGGGGATCCCAGGTCTCCCACGGCCAGAAGAGATTCCACCCGGGGCCCCTGAAGAAAACGCCAGTAATGATCAGCGAGACCCACAGGAATAAAAAGCCGAAGAGAAACGTCGCGATGGCGAAGGGCCGCTCTCTGAAGGTGTAATACCCGTTGCCCTTGGGATTGATATCGACATACGGGATGACCATGAGCCCAACGATGATCAAGCTCGGCAGGACGACGCCGGCAAACCAAGGATCGAAATAGACCAGCAGCTCCTGAAGCCCGAGGAAATACCACGGAGCCTTACTTGGATTGGGGGTCTGTGTGGGATTGGCTGCCTCCTCCAGAGGGGCATCGATCGTGATCGACCACACGGTCAGAATAATCATCACAATGATCGAGGCGATGAACTCGTTGCGGACAAGGTAGGGCCAGACGTGGACTCGATCGGCCACTGCGGGTTCATTCGTGCCGGCAGATTGTACAGCCGGTTTCGCCTCTGTATTCTGTTTTGCTTCAGCCATCGCTTCGCTCGTCGCTGATCGCTAGTTGTTACTCTTCACTAATCATTAGCCACTCATCACTATAACGGACCCGAGACTCCCCCATCTTTCCTGATCCTCCAGAAATGTACGATCATGAGGAGGCTGGCCAGGATGGGTAACAAGATACAATGCAGGACGTAAAACCTGAGGAGCGCAGAAGGTCCAACGAGGGTACCACCAAGCAAGAAGGACCTGGCGTCATACCGCGGGGTGACGCCGACCACCTCGCCAAATGGGCCCTCACTCCCAAGCAGTGGGGTGGCGCGGGCCATGTTGGTTCCGACCGTTACGGCCCAGATCGAAAGCTGGTCCCATGGCAGGAGGTAGCCCGTAAAACTCAGGAGTAGCGTGATGGTGAGCAGCACGACACCCACGACCCAATTGAACTCCCGAGGCGGTTTGTATGAGCCGGTCATGAAGACGCGGAACATGTGAAGCCAGATAGTGATCACCATGCCATGGGCGGCCCATCGATGCATGTTGCGCATGATCATACCAAATGGGACATCGTGCTGCAGGTATTTCATGTCGGCATAAGCGTACTCAGCTACCGGGCGATAGTAGAACATCAGGATGACGCCTGTCACGACCGTCACCAGGAACACCAGGAAGGTGATGCCACCCATGCACCAGGTAAAGCGAACTCTGAGGGCGTGGCGTCGGATCTTGGGAGGGTGCAGGTGGAGCCAGACGTTCGCCATGATCTGCAGCACCCGGTTGCGTGGGGTATCCAGATAATCGTGACGGAACATCGAGCGCCATAGCTGCGACTCGACGATCTTTTTTGTCAGCTCGTTCAGGTTGGGCATCCTGGTTCTGACCCTTTCGCGGCTAGACCTTGAGCTTGAGAAAAGCCCCAGGCCTGGTCCAGTCTCCTCTCTCGAAGCGGAACTGAACGCTCTTATCGATCACAAGCTGCCCGTCGTCACTCAGAGCGATCTTCACTCGCTCCAGCGGCCGAGGGGCAGGACCCTCGAAGTTGACCCCAGTCCTGCGGAAACCGCTACCGTGGCAGGGACATTTGAACTTGTCCTCCGCATTCAACCAGTTTGGGGTGCAACCGAGATGCGTGCAGATCGCGGAGAGCGCGTAGAATCCGTCAGGCTCGTGGACGATCCAGACGCGCTCCTCCTGCTTCCACCGTTCGCTGACGGTTCCGATCGGGTACTCCTCCGGCAGTCCGGCCTTGAAGACCGCTAACGGCTCGAAGAGCACTCTGGGGAACATCAAGCGTCCGAACGCCAAGCCGCCAACACCGAGCGCCGTCGCTATCCCGCCCCACCCTGCAAGACAAAAAAAATCCCGCCGCGACCAGAGGGTCGCGTTACTCTCCTCCGGCGTCACTATCAAACGATCTTCTTTATCCTCTCCCGCAGTGACGTGATCGGCCAATGCTCACCTCTGCCGTAACAATTGAGTTCGCCGCGCCCCCAAGCAGGGCGTCATCGCGTCGTTAGCGTCGTCGCGTGGAGCGCAACCGACTCAGCGACCCAATCAACGCAACAGACACACCGACGCTCTGGACGCAATAGACGCTCTCCCCGTTAACCCCATCTCTTTCAACTTGGAATACAGCATAAATAGTATACCACCCTATACCTGTCAAGGTGAAAAAGGCAAAAATCGGCATGTAGACGGGAAGTGTGTTTATACGCGACCTGAATCGACCCCAGAACGGTCAACGGGGCGCCGGGGGTAATGCCCAGGCGAGGGATGCGCGTGGGGAGATCGGTGATGTTGCTGGATTCGAAGCCGCTGGTCAACTATTGAGCCTTGCGTAAGCAATGGAACGCGAACTACATACCTATCCGTTCGGCCTGAGCTTGTCGAAGGCTGATCCATCCATGGTTCGACAGGCTCACCATGAACGGAACGAAGACATCCGCAGCCCCCATTACTTATGTAAGGCTCAATAAGTTGCCGATGTTCAGCCGCGCGGTCAGCCGAAATCGCCCGATCTTCCGGCGATAGGCCGCCGCAGCGTCTCATCGCACATACCTCGGCAACTGGACGCTGTTCTGCTCATCTCCGACTCGAGGCGGCCGGCTGCCCTTGCGGCGCACGATACGTCTGAAGGCCTGGAAGTCCGCCCGTGACTCACCTGGAGTGTTCCGATTATCGCATTGTCGGATCCCCCAAAAAAGACAGTGACCATGAAACACTTGCCGGATGCCTCTCGGTGTTCTACAGTGTTGTAAAATGGAGTCCCAATATGAACGCAGCGTTGCCAGGTGAGGATCTTATCGAAGCGGGTCTGCACGATCTGCGCGAACGACGGGAAACTGTCGCAGCCATGGTGGTAGCCATCGGAGCGCCGCGACTTCGCCGCCTGGGAATCGACCTGCCCGATGCCTTACCACAAGATCCTGAGCATCGTCTGTACGACCTGCTGGCGCAAGACGAGCCCGATTCCGCACACTCACGTTACAATGCGCTGATTCGCAGATTGGTCAGCTTCGAGCGGGCTGCCGAATGCGTCAGCCGGTAACCTCGCCCTTACTGCAGCAGTTCATGAAGGCGCTCGGCGCCGCTGCGATAAGCCCAACACGCATCTACCTAGTCGCGATGCCACACGCGATATTGGGGCCGAACTGCTCGCTTCCGTGCGAGAAATGAACTACCCCGCGGCAAGCCGCGGGGTATCGTCTTCTGTTCTGGCCGGTCATTCCGTGCTTGACACGGAATCCAGTCGGGCCCTCTGGATACCGGCTTCCGCCGGTATGACGAACTCGCGGCAAGCCGCGGGGTATCGACCCTCAACGAAAATGAAGGCCGGGATTCGTAGCCGCACGCACCAACCGGTAGTCTCCGCCGTAGCGCGCGCACGGCTTGCTTCCGGGTTGTCACAGCCGACGTTTGCCGCACTGCTTGGGGTCTCAGTTCGCACCTTGCAAGATTGGGAGCAAGGTCGACGGAAACCGTCTGGGGCGGCGAGAACGCTGCTTAAGATCGCCGAGTGTCACCCCGAAGTGCTCCAGGAACTCGCAGCGTAGCGAATTCCAGAGATACCCTCCTGATTCCGACGACAGCCCCCGCCTCCCCCCTGACTACCGGCACCGAAGATGATAGCCTCTTAGGATTTCGAGCCGGTCAGCAACACCGTCATCCCGAAGGAATTGGGAAGGTACCATGCCTACGTTATAACCATTACGGTTTCGGACTGCCCATTTCCTAGCCACACAAGAGTCAGCGAATGGTCGGCCTAGTCCTGAATTCACCACCTTGACACCCGCCAAGCAGGTATTGTTCGTTACTTCCAAGCGTTCCCTCACAACCGAGTCGCGATCAGCCGCTGGCACGGAAACTGCTTACTCCGACATTCCTGGAGTTCACGACAGAAATGTCATCCCCTACATTCTTGTTGGTTTCTTTCGTTCTCCCACATCGAGGTAAGGAGCAGCCATGCCAAATCGACTCATCGTGAACATCGTGATCCTGCTGGTTCTGGGGGGCGTACTGCTGCAAGCTCCAACAGCGGTCCTCGCCCAACAGGCCGCTCCTCCGGGAGCCTCTTCTTCAGCCCAAGCCCCTGAATCGCCCCCGCCAGCAGCGCCGAAGATCGACTCGGGAGATACGGCATGGATGCTCACCTCCTCGGCATTGGTCCTGCTGATGACCGCGCCTGGGCTTGCGCTGTTTTACGCCGGGCTTGTCCGTCGAAAGAATGCGCTGGGAACGATCATGCAAAGCTTCATCGCCTTGGCCCTGATCAGCATTCAATGGATACTGTTTGGGTACTCTCTGGCATTCAGCTCGGATATTGGGGGCGTTATCGGGAACCTCGCCTGGGTAGGGCTTCAAGGGGTAGGGCTGGACCCCAACCCCGACTATGGGGCTACCATCCCTCACCAGGCATTTATGGCATATCAAATGATGTTTGCTGTGATCACCCCAGCGCTTATCACCGGTGCCTTCGCAGAACGGATGAAGTTCAGTTCGTTCCTGCTCTTTATCCTTCTCTGGTCGACGTTCATCTATGATCCACTCGCGCACTGGGTGTGGGGCGTTGGTGGATGGCTACGCAAGATGGGGGCGCTTGATTTTGCCGGCGGAACGGCCGTCCACATCAGTTCCGGTGTTTCGGCCCTGGCCGCTGCCCTCGTCATTGGCCGACGTCGCGGCCATCCTACGCACCCGATGCCACCACACAACCTCACCATGGCGGTCACGGGCGCTGCCCTCCTCTGGTTCGGTTGGTTCGGCTTTAACGCAGGGAGCGCTATCGCCGCCAACAAGCTGGCTGTAAGCGCCTTCGTCGTAACGCACGTCGCGGCGGCCGCAGGGACTCTGGCCTGGATGTTTACGGAGTGGAGCTCCAGGGGCAAACCAACCGTTCTGGGGGCGGCCAGCGGCGCTGTGGCCGGGCTCGTGGCCATCACTCCTGCATCCGGATTCGTCGGTCCGTTATCAGCTATCATCATCGGGGCCGGCGCAGGGGTCCTCTGCTACTCTGCCTGTATCCTCAAGGCGCGGCTCGGCTACGACGATTCACTGGATGTCGTGGGCGTACACGGCGTTGGCGGGACCTGGGGAGCCCTGGCGACCGGTCTGTTCGCCTCAAAGGCGGTCAATCCTGATGGCGCCAATGGGCTGTTCTTTGGCAATCCCAGCCAGTTGGGGGTACAGGCGATCGCGGTACTTGCGAGTATGGCGGTTGCGTTCGTGGGCACAATTATTCTGCTCAAGATCGTTGATGCGCTGATGGGCCTCAGAGTCAGCGATGAGGAGGAGGGAATCGGCCTCGACTTGAGCCAGCACGATGAGACCGCGTACATTCTGTGAGGGATGCACATCTCCGGGAGGATCTGCGGCTGCTGACGACCATCGCGTCTCTGATCGGGCAGCCGTCAGGCTCCGGCAGGAGTCGACACGAAACCTTCTGGACGATTGGAAGAGACTTCGTGATCTCGAACGGGAGTTGGTCATGCGGGCCTTACACGAAGCGGGCGGCACCCAGGCAAGGGCTGCCGCCAGCCTGGGCATCACGCCACGACAGTTCGCCTACAAGATGAAGAAGTACCGGATCATCAAAGAGTTCCGAATCGACGGCTGACCCACACGTCTTGAATCGTGGTAGCCGTGGTGTCTCGATCCCAGCCGGCAGCCTATCCCAATCAACACAGGGCCTTGACAGGTTATGCGAACAGAGCGACAATGCGGGCACTTCTACGTTAAAAGGGCTTACCGGGGCCAGCGCTGAGACAGGCCGCCGGAATAACCCCAACCTACCGCAGCTCACTTAATAGTTCTGCCTTTGAGAGACCACGGCCCCAGTGGTATTGTACTAATGGGAGGTGATCCGTAAGGCAGATCCGGACTTTGTCGACACGGGTCTGAAGGTCACGAGCGCGATAAGAAATAGCGCGCGACGCGCCCTTGCTTGCGTGTGATCCTTTGGATTGAAATACATCAGGACGATCTGCTCGCCGATTGGGAACTGGCGGTTAATGGTAAGAAACCTTTTCCCATTCGAGGACTTGATCAATGAACATTGCCGAAATTGTTCCGAAAGAGAACCACCTGCTGTACATCAAGGCTGATGATGGGCAAACCGGTCTATTTGACGTAACGCCCTACCTCGAATCGGAAGCCTTCGCACCCCTGAAAGACCGAAGTGCGTTCGAACATATTCACAACGGAGGGTACTTTATCGAATGGGAGTGTGGGGCAGACCTTTCTGCAGATACCATTCAAGCGCGGTGGATGCCTACGACAAATAAGAATGCGCAACAAGGCGTTTAGCTCGGACTGCCGAGCACGCTGCGTATCTTCGGCAGCCGGTTAGCGGCGCGTTAGGCGTACCCGACACACGTCCGCGAGGTGAGCATCTGGAATCACAGCAGACGCATCGACGAGAGCCCGTCCCGAAAGGAAACACGCCCCCGCCGATGAGCCTCACCCCTCACCACGCCAAGTACTTCGCCCACGACCTGACGCGCCGGGCCACAAGCGGAATGGACCGCTTGTCAATGGCGCTGTTCGACGCGGCCGTCGACCTGAATCCCCATCAGATCGAAGCCGCCCTCTTTGCTCTCCAATCGCCTCTCTCCAAGGGCGTGATCTTGGCGGATGAGGTCGGCTTGGGAAAGACCATTGAGGCCGGCATCGTGCTCTGCCAGTTCTGGGCGGAGCGCAAGCGCCGGCTGCTGGTCATTTGCCCGGCTTCCATCCGAAAGCAGTGGGCTTTGGAGCTGGAGGAGAAGTTCAACCTGCCCGTGCAGGTGCTCGACGCGAAGGCGTATCGCGAAGCCACGCGAAGCAGCCAAATACCGCTGAGCCAGAAGGCCGTCGTCGTCATGTCGCACCACTACGCAAACAGCCTGCGCGAGGAGCTGAAGGCGATCGCCTGGAATCTTGTGATAATCGACGAAGCCCACAAGCTCCGCAACGCCTACCGCCAGAGCAACAAAGTCGGCCAGGGCATCCGCTGGGCCACCGAGGACTGCCGCAAGCTGCTGTTGACCGCGACGCCGCTGCAGAACTCGTTGTTCGAGCTATATGGTCTCTCGACGCTCATCGACGATCGCCTCTTCGGCGACGCCAACTCGTTCCGGTCTCAGTACGCCAGCGCCGGCAGCAACCTTGACGCCCTCCGGCAGCGGCTTGCGGTCTTCTGCAAGCGCACCCTCCGCAATCAGGTGACGGAGTACGTCCGCTATACGGAGCGGCGGCCGATCACGCGGCCCTTCAAGCCGACGGACGACGAGCACGCGCTCTACGAGGCCGTCTCCGGCTTCCTCCAGCGAGAGGACAGCTACGCACTTCCCCAGCGGCAACGGCATCTGACGGCGTTGATTCTGCGAAAGCTACTCGCTTCGTCGTCGCAGGCCATCGCCGCCACGCTCGACACGCTACGAACACGCCTGGAGACGCTGCGTGATGAGCAGGCACGGAGCGACCCGGAATTTACGGAACGGCTCATCGAGGCCGAGGAGATCGAGGACGACCTGCTCGATGAAATCCTCACGGACGACGAGGACATCGATAAGCCTGAGATTTCCCCCGTCACCATCGACCCTCAGAGGCTGCGCGAGGAGATCGACATACTGCAACGGCTCGCCACTTGGGCGCGAGCCATCGGCATCGACACCAAGACACAGACGCTGCTGAAGGCGCTGGAAATCGGCTTCGAGCAGATGGCGACGACAGGCGCCGCGCGCAAGGCGCTGATCTTCACCGAGTCGCGCCGGACCCAGGAATATCTGAAGGCCTTCCTGGAATCCCATGGCCACGGGGGACAGGTCGTCCTCTTCAACGGCACGAACGGCGGGCCGGAGGCGACCGCGATCTACGAGCGCTGGATGAAGAAGAACCGCGACACCGGCCGTGCCTCAGGCTCGCGCGCGGTGGACGTGCGCACGGCACTCATCGAGCACTTCCAGAACGAGGCGACCATCCTCCTGGCCACCGAAGCGGCGGCGGAAGGCCTCAACCTGCAGTTCTGCTCGCTGGTCGTGAACTACGACCTACCCTGGAACCCGCAGCGCATCGAGCAGCGCATCGGCCGCTGCCATCGCTACGGACAGAAGCACGACGTGGTCGTGATCAACTTCCTGAATGAACGCAACGAGGCCGATCGCCGCGTCCTGGAGCTTCTGACCGAGAAGTTCAGCCTCTTCAGCGGCGTCTTCGGCGCCTCGGACGAGGTGCTCGGCAGCATCGAGTCGGGCGTCGACTTCGAAAAGCGCATCCTTGCCATCTACCAGGAGTGCCGGACGACCGACGAGATCGACGACGCCTTCCGCACGCTCCAGGCGGAGATGGACGAGCAGATCCGCACGCGCCTCGACGATACGCGCCGCAAGCTCTTCGAGCACTTCGACGAGGACGTCCACCAGCGGCTGCGCCTCCAGCTCGCCGACGCCCAGGCCCAGCTCGACCGGGTTGGTAAGCGGTTCTGGTCGGTCACGCGCTTCATGCTGGATGGGCGGGCGCGTTTCGACGACGCGGCGCTGGCTTTTGACCTGGAGCAGCCACCGCGTGCCGATATCCCAAGAGGGCGTTACCACCTGATCTCGAAGTCGCACCCGCGGGCCGATGAGGACGGCGGCGAGACCCAGAGTCTCTTCCTCTATCGCCTGTCGCACCCGCTGGGCGAGCATGTCGTGGACGGCGCAAAGGCGCTTTCCACCCCGCCCGAGCGGATCGTCTTCGACGTGACGAACCATCCGGCGCGGATCTCCGTAATCGAGGCGCTGCGCGGGAAAGCCGGCTACTTGACGCTGACGCGCCTCACCATCGACTCCTACGAGCGGGAGGAGTACCTGCTCTTCTCCGGGTTCGATGAAGCCGGGGGCTCGCTCGACCAGGAGACGATGGAAAAGCTGTTCGGTTGCGCCGGCCGCATCCTGCATGACGGGAGCGGCGAAGGCGCGATCGCGGCCGCGGTGACGCAACGACTCGACGGCGAATCCCAGCGCCACGCCCAGGCCACGGTGAGCCGCTCGCTGGAGCAGAACAGCACGCACTTCAATGAGGCGCGCGAGAAGCTCGAGAAGTGGGCTGATGACATGGTACTCTCGGCAGAGAAGGCGCTCCAGGACACCAAGGAACAGATCAAGGCCCTGCGCCGTCAGGCGCGGCAGGCGGTCACGCTCGCCCAGCAGCACGAGATTCAGGAGAAGATCCGGACGCTCGAGCGCCGGCAACGCCGCCAGCGACAGGAGATCTTCAAGGCCGAGGATGAGATCATGGAGAAGCGCGACCAGCTCATCGACTCGCTGGAGCGCCGGCTGGCGCAGCGGACCGAGACGGAGACACTCTTCACCATCCGCTGGGCGGTTGAGTAATGGCGGGCGAAATCAACGAAAGACAAGGGACGGAGACCGGATGAGCCAGAAGTACGAGAAGCTGAAAACGCTGCTGCAGGAGCTGTTCCAGCTCGACCAGCCCGACCTGGACTTTGGGCTCTACCGCGTCATGCACGCCAAGAGCGCCGAAGTATCGCAGTTCCTGGACAAGGACCTACTGCCGCAAGTGCACGCGGCGTTTGGCCAGTACAAGACTGCCGATAAGGCCGAGATCGAAAAGGAGCTGTCCAAGGTCATAGCGAGCATCGAAGCCGCGGACATGGACCCTGCACAGTCGCCCAAGGTCAAAGACCTGCGCGAGCGGATAAAGAGCGACGCCGTGGACTTGGGGGCACTGGAGAGTGAGGTCTACGACCACCTGTTCAGCTTCTTCCGCCGCTACTACTCCGAGGGCGACTTCCTTGCCAAGCGCGTCTACAAGCCCGGCGTCTACGCCATTCCTTATGAAGGTGAGGAGGTCACGCTCCACTGGGCCAACAAGGACCAGTACTACATCAAGACGGCTGAGTACCTGCGCGACTACGCCTTTCGGCCTGGGAGCGCGGGCGTCTCGCCCGCAGGCGACCGGGACGGTCGCGTTCCCAGGGTGCACTTCCGGCTGGCGGACGCCGCCGAGGGCGAGCACGGCAACGTGAAGGCCGCCGAGGGCAAGGACCGTGTCTTCATCCTGGCGGCCCTCGGCGATTCAGGCCGCGACTTCATTGCCCTCGAATCTCCCTCTCCCCTCGCGGGAGAGGGCCGGGGTGAGGGGGAAGAACTCGTCATCCGCTTCGAGTACCGCCCGGCGACGCTCACCGACTGGCCCGAGGACGTCCGTGCCGGCAAGAGCAAACCACCGGCCCAGAAAGACTTGATCTCGCTCGCCGTAAAGCGCATCTTTTCATATTCCTCCTCTCCCCTCGCGGAAGAGGGTCGGCGTGAGGGGGCTTCGTTAGCCCCGTGGATCGCGGAACTGAGCCGGCCGCACGTCACAGCGGCCGGTGAGAAGGCCGACTATACGCGGCTGGAGGCCCACCTCAAGCGCTACACGGCGCGCAACACCTTTGACTACTTCATCCACAAGGACCTGGGAACGTTCCTGCGCCGGGAGCTGGACTTCTACATCAAGAACGAAGTCATGCACCTGGACGACGTGGAGAACGAGAGCGCGCTGCGCGTCGAGCAGTACCTGAGCAAGATCAAGGTCATCCGCAAGATCGCAGGCAAGATCATCGCCTTCCTCGCTCAGATCGAGGACTTCCAGAAGAAGCTGTGGCTGAAGAAGAAGTTCGTAGTCGAAACGCAGTACTGCATTACGGTGGGCTGCATCCCGGAGGCGTTCTACGCGGAGATCGCGGCGAACGAGGCGCAGCACGAAGAGTGGATCAAGCTCTATGCGATCGACGAGATCAAGAGCGACCTGATGGCGCCGGGGTACAGTAAGAAGCTGAAGCCCGAGTTCCTGAAGGCGCACCCGACCCTAATGGTGGACACGCATCACTTCAACGCGGACTTCATCGCGCGGCTGCTCGAAGCGATGGGCGACGTGGACGAGCAGATGGACGGGCTGTTGGTGCACAGCGAGAACTTCCAGGCGCTAGGGCTCTTGACGGCGCGGTTGTCAGGCAGGATCGACGTTACCTACATTGATCCGCCGTACAACACGCAGGACAACGGGTTCGCCTACAAGAACGGGTACAAGCATTCATCGTGGGCGTCGATGATGCAGATGACGCTGGTGCAGTTGCCCGACCTGTTAGTGCCCCAAGGTGTTGCCATGGTCGCTATCGACGATACGGAGACGGGTACATTGCGCAGACTGATGGACGATGCCTTCGGTGCGTCCAACTTCGCGGGAACCGTTGCCATCGAGGTGAATCCAGCTGGCCAGAACATCCGTGACAACGTACCGGCCCGAAGCCACGACTACTGTCACATGTACGCCCGGGACATCGAACTGCCAGAGATGCGCCTCCGTGCGTTGACCGAGGACGAGGAACGAGCCTATAAACAGAATGATGGCAGCGGAGCCTTCATCTGGGACAACCTCCGTCGACGCGGCGGTAACTCGCGCCCGTCTGATCGTCCCAAGCAGTGGTATCCACTCTACGCGACGCTGCTACCTCCACGTGTTGAACTTGAGCCGTTTCCCGGCGCCGAGGAGATCTGGCCCATCGACCCAAAGGGAGAGCAGCGAATTTGGCGCAACAATCCAGACGGAGCGAGGCGCGACATCGCGACGGGGAATATCTCTGTCATCCAGAAGGCGGGCCGTTTGGAGATCGTCAAGAAGTCGCTGATGCCAGAAGGAAGGAAGCCGAAAACCCTGTGGGCGGATCCGCGTCACTCAGCCACATCCCACGGGACTAAGCTGCTGTTGGACCTCATCCCGAGGGCCGGCTTTTCCTATCCAAAGTCGGTGCATCTAGTGCGCGAATGCGTAGACTACTGGTCAACGGAAGATGCTCTGATCCTCGACCACTTCGCCGGCTCAGGCACCACCGGCCACGCCGTCATCAACCTGAACCGCGAAGACGGCGGACGCCGCAAGTTCATCCTCGTCGAGATGGGCGACTACTTCGACACGGTACTCTTGCCGCGCATCAAGAAGGTCACCTTCACGCCGGAGTGGAAGGATGGCAAGCCGAAGCGCCTCGCCACGCCGGAAGAAGCCGAGCGCAGCCCGCGCATCGTCAAGGTTGTCCGCCTCGAATCCTACGAGGACGCGCTCAACAATCTGGAGACCCGCCGTACCGACACGCAGCAACTGTTGCTCGACGCCGCCGAGGCGCAAGGCTCGGACGGCCTTAAGGAGCAATATATCCTGCGCTACATGCTCGATGTCGAGACGCGCGGCAGCCAATCGCTGCTCAACGTGCAAGCCTTCACCGACCCCACGGCCTACAAGCTCAAGGTCAAGCGTCCCGGTTCGGACGAAAGCCGCGAGGTGAACGTCGATCTCATGGAGACCTTCAACTGGCTAATCGGTCTTACGGTTCGTCACATTGCGGCGCCGCAGGTATTCCGCGCGGCATTTGAGCGCGATAGTGAGAAGCGCCTGCGTCTGAAGGGCCGCCTCAAGCAAATCCCTCACCCCGACCCTCTCCCAGAGGGCGAGGGGGAAAGGATGTGGTGGTTCCGCACTGTCACCGGCACCACGCCCGACGGCCGCAGGACGCTCATCATCTGGCGCAAGCTCGCCGGCAATCCAGAACAGGACAATCTGGTGCTCGACGAGTGGTTCCGCAAGCACGCCTACTCAACGAAGGACGCTGACTTCGACCTCATCTATGTCAACGGCGGCAACAACCTCCCCAATGTCCGGCGTGACGACGAAACCTGGAAGGTGCGGCTCATCGAAGAGGACTTCCATCGCCTGATGTTCGCGACGGAGGGCGTGTGATGGCCAGAGGACGTCCGCGCACCCGCCGCGGCAACAACCGGCCGCAGGTGCCGTTCGCTTACAAGCTCGTGCTCAATCAGTGGCTGCTGTCGCTGTTCAACGTGAAGCGCTTTGAGGACTTGGCCGAGTACCTGCGCAACGAGGCACTGGAAGGACTGGACGAGAACAACGTCCACCACTTCCACCACGCGCTCACCGCGCAGCTCTTCAATCTGACGCAGTTGCCCACCGAGCTGTTGCTGGAATATGACCAGAACATCGTCCGGCACACGCAGCGGCTGAACGAGCGCCGGATCACGCGCGGCGAGGAGCCGATCGCCTGGAAGTACTTCCAGTACCTGACCCTGCTCTTCACCGAGATCTATCTCGACCGCTACTTCCGCGACCCCAAGGCGCTGCTCGCGGCGCTGAACGCGCAGGTGGCAACCTACAACGCCGACAAGCCCGAGACTGACCAGGTCGCGCCCTTTGACGAGTCCGCCGAGGCCTGGCCGCAGCTCAATAAGCTCGCCTACTGGATGGCCACCGGCGGCGGCAAGACGCTGCTGATGCACGCCAACATCCTCCAATATCAGCACGCCCTCACCAGGCACGGCCGGCGGCGCGAGCTGAACCGCATCCTTCTGCTCACGCCCAACGAGGGGCTCTCGCAGCAGCACCTGCGCGAGTTCGAGGCGGCGGGTATCGACGCGGAACTGTTCAACAAGGACGGGCGCGGGCTGTTCAGCGGGCGCGCAGTCGAGATTCTCGAAGTGACCCGACTGCGCGACGAGATGGGCGACAGGACCATCGCCATCGACGCCTTCGAGGGCAACAATCTGGTGCTGGTGGATGAAGGACACCGCGGCGCAAGCAGCGGTGAAGAAGGCGCATGGATGCGCTTTCGCAATGCGCTGTGCGAGAAGGGGTTCTCCTTCGAGTACTCGGCTACATTCGGACAGGCGGTCAAGGGCAGCCCCAGGCTCACCGAGCTGTACGCCAAGGGCACGCTGTCCGACTACTCGTACCGCTACTTCTACAGCGACGGCTTCGGCAAGGACTACCAGATCCTCAACCTCGACGAGGGGACGCAACAGAACCATCTGGAGCTGTATCTGGTGGCCTGCCTGCTCTCGTTCTTCCAGCAGCAACGGCTTTACCGTGAGCGCAGCGCGAACTTCCGGCCGTTCAACATCGAGAAGCCCCTGTGGATCTTCGTCGGCGGTAGCGTGACCGCGACGCTGGCCACGCGGGATGCTTCAGACATCGTGGAGATCCTGCAGTTCCTGGCACGCTATGTGGCAGATCGAGCAGGCAGTATTCAGCGTATCGAGCGCGTCCTGAACACGGGACTTGAGACCGCGTCGGGCAAGAACCTGTTTGCCGGGCGCTTTGCGTATCTCAACACCTGCGGACTCTCGCCGGTACAGGTCTTCGACGAGACGCTCGCGACGCTCTTCAACGCGCCAGCCGGCGGCCAGCTCTATGTCGAGAACCTGAAGGGCGCGACCGGCGAAGTGGCACTGCGGCTGGGTGCCGAGAACGAGGCCTTCGGCGTCATCAACGTGGGCGACGACGCCAAGCTGGTGAAGCTGTGCGAGGACAATGGCCTTGCCACAGGCGAGCGCGAGTTTTCGGGCTCGCTGTTCCACGAAATCAACAAGCCGCACTCAACGGTGAACTTGCTGATCGGCTCGAAAAAGTTCACCGAGGGCTGGAGCAGTTGGCGCGTCTCGACGATGGGTCTGATGAACGTGGGCCGGGGCGAAGGCGCGCAGATCATCCAGCTCTTCGGGCGCGGCGTGCGGCTCAAGGGCTACGACCTGAGCCTCAAGCGCAGCCGAGAGGGAAGTACGGACCTGCCGGAAGGGATCGAGCGGCCAAAACACATCAGCGTACTGGAGACACTCGGCATCTTCGGCATCCATGCCGACTACATGGCGCAGTTCCGTGACTTCCTCGAAGAGGAGGGGTTGCCCACCAATGACGACCGCATCGAGTTCCTGCTGCCGGTGATCAAGAATCTCGGCACGCAGACACTGAAGATGATCCGTCTCAAGAAGACCATCAACGGCGTCAGCACCGAATTCGGCGACGCGTTTCGCAAGCTCGGACCGATCCCATCTGTGGCGCCGCCCAATCTGGATGATGAGAACGAGGCGAAGCAATTGCAGGAAAACCGCCTCGTGCTCAACTGGTATCCGAAGATCCAGGCGATAAAGTCGGGGGGCTTGGTGGGCGGTGACGCGGACGCGGCGCCGAACGAGACGCATCTGAGCGCCCGGCACGTGGCCTTCCTCGACATCGACCGCCTCTACTTCGAGTTGGAGCGATTCAAGGCCGAGCGCACATGGTACAACCTGAACCTGACACGGCTGGGGATCGAGGCGCTGCTCGGCGACCAGAGCTGGTATCGTCTGCAGATTCCCGAAGAGGAGCTGACCGGCGATTCGTTCGAGAAGGTGCGCCTCTGGGAGGAGATCGCTGTTGCGCTGCTCAAGAAGTATACCAAGCGCTACTACACCTTCCGCAAGCACGAGTGGGAGCTGCCGCACCTCGAGTACCGGGACCTTGAGGGTGACGATCCGAACTTCCTGTGCGTGAAGGAGTCACCCGATGAAGGCTACTACCGGATCCTGATCGACAAGTCGCAGGAGGAGATCGTCGCGAAGCTCGGAGAGCTCAAGGCCGCGATCGAGAAGGGGGATCTGAAACCCTGGGAGTTCCGGGGCATGAAGGCCATCTGGTTCGGCAAGCACCTGTATCAGCCGCTCCTCTATCTGGACTCGAGCATCGTCGAGATCAGCCCGGCGCCGCTGAACAAGGGCGAGCGCCAGTTTGTGGAGGATCTCAAAGCATTCCATGACGGAAACACCGCCTTCTTCAAGACCAGGGAGCTCTACCTGCTCCGCAACCTGAGCAAGGGCCGCGGTGTCGGTTTCTTCGAAGCGGGCAACTTCCACCCGGACTTCATCCTCTGGCTGCTCACGGGCGGCCAGCAGCAAGTCATTTTCGTGGATCCTAAGGGGATCCGAAACCTCGGGCCGAGCGATCCCAAGATCCAGTTCCACGAGACCATCAAAGACATCGAGCAGCGTCTGGGCGATCCTGCCGTGCGCTTGCAATCCTTCATTGTCTCGAACACCCCATCCGCCACGATGCAGATGCTCTGGCGCATGGAGAAGAGCGAGATGCAGGAGCGGCACGTGCTCTTCCAGGAAGAGGACAAGGACAGTTACGTGCGGAGCATGCTCGAAGGGACCGGTGCCGCAGGCGCGGCGTGAGGCATGCCCATCACGTATGGATGCGAGGGGCGCCTCACAACAGCATCACTGGATCGGCTTGCAGTGGACTACGACGCAGACAAGGTCAAGGATTCCCTCGCCAAGACGCTGGCGAAGATCAAGCCATGGACTCTGGGCTCGGTTCCTTCAGGCACCCCGGCCTAACAACGCACTGGGGACGACCGCGTAACGCTTTTGCATTTTGGGGAAGCTCGGTGGGCGGCGGCTCAGCTTGTCGTTGGGCGAAATGAACTACCCCGCGGCAAGCCGCTGGGTATCGTCTTCTGTTCTGACCCGTCATTCCGTGCTTGACACGCCTGCCCCGTACTGGATACGGGGGAATCCAGTCGGCCCCTCTGGATACCGGCTTCCGCCGGTATGACGAACTCGCGGCAAGCCGCGGGAATGAACCCTCAGTGGACTTCAAGAATGCTTTCAAGCCGTTCAATCTGTGGTTCGGCAAGCATGTTCTGAGCATCCCAGCCGTTTCCTTCGACATGCTCAGGACGAACGGCTGGGATGCCCCGTCTATGCCTTATTAGGCGCCCGCCTTCAACTCCGCCTGCAGGGTCATCATCGCCTCATGGACGTCCGCGCCGATCTTTTCGGTCTCGAAGCGCTCGAACGCCTCTCCCATCTGCGCCTGGTCCTCCTTGCTCAACATATTGTCCGCCATCGCATAGAGGATCATGTTCTCCTTATCGATGTGAGGCCGCAGCATCTGGATGTAAGCACGCCCATTCCGGATGATCTTCTCTGCCGCAGCTTTATCCTGTCCCACGCTCGCCGAGGCCTCGGCCATCTCACGGATGTATCCGCGGCCGGCCTCGTGCTCAGACAGCATGACCGCGATGGGTCCCCCTTGCAACGGAAAGCCGCGGTCCACCATGGTCTTGAACAGCAGGTTCTCCTCCTTGCCGTGATGGCACTCATCGGCGAAGGTCCGGATAAACTTCACCGCCTTCTCGAAATAGGCCCGATCGGGGGTGGCGCCGGCCTCGAGTGCGGCGAGCTTTCGCTCCAGCCCGTCCAAGGCCTCAAGGATCAGGACGTGCTCGTCCTTGAGGATCTGGGTCGGAGAACCGGTGTGGGCATGTTGGTGCGAGTGGTGTTCGTGGTGGTCGTGCATTCCGCCACAGCTATGTCCTTCGCTAGGCGCGTGCTGACCTGCCGCAGCGCCAACCCGGCGGATCTCCACCTGCCACACCTCTGGACCGCTCTCCAGATAGCGCCATTCAAACTCCCCGGCCCGCTCCGCGGCGAATGTATAGTAGAGCGGCTTGGGATCGTGATCGTTGACCAGCAGCATAGCGGTCCCGACCGCCAGCTCATCGAAGGCGCGGAAGATGGTTGGGTGCTTCTGCGGGACCGGCAGGACACGGGCATCGACGGTTGTTGCATAGTTCGCTGACATAGTGACTTCCTCCTTAGAGAGATACAGGGTTGTTGGTTGTTAGCGGATGATCACCTGAGGCATCGCCACGGCGGCAGCCTCGGCCTCCTGGCGAACCTTTTCCGCGAGATTGCGGAAGATCAGCGCCTCGGCAGACTCCGGCTTCGCCACGACAACGGGCGCGCCGGTGTCCCCGCCCTCGCGGATAGCCGGGTTGATGGGGATCTCCCCCAGGAAAGACACTCCAAGCGATTCACTCACCTTGCGTCCACCGCCCCGGCTGAAGATGTCGGTTTCTCCCTGGCAGTGGGGACAGATAAAGTAGCTCATATTCTCCACAATACCCAGGATCGGGACGCGGGCCTCACGAAACATCTGCAGACCTTTCTCTGCGTCCATCAAGGCCACGGCGGAGGGGGTAGTCACAATGACCCCACCGGTGAGCGGAACGGCCTGCACAAGGGTCAACTGGGCATCCCCCGTCCCTGGGGGGAGATCTACGATCAGGTAGTCCAGCTCGCCCCAACGTACATCATGCAGGAGCTGGCGCAAGGCCTGGGCTACCAGGGGCCCACGCCAGATTATCGGCGACCGATCCCCCAGCAGATACCCCACCGATATCACCTTCAGACCGTACCGCACAAGCGGGACAATCTTTCCGTCATCCGCCTTGGGACGGCCCGGCTCGCCCAGCATCCGTGGAACATTCGGTCCGTAAATGTCAGCATCCAGAAGACCGACCGCAGCCCCCGACTGCGCCAGGGCCAAGGCCAGGTTGACGGATACAGTCGTCTTGCCCACACCGCCTTTACCGGAAGCGACGGCGATGATACGCCGAACGCCAGGGAGTGGAGACGGTCCTGGCGCGGAATCCGGGGATGCGGGGCGTGGACCGGCCTGGATCCGCATATCACCGATCCCAGGCACGCGGGCGAGCGTCTCGCGGACCGCAGCCTCCACCTTGGCGATCACCTCACGGTCCTCCGACGGGATCTGGAGATCGAGGTACACGTCAGCGCCATCCAGCCGCGCATCCTTCACCACACCGATGGACACGATGTCGCGACTCATCCCCGGGTACTTTATCTCGCGAAGCGCCGCGATCACTGCATCGAGCGTCAACACTGGCGTCACCATGCGGGGCCTCCCCGTCCAGCGCCGGCCATAGCTTGCTTCCCCTCAGGGGTGATCATGTCCGGATTCCAGGCGGGCTCCCACACGACCTCGACGGCCACGCCGGTCACACCGTCCAGTTCGTTGAGGGCGCGCTCGATCGCCTGGACGAAGGTGCCATGCAGGGGGCAGCCGCGCGTGGTCAGGGTCATACGGATGCCGACCTGGCCATCATCAATCTGCACGTTGTAGATGAGGCCCAGATCTACGATGTTGACTCCTAACTCCGGATCAATGAGCTTTCGGAGCGTATTGTAGATCTGCTCTTCAGTCACTGGTGATGTTTCTGATTCCGTCATCATGCCTCCTTTTCATGGCAACTACTTAGGCGTTTAGACTGAAGGCTGAAGGCTGTAAAGTATCTCGCACGGCACGAATCAAGCCATTCAAGACCTTCTCGGCTTCTACGACCTGTGGTTCTCTCGGAGAGGATTCCTCATTGGGCAAGAAGCCCAACCGCTTCGATACATTGCGACGTTATCGTTTTACCCCTAACAGTCTTCAGTCTATCTACCTGAGCATACCTCCCACAATCTGCGCCTCCGGAAGCGGCGTCAGGCGTGGAACCAGATGGCAGTAGATCCGACAGACGGCGACAGCGAACGTCAGACCCGCCAGCGCCAATACGAGCGTACCTGCCTGCAGGAGCAGCCAGGACGTAAAGACCACTCCGGCCGCGGTCATCGCGATGCCCGCATAGAGCAGCCAGAACTCTATCCGAGGCGTTGACTCACCAAGAATCTGGGCGGCGGCTGGAACAGACCGCAGTCCTATGAGATCGCTGTAACGGTGATGCCACACCAGAAACGGGATGATCTTATACATCAGGCCGATGATCATGGCGGAGACCCAGCCCAGGAGTGCCAGGACCCCATAGCCAAAGGCCAGCCGGGCGGCAAACTCCTCGCTCGGGACCCAACCGGTACTCAGCCACAGCCCCAGGATCGTCACGATCGCCAGCGTGGTCATGGCGCTCATGGTATGCCGCAGCCCCCAGTCCAATCGAGGACGCCGGCGCACCCGCATGACATCGCGCATCGTCCAGAGGAACAGGCCCACCGCTGCGGCGATCAGGAGGGCGAACAGCGTGGCCCACGGACTTTGCAGCAGGAGCGTCACGTAGAGGCCCGCGAGACCGACGTGGAGCAGCCAGAACTCCCAGTAGGCCGGCCGCTCATCGCGAAGCTCGCTGAGGCTGAACATGGGGATCAGCTTGTAGCTCGCCCCGAAGATCATCATAGTGACCCAGCCGATGCCGGCCAGGTGGGCGTGCGCGTGGATCGTACTCAGGACCTGACCTCCTAAGAAGTCAAAAATCTTATCGAGCGCCATCAGGTTTCCCATGATCACGGTGGAGGCCAGGTAGACGAGCGCGGCCGCCATGTGTCGCCCCACGATGTCCCAGTGGGGGAGCTGCCACAGCGTACGTCCCATATTGATCAGAAAGAGTATCACGGCAACCAGTACCAGGCCGGCGCCGAAGGCCAAACCCTCGTGATGACCGATCCAGAAATGGCTCACCATAATCGCCACACCGAGCAGCATAATCCAGTACTGCCAGCAGGCCAGGCGCTCGCTCCACAGCGTGGTCTCCAGGGCGACCGGGACCAACTGGAACGACGCCCCCATGATCGTCATCGTGATCCACCCAAGAGTCAGCAGATGGGTCAGGGCGAGGTCATGCCCCTGGTAGTAGAAGTCCAGCAGATTGCTGACCTGCCATGGCGCCCAGAGCATGGCGGTCACGAAGGCTACCTGGGCCGTCACGAAATAGCGCAGCGGCACCCAGAGGGACGGCAGCCTGGCCGGGGCGCTATTTCCAGATCCGGGTTTCGAACCAGCCATGCGTTGTTTCCTCGGTGGAGAAGACGAAGCCCCGCTCCTCAAGCTTCGGGTAGAGCAGCATCGGCCGCCGGTCGGTTATGGCCAGGATCTTTCCACCCGCTGCGATCTGAGGGAGATTCTCCAGGATCTTCGCCATCGGCTGCGGTGGCTCCAGTCCACGGGCGTCAACAACAATGGCGTCCCCGACAGGCTCCGGCGGCCTCGACGAGGTGCAGGACGCCGGAGAGGTCGCGGCCTCGGTCCCCGCTCGATAAAACATGATGCACCAGTCTTCAGGGCCACGCCGCTGCGTCCAGTGGGCGAAACCCCGTTGCGCCAAGGCAGCGTAGAGCGGTACCGGCTCGAAGATATTACAGAGCTTGAGCACCTGGTCGTCCCGGAGGGACATGACGGTTTGCATGATCCTCTGAAACGGCTCTTCGCCTCCCCGCACATGTTCACGAATATCCAGGATCACCACGCGATCATCGGGCAGGTCCCGAAGTACGTCGGGCATTGGCGTACCCGTCGATTGGGTGTCGCAGCTCTTTGGTTCGGGCGTTGGCTTGGCGTGCCCTTCATGGCAACTGCTCTCGTTGGTCATAAGTCTTTTGCCTCCTTTTTTTCTCGGGTTACTTACTCGTCGTCGAGTATAGCATAGGGGGTTGATTCTGGGGTGTCTGCGACTTTAGTCTCACGTAGTGCGAGAAGGGCAACAGTGAGGTCAGAGCATGCGAATCATGGCGGCCCGGCTTACGATGATGACCTGGTGGCGATCGAGCTTGATGGCTCCTTCCTTTTCCAGGGCCTTGAAGGCCCGGCCGATCATCTCTCGGGCCGTTCCCACAACGGATGCTATCTCCTGTTGCGTACACTGCTGCTTCAGGCGCAGACCTCCTCTGCCGTCATCCTCGGCCATCTCCAGGAGGAACTTGGCCACGCGGCTTGTCACGCTGCGAAACGACAGGTCCTCCACCTTGCGGGTGAAGTAGCGAAGCTTCCCCGCAAATGCCTTGAGAAAGCCAATCGCGATGGCAGGGTGCTCCTCGACCAGGCGCCGCATCCCCTCCCGCCGGATGCCCCAGAGCGCCGCCGGCTCCACCGCCTGGGCGTTGGCGGGGTTCGGCCCACCATCGAAGATCGGGACCTCATTGAAACAATCGCCGGCCTCCGCAATCCGGAGGATCTGCTCGCGTCCGTCGGGGGAAAGCTTGAAGATCTTTACCTTGCCCGACTGAATCACGTACATCGCCTGGGCCGGCTCTCCCTCCGTAAATAGAACGTGTCCCTTCTGCAACTGCACCTCAAATGCATTGGCCCGGATGTCCTCCAGCGCTCGCGCATCGAGGTCCTGGAAATAGGGAATGGCTTTCAACTGCTCCGGCAACATGGCTATCCTGGGATCACAATATGGGGGAAATCCTGAACGCTGATAAGTTATCATTGTAGGAGGATGAACAGCGCAGGTCAATCATTCTACTCATTTGACCTGCGGCGGTTTTTCCGGTAGTTTCAACCTTGCCAAAACCATGCGGAGACTGACAAGCTGCAGCTATGGAGAGAAGATCTAGAATATGCGACGCTATTTCTCCTATTTGCTATCCCCGATAGCGATAATCCCCATCATTCTCGGACTAGCAATAGGTGGTACCCCGGCCGGGGCTGACCTATGGGCGGCTGATGTACGGCCCAACGAAGGTCACCTCGCGCCTGACTTTACGCTGAAGACGCTTGAGGGACATACCGTTCGGCTTTCGGAGTTGCGCGGCAAGAAGGTGGTGCTGATTAACTTCTGGGCGACCTGGTGCCCCCCGTGCCGGTTGGAGATGCCGACCATGCAGCATATCTATTCGGAGTACAAGGAGAGAGGGTTCGAGATTCTCGCAGTCAACATCGAGCCGGATGCACAGCAAGAGATCCGCGACTTTGTAAAGGAGCTTCGCCTGACCTTCCCTATACTGCTCGACCCTGATATGAAGGTCAGTCGGAAGTACCATCTCATCGGGCTTCCCGTCTCGATCCTGATCGATCGCCAAGGTATTGTTCGCGCGAAGGATGTTGGATACCATGACTGGACCAGCAAGGCTTCTCGGATGCGGATTGAGAGCCTCTTGAGGTAGCTTAGAGGGCAGCCACGAGGGCTGCCCCTACGTCGCACCTCGCACCCCCTCCTTGTGCGTCTCTCTTGAGCATCACCCTTGTCGCCCTGCCTAGAAGATAATCAATCACCCTCCTGGCGAATATGACATTCTTGTCATTGTTGCCGGTAACTCCGCTTCTTCCACAACCGCCTGCGAACTATTCGCCTTCAAGGCTCATCGCCTAACACCTCGTTTTTCCACTGCTTCTCCCCTTCTCCCGCTCCGCTTCCTGTCGGTGCCGCTGCCGGTGGTCTGTCGTTGGCGAAAGCTGGCCCACTTCTTGCGAACCATATCCATTCGACTCGGTCATCGGAGACTTTCTAAGTAGTCAAACCCAATGAGGGGAGGGATCGATGAGCATGCGGAAGTTGAAGCATCGGACGGTAACCAGGTTAGTAATGAGTGGGGCACTTCTCCTTGCCGCCGCAATCGCGGTACCTGCGGCATGGGCGGAGGACGACAAGGATCGCCAAATTCGAGAGCTGCGGCAACGGCTGGAGCGATTGGAGCAAATGATTGGCGCAAAGGCCGGGGCTCTACCGACTCCGGCTGCCGCACCGGCGACGGGAGCCCTCGCTGGGGCAGCAGAGGCGCCGCAGAGCATCAGCGATCGGGTCAGGAGCATTGAGGAGACGATCAAGACTGTGCCTCTGCTCTCCACCATGAAGGACTGGAACTTTGGAGGGCACGTCGCCGTGTCTTACAACTATAACTTTAGGGACCCGAAGAGTCAGAACAACAGTCTCAGGCTCTTTGACGACAAGGCGAACCAGTTTGATATCAACCAGGCAGAGCTGTATGTGGAAAAACCGACGAGCGAGGCTTCACCAATCGGCTTTGGGGTGGACGTACTTTTTGGACGGGACGCGAAGAAGATCCACTCCCTGGGCCTCGGCATCGACAGCGGCGATGATTCCACGAAGACGGAACCCTTTGACCTGACCCAGGCCTATGTGACCTACAAGCTGCCGTTCGGCAAGGGAATCGACCTCAAAGGCGGAAAGTTCGTGACCCTCCACGGCGCTGAGGTAATCCGCCGAACCGGTAATTTTAATATCTCCCGGTCGATGGCCTTCTCTTACGCGATCCCATTCACCCACACCGGTCTCATGGCGACCTATCCTGTCACTGACTGGCTCTCGACAACCCTTGGCATCGTGAACGGCTGGGACAACACGGACGACAACAACAGAGGCAAATCGTTTCACGGCATGGCGACCATCACGCCATCCTTTCTGAAAGATTTCACGCTCACCCTCGGTGGGACATGGGGGGCTGAGCAAGTCTCTAATGCGTTCGACCCTACTCGTGACATTAATCGCAATGGCCCAAAGCGAGGCCTGATTGATTTGATCGCCACCTATAAGCCGATCGCACCCCTCACGCTCACGCTGAACTATGACTATGGGCGGCAGGAGGAAGCCTTCGTAGATGACGGCCAGACCGCGATCTGGCACGCGGTGGCGGCCTATGCTGTCTACGACGTGACCGACAGACTGTCGGTTGGCGTACGGGGTGAGTACTTTAAGGACCAGGATGGCTTCAGGCTCCCAGGCGCAACGCCTGGTAGTAAGCTGGAGGTCTGGGAGACGACACTGACCAGCAGGTATAAGCTGTTCGATCACCTTTTCGCCAGTATTGAGTATCGTCACGATGAGGCGAGGCACAACAAATTGGTATTTGACAGACACAACGGCACACAAAATGCCAACTCGCAAAATACGATCCAGGGCGAGCTGATCTATCAGTTCTAAAGGCAACGGGCGACGGCGGCTGTCTCAAGGCAGAGACAGCCGCCCGAATCCCACAACGGCGTGTGGACACGCTCACGAAGTACAGGAGGTCAGCAATGTTAGCGCATCTCAGACGAAAAGAGATTCTGGCCTTAGCCTTCTTCATGGCCTTGATGTTCTTCGGTCTGACAACCACCCTCTGGGCCCAGGAGGCGCCGGCGCCTGTGGCTCCGGCTGCCGCTGCCGAGGCCGTCAACTTCACCCAGGAGATGGCGAATAGTATCAAAGATTACAAGATCATGATGGATACCCTCTGGGTCCTGATCACGGCCTTCCTGGTCTTTTTCATGAACCTCGGCTTTGCCATGGTTGAGTCAGGCCTGTGCCGGGCCAAAAATACCGTCAACATCCTCTCCAAGAACTTCGTCGTCTTTGCCATTTCCTCTCTTGCCTTTTATATCGTGGGCTGGGGACTGATGTTCGGAGACGGAAGCCCGTACGTCGGCTTGCAGGGGCTGTGGTTCGCAAGCGGTTCTGACAACAGCCCCGCTACTGGAGACGCGTATCAGGGGGTCTACTCGGCAATCAACTGGACCGGCGTCCCGTTCTGGGCCAAGTTCTTCTTCCAGCTCGTCTTTGCGGGGACAGCGGCGACAATCGTCTCCGGCGCTGTGGCAGAGCGGATCAAATTCAGCTCCTTCATCGTGTTCTCATTCATTATGGTGGGAGTTATCTATCCGGTAATCGGTCACTGGATCTGGGGCGGCGGCTGGCTCCAGAAGCTCGGAATGTGGGATTTCGCGGGTTCTGCCGTGGTCCACTCGGTCGGCGGCTGGGCGGCGCTCGCCGGTATCCTCATGCTCGGCCCAAGGATAGGAAAGTACTCGAAGGACGGAAAGGTCAACCCGATCCCTGGCCATAATATGACCTCTGCGTGCATCGGGACCTTCGTCCTCTGGTTCGGCTGGTTCGGCTTCAATCCTGGCAGCACCATGGCCGCCTCCGCAGGTGACATCGCCAGGATTGCGGTGACGACCAACAGCGCGGCAGCGGCAGCGGCTTTCAGCGCTACTCTCGCCGCCTGGTTCATGCTGGGAAAACCCGATCTTTCCATGACCCTCAACGGCTGCCTGGCCGGGCTGGTCGCCATCACGGCCCCATGCGCCTTCGTCAGCGTGGGCAGTTCGGTCATCATCGGCCTCATTGCTGGTTTCGTAGTGGTCGCGGCAGTCCTGATGTTCGACAGACTGAAGATCGATGATCCTGTAGGAGCTACCTCTGTCCACCTGGTGTGCGGGATTATGGGTACCCTGTTCGTCGGCCTGTTCGCCCAAGACAGCATCATGCCCAAGACGACCGGCAACGGCCTTTTCTTCGGTGGCGGATTCGCACTACTCAAGGCCCAGCTTATCGGCTCCATCGCCGTTGCCGTCTTCACCCTTACTATCTCTCTCGTAGCATGGACCGTAATCAAGGCCATGATGGGATTGCGCGTCAGCCCCGAGGAAGAGATCGATGGGCTCGATTACGGCGAGCACGGCATCGTAGCCTATCCGGACTTTCAGTCGGTGACCCATTCAATAGGGGTACCGGGATCAGTCTCTGCTTCCGGATACCAGATGAGCCCAGTGACAGTACCAAAAAAGGCTCCGGCGCACTAATAGCATCGCCCCTTTCCCCTGTGTGTGTGCCATGCGAAAAACGGTAGTGATCATTGATGACAGCCTTGGATCGCGGGCGACTCTAGGCCATGCGCTGAAGCGGCTTGGGTTCGAGGTGGTGGGAGAAGGGTCAAGCGGCTCCGAGGCGATTCGCCTGGTCCAAGTGCTGAAGCCAGATGTGCTGTTCCTGGCGGTGGGTCTCCCGGACCTGGATGGCCTGACCACAGCCGCCCAGATCCTGGAGACCCATGCCCTCCCCATCATCATCCTGAGCAGCCACCTCAACCCGGAGGTGATCCAGCGGGCCAAAGAGGCTGGCGTGATGGCCTATCTGGTGAAGCCGCTTCGCGAGGAGGAGCTGTTGCCGGCGATGGAACTCGCCATCTCCCGGTTCGAGGAGTTCAATGCCCTCAGGAAAGAGAATGCAGACTTGAAGCGGATACTTGAAGACCGGAAGCTGATCGAACGCGCAAAAGGGATCCTCATGGAACGAGAGAAGATCTCGGAACCGCAGGCATTCGGTCGGATTCAAAAAGCCAGCATGAACCGACGGCGATCGATGGCCGAGATCGCTCAAGCCATCTTACTGAGCGAAGAGATCGCCGGGAGGACTTAGTAGAGAGCGAGGTACCCCATTCTTACTCGACCCAAACCTCCCCCAACGGCTACTCCGCCTCACCAGTCCGGGAGCAGAACTCTTAGTCTGCAAAGGGATCACAAATGGGAAAAGGCCTCAAGTGTATTACACCGTGACGGGTGATCGTTTCACAGTTTAAGGAGACGCGAGATGAAAGGGGTCATTCACCCTCTATTCGTGCACCTCCCAATCGCCCTGCTTCTCATGGCCTTTATGACGATGTATTATTGGCTGTTCAAGGGGCTGGCCACGTCGGTCTTCGAAAACCGGATCTATAGCCTCACGCGATTCAATACCGCCGCAGGATTGCTGTTCGTCCTCCTGTCCATCGCGACAGGGATCCGGGATGTGCAGGCGGGTTATTGGATCGCGTTCAACTCCCCTCTGGGCAAGTGGCTCTACGTGAAGATCATCCTGGCTCTGCTCATGGTGATCATCTATAGCCTATTCCTCTGGCAAAGCCGCAAGAAGCCTCAGTATCTCCAAGAGGACCCAAAGATTATGACGTGGTGCCTAACGACACAGATGCTGGGCTTCGTCCTGGTGATAACTCTCACCGCGCTCGGAACGATGCTGGTGTTCTATCCCCATCTCCTTGCGCAACTCGGCTGAGGAGATGAGACGAACCGGCGGATGAAAGGAATGGTCGCATGACTCGAACGCCCGCAAAGATCGTCATTCTCGGAGGAGGATTCGGCGGCCTGTACGCGGCCATGACGCTTCAGAGGGATTTGGCTGGAACGAACTTGGCTCAGGTCACCCTTGTGGACCGGCGCAACTATTTTACCTTCACCCCGTTCCTGCCTGAGGTGGCTGCAGGCACCCTCGGCCGGGCGCATGTGACCTACCCGTTCCGATTCCTTGCCCAGAAAGAACAGTTTTGCTTTATTCAAGGGGCGGTGCAGGACTTTGACCTTGTGAAGCGCACGGTCCGTACCGAGACCGCGACCATTCCCTACGATTATCTGATTGTGTCCTTGGGCGGCGCGCCCGCCTTTGTTGATAACCCTCAAATCGAGACTCACGCGCTGACGTTACACTCTGTCGACAAAGCCTTGGCCATCCGGAACCATATCATCAGACTGTTTGAACAAGCAGTGGTCGAGCGGGATCCGATTCGCCGGCGTCAGCTCCTCACCTTGGTAGTGGCCGGAGCCGGACCCTGCGGGGTCGAGATAGCCACTGAGTTACATCACCTGATCCGGACAGCCTTGCTCAAATACTATCCGGTGGACCCATCTGAGATCAGAATCCTGTTGGTCTCGAGGGGCGATCGGATTCTCCCCCACTTCGCCGGCGATCTGGCTGAAACCGGTCAGAAGGAGCTGATGAAACAGGGAATTGATGTCAGACTGAACACTCACGTGACCGGGGCAAGCGGGGAGCACGTGGAGCTCAATGGTCAAGAGATCATCTCCACGCGTACCCTCATCTGGGCGGCCGGCGTCGCCCCCAATCCCGTCTTGGCCCGGCTTCCCGCCCCGAAGAGCCAACAGGGAGGTATTGTGGTCGATGGGTTCCTCAAGCTCTCTGAATTCCCGGAGGTGTACGTCATCGGGGATGGCGCCTCCGTCATGGACCGGCGCCTCGGCCGACCCTATCCCGCCCTGGCGCCGGTGGCGATCCGCCAAGGAATCCGGGCCGCTGGGAATATCATCAATACCCTCCAGGGAAGATCCCGAGAGCTATTTCGGTTTGACTTTACCGGCAATATCGTTGGGCTCGGTTGCGGGATGGCGCTTGTCAATCTGCTGGGCATTAAGTTCCATGGTCGGCTTGCGTGGTGGTTCTACCGGCTGGCACACCTCCAACGACTGGTCAGCTTCAGAAACAAGGCGTCACTCGCCCTCGCCCTTGCGCTGAATACGATCTTTGATCGGGATATCTCCTGCGAAACATGGCCCGAGGCCGATCAGAGCATGAATGGCGAAAGGGTATCGCCGACTCTCCCGGATTCAGGTTCACCGTTAACCTCCTGACGCCCCCCGCCCTGACTGTTCGCGATGCGAATCTCTGGCCGCTGTGCCGCTCGCACGCTGATTTCCCTAAGTAGTCGTGAACGCCGTTCTCGCCGAACGCCCCCAGCAACCGCAACTGCACGCTAACCTCGCCACCAAATTCCCCACCATGAGACTACAATGAAAGGAATCCATGCTTGACAAGCATAAACGAATAGTTTATGTTTGTGCCGTGATTCGATCTTTCGCCGATGCCGAAACCGAACGCTTCTACACGACAGGCAAATCGCGCCGCTTTCCTCCGGCCATTCAGACTCGATCTGCGATGCGCCTTACGCAACTGAATGGCGTGACTCGGATTGAAGACTTGCGCTTACCGCCTTCGAACCGGTTGGAAGTCTTGAAACATGACCGCGCCGGCCAATGGAGCGTCCGCATTAATGACCGATGGCGCGTGTGCTTCCGCTTCGAGAGCGGCGATGCGTTCGATGTCGAGATTGTTGACTATCACTGACAGGAGGTCATGATGTTGAAGAACGGTTTGCCACCCATGCATCCGGGAGAGTTTCTGCGCGAAATACTCGATGAACTGGACATTTCTCAAGCGCAGTTCGCTCGTGCCATTGGCGTTTCTCCCATGCGGGTGTCGCATGTTGTAAACGGTGCGCGCCCGGTGACGGCGGAATTGGCGTTATTGTTCGGCCGGGCGTTTGGTCAGTCGCCGCAATACTGGCTCAACTTGCAAGCGACCTATGACCTGAAAACTACCGAGGCGGCTATGGGCCGGCAACTGAAGGCAGTTACCGAGTTGGCGCATATTTGAGGTTTTCGTGCCGCCCTCCCTGCATCCCCTTCCACTTAACCACAATCAGGTCTGCGACATACGTCGAAATGGATTGATCGAATGAGTGCTTGGCAAATGAGCTGGTACCGCCTACGGCTATCGATTTTTGTTCTTATCGGGGTGCTGTCCTGCACTTCTTGCAGTAGCGCCTACACAAGGGACGAACGTGGTCAAGGCGCGGTGGCAATCACCGCCCCAGGAGCCCCAGAGGAACTCGTCCGAGTCAGGCGGGTCTACGATGGGGATACCGTTCTCCTCGAAGATGGCCGAAAAGTTCGGTATCTGGGCATCAACGCGCCAGAATTTCAGGAGCCATTCTATTTGAAAGCCAAACGGCTCAACGAATCTCTCGTCATGGGGCGGGACATCCGATTGGAGTTCGATCAGGAGAGAACTGACAGTTATGGCCGCGTCCTGGCCTATGTCTATGCGGGCAACGAGATGGCCAATGCCAGGTTGGTTCAGGAGGGCTTGGCGCATGCCTTCTTTATAGGGCCTAATCGGACGCATCACGCCTTGCTCCTTCGACTCCAAGCCGAGACACAACAGCGCAAGGTCGGTATCTGGTCCGCTCGAGGTCGCGTCAGAGACCTCAAAATCACCACCGTGCACCCTGTTGATCCCGCTCAGGACGACCAGTACCCCTCTTACGTTCGCATCGCCAATCTCAGCAACGCCACGATCAATCTGGCCGGCTATGTGTTATCGAATGAGGCGGGACAGAGATACGTCTTCCCTAACGTGAGCGTGGACCCGGGTTACACGGTTATCGTGTCCAGCGGAAGTGAACCGAATGGAGTTAATGCGAGAGCACAACTGGTCGTCTACTGGTCCACGCAGGGTCCAGTCTGGGATCCGAACGAAGACACCGCCTTTCTCACGGATCCAAGTGGGAACCTTGAGGATAGGTTCCACTACAAGGGCAAGCGGGTCAGGAGGCCGTCTTCACGTTCTAAGGGCAAGGCTCCCTAATGCCGGGTACGGGTGTATTCTGATCTCAACCGAAGTGCCCAGTTTATCACTCGCGTCACTGTGCCGGTGGCTCATGCGTACAACGTCAGGCTGCACCAAGGGGTGGGCCGGACTTGTCTCCCCTGCTCTCGCCGTTTTTCATCCCTCAGGCATGACTCGGCGACTAACATCTGAACACCTCGCCTTCTCCGTTGCCCATCCCCTGTACATGGCTCCGCAGCGGCAACTAACGACCTTTACTTCAAGGCCTTCTCGAGGATTTTGCGGAGCTCGGTGCTGGGTTTCGCGAAGCCGAATCGATCATTGGGAGACACACTGTACACCATCCCGACCACCTCGCGCTTTGCGTTGAGGAGGGGGGCTCCGCTGCAGCCTTGTTCAATACCGTCGGATTGAAAGTCCGCGCTAAATGCCTGCCCACCATTCAGTGATTTTTCGAAAATCCCGACCCTTCTTCGGACGCCTCCGACTGGACCACACACGGTACCAACAACCGTTTCGTTCTGGAGGAGTTCCGGCCGATCAGGCAAGGTCGCAGCCGGGAGTGATCGCGCGACCTTCTGCAATCGAAGGAGGAGTATGTCGGAACCCCCAAGACGACTGACGATCTCCGCATTGTATTCCTTGCCCAGGTGCATGACCCGGATGTTGCCCCCTTTGTCAAGATGCGCGTTTGTGAGCACATACCCGCGAGGGTCCGCGATAAATCCGTGAGCAAAGCCTTTGACGCTTCCTTCGTCATCAACATTTTCAACGGTCACAAGGAAAGGCGGGCCTTGCTCCAGCGCGCGTCGCATTTCTTCTTCCTGAGGGCGCATGGTGTTGATGTTCTCTTTCTCTGCCTCTTTTCGAATCTTCTCTATAGCCTGGAGGGCATTAACCCGCTGGTTGAGATCGTCGATGCTCTGGGCAATGCGGATCCCCTCATCGATCTCGCCGCATTCCCCTGCAAGCCAGGCGGCAATCCAGTACTGCTGCATAGAACGGCCTATCGGTGAGGCAATGGTTCGCGAAAGGGTCAGAGCCTCCTGAAGCACGCGAATCCCTGGTTCTTTGGGAAACGACAGACACATCATCTTTCCGATGCCGGCAACTGATTGAGTCTGTTCCTCCTTATCATGTATCGACCGGGCCTGCCCCAGTAGACCGGAAAACCGTTTCTCAATTGCCGTCTGCGCTTCGCCCCAGCTTAATCGAGGTGCGATGAGTGTAAGGCCACAAAGCAAAGCCATCATCCTCATCTGTCGTTCCATTCCTCCCCCCTTCCCTCATTTCGCCTCGGCAAACAGACTTATTGCCCTCTCCATTTGTGAAGGGCATTGTAACACAGAAAGTGATAAGCCATTTTTCGAACCTCTTCCCGATCTCTGCCACAATATTCGCCATCACCCATGAGGATTGAACGCTGCATAAGCAGTGGTGCAGTAGTTTTGAGCAGGCAGAACTGTCATCGCACAACCATTCCTTCGCTACCATACACCTGCACCATCGAAGCCGCTCAATCTGCAGCCTTCCTGATTCTGCTTCTTTGCCGGAATTCTCACTCCTAGGCTGCTTTGTGCTTTCAATTCGCCGGCGGATGGGCACGGTTGGTCCCACTCTTGCAGCATAGTCCTCAATAAGAAGATTGGTATGATTCTACTGCCAGCAACGAAGCCGGCAGCAGAACGGGCAAAGGCGCCACAGAAGCGTGTCGTGTGGCGCCTTTCTTTTTGGGCAGCGGAGGGAGAGGATGGACAGACGAAGAAAGCTGGTCGTCATCGGTAACGGCATGGCCGGAGCCAAGGTTGTTCAAGAGATCCTATCTCGGAATCCTGAACAATTTCACGTCGTGATGTTCGGGGCGGAGCCATACGGTAACTACGACCGCACCCTCCTCTCAGATGTGCTGAGCCGCGCTAAGGACGCCAAGGGGATTTTTCTGAACTCCCTCGGCTGGTACCGCGACCACGACATCACGCTGCATGCCGGGGTGAGCGTCACGGCTATTGATCGGGACCACAAAGTGGTAAGAGGCGACGGCGGTGTGGAGGAGTCGTACGATACGCTGATCATCGCCACCGGTAGCCGGCCCTTCGTGCCCCCCATGGACGGGGTGGAGAAGGCCGGGGTCTTCGTCTTCCGGACTCTCGATGACTGCCAGGCTATTGAGACCTACGCGAGGGGATGCCGGAGGGCTGCCGTCATCGGCGGCGGTCTGCTGGGTCTGGAGGCTGCGCGGGGTCTACTCTCCCTCGGGCTTCAGGTCACGGTCGTCGAAATGATGTCGTGGTTGATGGCCCAGCAATTGGACGCCCATGGTGGCGCACTCCTGCAACAGACGATGGAGCAGATGGGTGTGCAGGTGCTCATCGAGAAGACCACGACGCGCGTGCTCGGGACCGAGCAGGTCACGGGCTTGGAGTTTCAGGACGGCACTGCGCTCGACACCGATATGGTAGTAGTGAGCTGCGGCATCCGGCCAAACGCTGAGCTCGCTGGGACGTCCGGGCTCGCGGTGGATCGAGGGATCCTCGTGAATGACCGGATGCAGACCTCCGATCCGGATATCTACGCCGTCGGTGAGTGCGCTCAGCACCGCGGGAAGCTCTATGGCCTCGTGGCGCCTCTGTACGACCAGGCCAGAGTGCTGGCAGAGCACCTCACAGGCGTCTCTTCCAATGGCGGTTACCAGGGCTCCAATCCCATCAGTAAACTGAAGGTGATGGGCGTACAACTCGTCTCCATGGGCGACACGGCCCCCGCCGGCCCCCAAGACGAGGTCGTCAGTTACATCGAACCATCGCGAGGCGTCTACAAGAAGATGGTCATACGCAATAACCGGCTCGTCGGCACCGTCCTCTTGGGAGAGACGGACACTGCCGGCGTGCTCACTCAGATGTTTCTGCTTGGCACAGAGTTGCCGGAGCGGCGGGCCGACCTGCTCTTCGGCACCTCCACCGGCGCCCCGATCCTCTCGGTGTTTGACCTCCCAGATCATGCCCAGATCTGTCACTGTCATGGGGTCTCCAAGGGGCAGATCAAGGAGGCGATCGAGATCGGCAAGTGCCGATCGGTCTCGCAGGTGGGGATTCACACGAGGGCCGGCACCAGTTGCGGCGGCTGCAAGAAGCTCATTGAGCAGCTCGTCGAGGTCTATGCCGGCGAAGTGGCAGAGGACCCTGCCGAGCACTGGTACGTGCCAAGCCTCCCGATGACCAAACCGGAGCTGGTCGCCGCCATTAAGACCAAGGAGTTAAAGAGCGTCAGCGCGGTCTTTCGCGAGATCAACGACGGACGAGAGGAGCCGGGCCACAAGACGGCCCTGGCATCGCTCCTCAAAACCATTTGGAATGGGGAGTACGAAGATGAGCGCGATGCCCGGTTCATCAATGACCGGGTGCACGCCAATATTCAAAAGGATGGGACCTTCTCGGTCGTTCCGCGAATCGACGGCGGCATTACCTCGCCGGCGCAGCTCCGGTGCATCGCCGACGTGGCGGAGAAGTACCAGATCGCCGCGGTCAAGCTTACCGGCGGCCAGCGGATCGCTCTGGCGGGCGCAAGGAAGGAGCAGCTCCCGGATATCTGGAAGGATCTGGGAATGCCCAGCGGGCACGCCTACGCCAAGGCGGTCCGCTCGTGCAAGACCTGCGTGGGGTCCGACTTCTGCCGATTCGGGCTAGGCGATTCCATTGCGCTGGGGATCAAGATCGAGAAGCGGTTTAAGGGCATCGAGACCCCGCACAAGATGAAGCTCGCCGCCAGCGGCTGCCCGCGGAACTGCGCCGAGGCCACGGTTAAAGACCTTGGGGTCGTCGCCATCGAGGGCGGCTGGCAGGTCTACGTGGGCGGCGGCGCCGGGATCCGAGTGCGGGCCGCAGACCTCCTGTGCACGGTCACGACTCACGACGAGGTCCTAAAATACATGGGTCGCTTCATCCAGTATTACCGGGAGCACGGGAAGTACATGGAGCGATCCTATGGACTTGTAGAGCGCGTCGGTATTGAGCGGCTACGCGAGCTTCTCGTCAAGGATGTGGAAGGGATCGGTGAACGGTTGGACGCCGAAATCGAACGGGCGGTCGAGGCCTACAAAGATCCCTGGGCCGAAGCGGATGAACCCGTGCATCCAGCCCAGTTCAGTGAACCCGTACTTGTGGAGGTGAAGAGGTGAAGAATGGAAATTAAACACGCCGTACTGGAGATCATTGTGCCGCTTGGCCCGCTTGAAGCGATCCCGCTCGGCCAAGGCCGTACCTACGTGGTGGACGGCCGCGCCATCGCCGTCTTCCGTCAGCGCGATGGGCAGCTCTTCGCCACTCAAAACGCATGCCCGCACCGAGGGGGCCCGCTCGCTGACGGCATCATTGGGGCCGGGAAGGTGATCTGCCCGCTTCACGCCCGACAGTTCGATCTGACGACGGGTGCATCGGTTGAGGAGAACTACGCCGTCCAGACCTATCCGGTTCGCGTGGAAGGGGGCGAGATCATCCTCACGCTCGCATGACACAAAGGAATGAGCATCGCAGAGAGTCTACATCAAGCGGATAACGTCGTCGCAAAGATGATCGAGATTGGGACCGCGAAGGCCCGGCTGATGGTGAAAGACCGGCTGATCCATGAGTTCCTCTCCTGGGCGCTATTAGGCTTTGCCACCATGCTGGTGCTTACCGCCACCACTCCGACGGGGCTCGTCCCGGACCTCTGCCATAATTTTCGCCATCGCCCATGAGGATTGAACGCTTGATAACCATTGGCGCTGTGGCTTAGACGGGCAGATCTGTCATCGCACAACCATTCCTTCATTGCCATACACCTGCACCATCGAAGTAGCTTAATCTACACCCTTCCTAACTCTGCATCATTACCAGAATTCTTACCCCTAGACGGCTTTATGCTTCCAACTCCTCGGCAGGTGGGCGCGGTTGGTCCCACTCTTGCAGCATAGTCTCCAATAAGAAGATTGGTATGATTCTACTGCCAGCAACGAAGCCGGCAGTAGAACGGGCAAAGGCGCCACAGGGACGTGTCGTGTGGCGCCTTTCTTTTTGTCCGCACATCCGGAGGTCGATGATGAATAAGATCGAGGAGCTGAAGGCAGAAAGGGATGGGTTGGACGTCAGGAAGGAGATCGAGACCTTCGCTCAACAAGGGTGGGAGGCTATCCCGGATGGCGATATCGAACGGCTCAAGTGGTACGGGATCTTCTTCAGGAAGCACACCCCCGGGTTCTTCATGATGCGGATCAGAATCCCAAATGGAATCGCCTCCGCCGATCAGGTGCGTACGCTTGCCCAGATCTCCCACCAGTTCGGCCGAGGGCTCATGGATATCACTACACGTCAGCAACTACAACTCCGCTGGATCCGGATTGACCATATTCCTGAGATATTGGGTCGCCTACAGGACGCGGGTCTCACCAGCCTCCAAACCGGTATGGATACGATCCGTAACGTGGTCGGCTGTCCCGTTGCCGGCATCGGGCGAGACGAGCTGCTCGATGCGTCGCCCATCGTCTATCAGTTCACCTCGATGTTCGTCGGCAATCGGGTGTTCACCAACCTTCCCCGGAAATTCAATGTCACCATCACCGGCTGCACGCTGAACTGCACACACGCGGAGAGTCAGGATCTTGGGCTCACGCCAGCCACAAGGGAGATCGACGGAAGGCTGGTGGCGGGGTTCAACGTTCGGGTTGGCGGCAAGATGGGCTCCGGCGGCTACCGGATTGCCTCCCCGCTCGATCTGTTTGTCCAACCTGACGAGGCGCCTGACATCTGCGCCCTGATCGCGATGATCTACCGCGACCATGGGCCACGCGAGGCGAGGACGCTCGCCCGCCTGGCCTTCCTCCTCGATGCATGGGGCGTCGAGCGATTCCGACAGGAACTGGAACAGCGCGCGGGCCGGTCGCTCCAGCGCGCCGGATCCGATGCCCGGAAGGCCCAGTCCGCCGACCACATCGGCATCTACCGCCAAAAGGAGGACGGGCTCAACTATGTGGGTCTTGTCGTGCCGGTCGGGCGGATCAGCGCCGATCAACTCCTCGAACTCGCACGTCTCGCAGAACAATATGGCCGCGGCGAGCTCCGCTTCACGATCGGACAGAACGTGATCATCCCCTATATCTCAGACAAGCAGCTTGGGGATTTCCTTACTGAACCGCTCCTCCAGACCTTCCGGTACGATCCGGACGAGATCACGAAAGGGCTTGTCACCTGCACCGGCATCGACCACTGCAATCTGGCGCTGATCGACACCAAGGCGAGAGCGCTGGAAGTCGTTCAAGCGCTGAGAACAAAGCTCCCCAATGTGCAGCCGATCACCGTTCACTGGTCCGGCTGTCCGGCTGGATGCGGCAATCACCAAGCTGCTAACATCGGCCTGCAAGGCACCAGAACCAGGATCGATGGCCAGGTGGTGGAAGCGGTCCACATCTTCGTGGGTGGACGATCCGGGCCAAAGCCCCAGGTTGGCCAGATGATCATGGCTGATGTCCCGTGTAGCCAGCTCGCCCATGTCATGGAAGGGCTCGTACAGTTCTACCCACGGAAGCGGCTCGCATAGCAGAAGACTACACAAGCAAAGGAGGAATCTCATGGCGTACGTGAAGCCGGATGAAATCGTCGCGAAGATGATCGAGGCGGCAGTTGCAAAAGGACAGCTTCCGGTGAAGGATCTACTGATTCGTGGGTTCCTGTCCGGCGCGCTGTTGGGCTTTGCCACGACACTCGCGTTCACCGCTACAATCCAAACGGGACTTGGGATTGTCGGGGGGTTGGTATTTCCCGTCGGCTTTGTGATGATCGTGCTGCTTGGCCTGGAGCTGGTCACAGGAAACTTCGCCGTTGTTCCGCTGGGCGTGCTCGAGGGAAGGATCGACGTGCGCGCGCTCCTGTACAACTGGGGATGGGTCTTCGTCGGCAACCTCTTGGGGGGCCTGGTCTACGCCTTTATGTTCGTAGCCGTGACATCAGGCGGGTCGCCGATCGCGGTGAAGTTAGCTCAAGCGGCAGAGGCCAGGACGATCGGGTACGCCCAACTAGGCGCGTTGGGCATGACGCAGGTCCTTATCAAAGCGGTACTGTGCAACTGGATGGTGACGCTTGGCGTGGTGATGTCGCTGACCTCTGCGTCCGTCATCGGGAAGACGGTGGCCATGTGGTTGCCCATCCTGATCTTCTTCGCACAGGGATTCGAGCACTCCGTCGTCAACATGTTCCTGATACCGGCAGGCATCATCTTCGGGGCGAAGATCTCACTGGCCGATTGGTGGCTGTGGAACCAGATCCCGGTGACGGTCGGCAACATGGTCGGCGGTTTCGTGTTCACCGGGCTTGCGCTCTACGCCACCCATCACCGTACGGCCACGACAACACGTGAACTGCTCAGTGAAGCCATGCCACCAGGTATCCTGAACGAACAGTTCGGTGCAGCACAAGAGTAGACGGTGCACAGCAGATGGAAAGGCGGTTACATGGATCGTGAATTCTCTCGACGCTCACCCCTGCACTTTTCTGGAAATACTATTCTTCAGCCGCCTCGCCTTCCACCTAAACCGAACGAGGAGTCTCCTGGCCCAGACGAACTCAGTGGCCAGGATTGCCAGGCCAAGCGGGATGACCAGAATAGCGGGCCCGGGGAGTACAATGAGGACGATGCCGAGCACCAGGACCGTAAAACCTATGACGATGACGATGGCGCGCCTGGCCTGTTTCAGCGTGCTGATGACGAAGCTATGCATGAGAGGTCGGCCCCGCTAGCAGCCTGAGGGCTTCCCGGTACTTCTCACTGGTCCGCTCCACAATCTCACAAGGCAACTCGGGGGCTGGCGCCTTCATCTCCCAGGCGATCGACTTCAAGTAGTCCCGCACGAACTGCTTGTCGAAGCTCGGTTGGGATCGGCCTGGCGTGTAGGTATCGCAAGGCCAGAAACGGGAGGAGTCAGGGGTGAGCACCTCGTCGATAAGGATGAGGTTGCCGTCAAGCAATCCACACTCGAATTTCGTGTCGGCGATGATAATCCCCCGTTCCAAGGCATAAGTTCGAGCCCGCTCATACAGCGCCAGACTCAAGTCCCGCACCCGTTCGGCCAGCTTCAAGCCAAGCTGAGCGGCTGCCTCGTCAAAAGTGATGTTGGCATCGTGCGCCCCCTGCTCCGCCTTTGTGGAAGGCGTGAAGAGGGGCGGATCGAGACGGCAGGACTCCAGGAGGCCGGCAGGTAACGGGATGCCGCAGACGGCTCCGGTCTTCTGGTACTCTGCCCAGCCCGATCCAGAGAGGTAGCCCCGGACAATGCACTCAATAGGGAGGGGTTTCGTCTTCCTCACCAGCATACTCCGCCCCTCAAGCGTCTCCCGGTAGGGCTGGCAGGCCTTCGGGTAAGCCTCCACATCCGTGGTGATGAGGTGGTTGGGCGCCAGATCCGCTGTCATGTGGAACCAGAACGCTGAGAGGGCCGTGAGGACCCTCCCCTTTCCCGGAATTCCCGTTGGCAGAACCACGTCGAACGCTGAGATCCGGTCCGTGGCTACCAGCAGCAAGCGATCTCCGAAGTCATAGATATCCCTGACTTTCCCCCTCGCATAGAGGGGGAGGCCCGAGAAGTCTGTTCTCAATACAATCGGTTCGGTCATGTCAATCGAGATCCTTTCGGCTACCCTCCGCAATTACACGCACAATCGTGCGCTACGCCTGAAGATTCAGGCGTGAAACCATCGCGGCTTCACGGTATTCGCTCAAGTATACGCAGTGTGCAACGCTCTCAGCATAAAGTCAAATAAGAAATTTCTGAAGTATCTATGGACAATTGTTTATAATTGCACGCAAGCACAGCGATAGGAATAATCATAATGACCTTTCATCAGCTTCGCATCTTTCTGGCGGTCGCCAGACACGGCAGCTACTCCCGCGCAGCCGAGGAACTCCTCCTAACCCAGCCTGCCGTCTCGGCGCAGGTTCGGGAGCTGGAGCGGGCCCTCGATGCGACCTTCTTCGAGCGGGTTGGCCGGACCATTGCCTTAACCGAGGCGGGCAAGGAACTCCAGGCTTACGCCGAAAGGATCTGTGTACTGATCGACGAAGCCAGGCTTGCAATGGAAGAGCTCGACGGTCTGAAGCGCGGACGAATTGCCGTCGCCGCCGTGAGCACTGCCGGCGCCTATGTCCTGCCCTCATTGCTCGGGGCATTTCAGAAGCGGTATCCTGGAATCAGTATCAACCTGGAGGTCACTAACCGCGCGCTTGCGCGAGACCGCCTCCTGCACAATGAGGTTGACCTCGTCGTCATGGGACGTCCTCCTGAAGAAGTCCCGCATGTGGCCGAGCCGTTTCTCGCTGACGAGATCGTGGTCGTCGCCGCACCATCTCATCCGCTCGCAACGGCCAAGCGGATTTCAGTGGATCACCTGGCCCGGGAGGTCTTTATCGCGCGCGAGGTAGGCTCCGGAACCCGTCTCAATACCGATGAATTTTTCCGCCATCAAGGGGTAAAACTGCGGGTTGGGTTGGAGCTGGGGGATAATAGCGCCGTAAAGGAGGCTGTGGCCGCTGGGCTCGGGATCGCGCTCCTATCCCGTCATGTCCTTCGTATGGAGTTAAAGCTTAAGCGTCTGGTCGTGCTGGATGTTCAGGGGCTTCCCCTGCGGCGGCAGTGGTTTGTGGTACACCGGGAAGACAAGCATCTCAGTCGAGCGGCAATCGCTTTCAAAGCGTTCCTCCTCACCTCGGCTGAAGCGGTGCTGGCATCCACCAGTCACCCTCGGCTCACCAAAGGTCGGTCGCGTCACTGAACGGAAGCGACGCTCACGCCGCAGTGTCACTGTAACGCTCATCCTTCTGTCTTTTCTTCGTCGCCGCGGCCAGGCGTGATTCCAAGCTCGCGGAGTTTCTTCCGGAGCGTGTTGCGATTGATCCCGAGTAACTCGGCTGCCCGAAGCTGGTTTCCACCGGTCATCTCCAGGACGCGCAAAAGCAACGGTCGCTCCAGCGTGGCGAGGAAGTACGAATAGATTTGTCCGTCTCGTTTCTGTTTCAGACGGGAAAGCTCGCCTGTAATTCCTTGAGACAGCATCCGCTCAAAGGACGATCTGCCACCAGCGGCGCCGATCTCCTCTGCGTGCAGGAGAGCGGCAGGCAAATGCTCCAGCAGGACGAGAGAGGTCGGAGCAAGCACACAGGCCCGCTTGACAGCATTCTCCAACTCGCGAACATTTCCTGGCCAGCGATACGCGAGCATCGACTCGAGCGCCTCGGGCGAGACAATCTTTGGTTCCTGTCTCTGTTCCTCTGCAAACAGGTGGAGAAAGTGGTTGACAAGCAGGGGGATGTCCTCGCTTCGCTCTCTGAGCAGCGGGAGGTTGATGGCCACGACGTTCAGGCGGTAGTAGAGGTCTTCTCGAAAACTCTTCTGCGCGACGGCGGCCTCAAGATTCTGGTTGGTGGCGGCGATGACCCTCACATCTGCAGACAGCGGTCGCTCGCCCCCCACCCGCTCGAACTGCCGCTCTTGGAGCACACGCAGGATTTTGGCTTGTAGGCCGATATCCATGTCCCCGATCTCATCGAGGAAGATCGTCCCGCCCTCGGCAAGCTCGAACTTGCCGCGTCGAAGGGCGCTGGCTCCAGTAAAGGCCCCACGCTCATGGCCGAACAGCTCGCTTTCCAGGAGCTCACGAGGGATGGCAGCGCAGTTGATGGCCACAAACGGACGCGCAGAGCGTCGGCTGTTGTAATGAATCGCTTTAGCCAGCAGCTCCTTGCCGGTGCCACTCTCCCCCCTGATGAGAACCGTCAAGTCGCTGGCGGCCATCTTGCCCACCAGCTTGAAGATCTGCTGCATGGCCGGGCAGAGACCAACCACGCCTTCGAAGTCAAAAGGCCTGCCGCCGAAGGCCTCCATCTGCGCCACCCGCTCGGTAAGCTCACGGGTCTCAAAGACTCGCCGCACTAGAATCGAGAGCTCACCGAAGTCAAACGGCTTGGTAATGTAGTCGTAGGCCCCCCGCTTCATCGCCTGGACCGCGGCCTGGAGTGTGGCAAAGGCGGTCATGATGATGACGGGAAGCTCAGGACGGGCTTCTTTAATCCTGCTGAGGGTCTCCAACCCATCCGCGCCAGGCATCTTGATATCCATAAGGACAAGGTCGATGCTCGGGTCTGCAGCCCGCGTGAGTCCTTCCACCCCATCGGGAGCCAGCACAACCAGATACCCCTCACGCTCAAGCGCCTTGCGCAGGGCCCAACGGATGCTTTCTTCGTCATCAACCACGAGGATCTGTCGTGTTCCGATCATGGCCTGGCACCTTGCGTGGCTCGTTGAGGTTCATCATGAGGTGAGACGGCTTCGGGTTGCTTCGCCAGGGGAAGCCATACTCGAAACCTGCTGCCCCTGCCTGGTAAACTTGTCGCCTCCATGGCCCCGTCATGGTCCTCCACGATCCGGAGACAGATGGCCAACCCCAACCCGGTCCCTCTTTCTTTTGTGGTGAAGAAAGGGGTGAACAGGTGGCGCCCGATCTCTGGATCGAACCCGCTCCCCTGATCGATAATCTCGGCCACGGCCACCGATCGGCCCCCGCAGCGCTTGGCAGACCGCTCATACCATGTCAGAACGGTGAGATCCCCGCCGCCTGGCATCGCCTCTACCCCATTACAGATCAGGTTCAGAAAGAGCTGTCGAATTTCAGAGGGATCAGCGAGGATTTCAGGGAGCTGGGGGTCGTACTGACGCTGAACAGTGATATTGGCGGCGCCCAGCGGTGCCCGCTCTAAAAAGAGGAGGCTATCGAGGATCTCGTGCAGATTGCATGAGCGAAGGACTGGGCCTCGAGGCGTAGCGAATGATAGGAGCTGCTCGACGATCGCGCCGAGCCGATCAACCTCTTTAATGATGACCGAGGTGTACTCTGTAAGCGCGGGAGGAAAATCACGTTCGCCCTCGAGCAACTGGGCCGCCCCCCTGAGGCCGGCCAGCGGATTTCGGATCTCGTGGGCCACCCCTGTGGCAACCGTCCCGAGAGCTGCCAGGCGGTCTGATCGCGAGAGGCGCTCCTCAAGCTCCCTGATCCCTGTCTGATCCCGGAGCGCCAGGACCATACCCCGCGCCCGCCCCATACCATCGCTGATGAGGGAGGCAACGGCGCTGATAACCACCTGCGAGCCATCCTGTCTCGTCAACCTGGCATCGAAGTCAGTATGGGTCCGGCCGCTCTCCATGGTCTTTCGTACCAACTCCTGCAGCGAGCGATCATTCGGAAATATCTGCTCGAAGGGCCTGCCGTGAAACATCTGGGCCGATAGTCCGGTCAACTCCTCCGCTGCTTGATTGATTGAGCGGACACGTCCATCCGGCTCGACGATGATAATGCCGTCTTGCAGGCTTCCCAGCAGATCCTCGTGATACGCTCGCATCGACTCGATAGAGGCGCTGCACTCCTCGCAACGCCGCCTGAGCTCTTCCAGCTCCGATGCGCTGTCCCGCCCCCGCCTTTCTGACCTCCCTGGCATGCTACAACCTCTTAGGTGAAGCCATGCTAACTGATTGCTTGCGTGATAACAAGCCGGCACTGCTACCAAGAACAGCGATAGACTGCGCAACCACTCGATTCTTTCCGTCATTGCGAGCACCCCTAGGGTGCGTGGCAATCTCAGTGCAATAAAACGAAATTGCTTCACTGTGTTCGCAATGACAACTTTCTCTCGCTGTTCTTGGGTGCCACGGACACCAGAGGATTGGCATCGATATCGACATCTCAACCGGTCTGCACCGACTGAAGGCTCAGTGCCTACGCGCGCTGCCTGGTAGCGTCGTAGGGGTGGCTGGTCTAATGGGGGATGCGGTTAAGAAGAACGTAGTGATGGGGAAGCGGGGACTGGGTACCAGAGCGTGCCCCAGTCGACGGGTCGAGAACAGCAGGCATCCTTCCGATTCTGCCTGACTGCGATGTATATGAGCGGGCGCAGGCTGTTCCCGCCCCACACGGCAACCTAGGATTTGCCGTGAAGTTTTTTCTCGTGGTCTTGCTGGCTATTGACGATCCATTCTTCGATGGCCTCTTTCTTGAATCGCCAGACGTTCCCTAACTTCCAAGCCGGGAGTGTCCCTTCCCGCGCCATTCGATAGATTGTCGATTTGTTGAGTCGGAGGAAGCGAGCCACCTCCTCCAGGGTCATAATTGTTGGCCGTCTCTCCTGCTTCTGCATGCGTCGCTCCTCTTTCATCTACCGACCCCCGTGGGCTTCGCTGCCCGCCGCTGCCGTCATTGGCAGTTGTTGATTGAATGGTCCGCCCCGATCTCTCTTTGCTATCACAGCACGTAACTCTAGATGGCGAATACTGGCCTTGTCAAGTATTTTCTGACGTTCAGCTACCGAGGCCATAATTTGGCTTCTAAGCAGAGAGGACGAGGTGGAGAGGATCACGAGCGATTAAGGGAAGACGTTACTCTATGACAACGTTCGTAGTAGTGTGGAGCACCCCGGACACCGCCTGGATCTTTGAGATGATCGTGAGCCCTAACGCGTTGATATCGTGCCCCTCCACAAAGGCAATGACATCGTGTGGACCAGTCACGGCATGGGAGAGCTTCACTCCAGGAATACTGGATATCTGTTTGGCCACGTCTTTAGACCGACCTGCTGCACACTCAAGGAAGACAAACGCAGATACCACCATGCTAACCCTCCCTACAATGAGCCGTTAGGCGTCACGCCCTCGCCTAAACAGGCCGCACGGAGCTAGACAGCCTCGTCTCGTAGCTCTTAATCTGACACCTTCAGAGCGAAACTGCAATGAAATAATTGTCATCCAGGCACACTTCCTCCGATCTCACTGCAAGCCTTACAATACAGCACTATAACTCTTGACATGGAGGCGGTCATCATGCGACTGTCCGGGTACCGTGCTAGATCTATCTCGTTGGCCGGTCTGCTTGGTCTTTCTGGTCCAAACACAATAGATGCAACTGACGCGATGACGCAATGGACGCTAGAGACGCGATGACGCAACGACGCAACGACGCAATTGCGCAGTTCCCACGAGAGCGGACCTGGCTCCTGCCGGCATTACAGGCGGCGCAAGAGGCCGAGGGTTGGCTGAGTCCGGAGAGCCTTGCGGCTGTCGCTTTACACCTCCGGGTTCCCAAGAGCGAGGTGTACGGAGTTGCCACCCACTATCCGGAGTTCCGCCTTGTCAAGCCGGGATCCCGCCTGGTTCGGGTATGCACAGGCGTGAGCTGTCGCATCCAGGGTGGTCTGACACTGCTCCACGCCCTTCAGGACCGCCTTGGGCTCAAGGCCGGCGAGACGTCGCCGGATCACAGCGTCACCCTCGAAGAGGCCGACTGCCTCTTCAGATGTTCGATGGCCCCTGTCGTCGAAGTAGATCGCCGCTGCTATGGACGGCTCGATACGGACCGGCTCGACAGCATCTTTGATCCTCCATCTCCTCGAACATCTCTCGTCTCCGTCCCTTCCCTGTTGAAACCAGCCGGCGACACTCCTATGGCTGCCCTCGGGCGGCTTGTCGAACAATCCCTCAGCCATCTGCCTTCAGAACTCAGGCTCGTCGTCGGCGCGGGGAGTTGCAGCGAGTCGGTCGGGTCCGACCGCCTTATGGATCGACTTGCAGAGGAGGTTGAGCGCCAAGGGCTGTCCGCGACCGTCGTCGAGGGGGGTTGCAACGGCATGTGCTACGCCGCTCCCGTTGTGGAACTGCACCGACCTGGCTGGCCAAGAATCAGCCTCAAGAGGGTCACGCTGGAGCGCGTCCCCTCGTTGGTCTCCGCGCTGAAGGCTGATCGCTGTCCCGCTGGCATTGAGGCGGTGGTCTGGCAGGAATCGTCCTGGCGAGGGATCCCTGGTCTTGACCATGAGCCGTTCCTTCGCGGTCAGCATCGAGCTGTCCTCGAGCGCTGTGGTACGGTTGATGTGAGCGACTTAGCCGACGCCTTGCGTCAGGGAAGCTACGCGGCTTTCGCCCGCTGCCTTGAGCAAGACAATCCGATGGCCGTCATCAACGAGGTCAAAGAGTCCAGACTTGCCGGGCGAGGTGGGGCGTACTTCGGGGCCGCACGTAAATGGGAGGCCTGCCGCAATGCGGCGGGACCCCTCAAGTATCTCGTGATCAACGGTGAGGAGGGTGAGCCTGGCATCTTCAAAGACCGCCACCTGATGGAGGGTGATCCCCATCGGCTCTTGGAAGGGATCCTTCTGGCCGCCTTCGCCTCTGGAGCCGGCCGCGGCATACTCTTCATCAACGGTGAGGCCGAACTCTCGGCGCGTCGAATGGAGCAGGCGCTTCGATCAGCCGAGGCGGCCGGGCTGCTTGGCGAACGGATCCTCGGAGGTGATTTCTCCTTTCACCTGGAGCTTCGGCGAGGCGCGGGCGGTTTTATCCTCGGAGAAGAGACAGCGCTCATGGAGGCCATCGAGGGGAGGCGCGCCATGCCTCGCCCCAAACCGCCGTTTCCGGTCGAGGCAGGATTGTGGGGCAGACCGACGGTCATCAACAACGTGGAAACCCTCGCGGCTGTGCCGCTGATCGTGAGCCGAGGGGCCGCATGGTTTGCGGCTCTTGGAGGAGGACGGGGGACTAAGCTCTTCGGCCTCTCCGGCCATCTTGTCAGGACGGGGATCGTGGAGGCGCCGATGGGCGTGACGCTCCGGCACCTGATTGAAGAGATCGGCGGAGGAAGTGAAGATGGACGGCCGCTGAAGGCGGCGCTCGTCGGCGGACCCTCCGGCGTGATCGTCCACCCCAGTCGGTTCGATGAGCCGCTGGTTCCAGGCGGAACGATCTCGCCGGGAAGTGGAGGCGTGGTCGCCCTCGGCGAGGGCGTCTCAATCGGCGACGTCACCCGGACGCTCCTCGCCTTCAATGCGCGAGAATCATGTGGGAAATGCACGCCATGTAGAGAGGGAACAGGTCGCCTGCTCGCGCTCCTTCAGCAACCTCAGAACGCTGGCCGTCGGCAAGAGATCGAGGATCTGGCCCAAGTGGTACGGCTGGCCTCGCTCTGCGGCCTCGGTCAATCTGCCCCCCTGTCCCTCCTCTCAGCGGTTGAGCAGTTTCCGAAAGAGATGCTCTCAACCCCGCCAGATATCACTGGAAAGGGATGAAGATGGGCGATGCGGTCGTCAGTCTGACCATCAACGGAACCAGGGTGGCGGTCCAACCCGGAGCAACGGTCCTCGATGCCGTAAACCGACTTGGCCTCCCGCTCCCGCAGCTCTGCAAGGATCCCGACCGCCCTGCCCTCGGTGCCTGCCGGACCTGCCTGGTCAAGGTCGAAGGGATGAGCGGCTTCCCGGCTTCCTGCCACCTCCCCGCCCGCGAGGGAATGATCGTCTCGACCAATGATCCCGTTCTCACACGGATTCGAAACGGGGTCCTTGACCTCACGTGCGGCATGGCGACCCCCTCGTTGAATCGGCCTGGGTTTGGTCAGCTCTCCGATGCCTGCGCCAGACTCGGGCTCTTCCAGCGCCGCCATATGCCATGGCGACACACGCCTGTGGACGATACCAAATCGTTCTTCGTCCTCGATCGGGACGCCTGTATCCTGTGTGGGCGCTGTACCGTCGCCTGCGATGACGTCCAACAGATCGGCGCTATCGCCTTGTTAGGGCGAAGCGACTCGACTACGGTGGGAGTCTTCGGCGACGGATCGCTCGCTTCCTCCGTCTGCACCTCATGTGGGCAGTGCGTCGCCACCTGTCCCACGGGGGCCATCCGGCCGAAGGAAGCGCCCGCGCGTGTCGTGCGGGAGGTCGAGACGACCTGCCCCTACTGCGGCGTCGGTTGCGGCATAACCCTTCGCGTTCGGGCCGATGGGCGCCTCGCACTGATGGCCGACGATATCCCCACGAATCGATCGAGCCTCGGAATGCTCTGTGTCAAGGGCCGGTTCGGTACAGGGTTCATCCATGCCACCGACCGGATCACTCGGCCCATGGTGCGCCGCAATGGGAGCTGGCATCCGGTATCCTGGGACGAGGCGCTCGATGCTGCGGCGGACGGCTTGGTCGCAAATCGGGGACGCTTCGGGGCGCTCGCCTCGGCGAAGGCAACCAACGAGGAGGGCTATATCGTCCAGAAGTTTGTCCGGGCCGTGATGGGCACCAACAACATCGACCACTGCGCGCGCCTCTGCCATTCGCCATCGGTCGTGGCAATGCTGCGCTCCCTGGGATCGGGGGCTACCTCCAACTCCTACGACGATTACGAGGAGGCCGGCTGCCTTATGGTCGTCGGCTCCGACCCGTCATCGAACCACCCGGTGATCGCCGTCCGCCTTCGCCAGGCCGTGAGTCGTGGCGCCAGACTCATCGTGGTGAATCCGAAACGGATCGAGCTGTGCGACCAGGCGGACCTCTGGCTGCAGCAGCGACCCGGTACCGACGTGACGCTCTTTAACGCGATGGCGCGGGTGATTATCGATGAAGGGCTAACGAATCTTAAGTTCATGCGGAACCGGACCGAAGGATCCGAAGCCTGGCGCGAGTCGCTGGAACCGTATACGCTACAATTCGCTGAACAGGTCACCGGCGTCCCACAGGAGCAGATCGTTCAGGCTGCCCGCTGGTATGCAAAGCCTCTCTTCGCCGGCTCCTGCCTTATCTGGGGGATGGGGATCACCCAGCACACCAACGGCACCGCCAACGTGCATGCCCTCCTGAACCTCTCCCTTGTCACCGGACAGATGGGTTTTGCCGGCTCCGGTATCTCGCCGCTCAGGGGCCAGAATAACGTCCAGGGGTGCTGTGACGCCGGGTGCCTCCCTACCCACTTCCCTGGCTACCAGACCTACACCACGGAAGCGTTGGAAAAGTTCGAGGCGGCCTGGGGCGTTCGAATTCCCAACAGTGCAGGAATAACGCTCACTGAAATGATAGAGGCATGTCTGGATGGGTCGATCCGAGCCATGTACATGGTCGGCGAAAACCCCCTCCTCACAGAACCCAATCTTCACCACGCCACGCGGGCGCTTTCCAACCTCGACTGCCTCGTAGTCCAGGACCTGTTCCTCCACGAGACCGCCGAACAAGCCCACGTCTTCCTCCCCGCGGCAGCCTTTGCCGAGAAGGAGGGAACGTTCACCAACTCGGAGCGGCGAGTTCAGCGCGTGAGAAAGGCGATTGATCCCCCAGGCGAGGCAAAGCCGGACTGGTGGATTACCTGCGAGTTGGCGCGACGGGTAGCCCAACGGCTTGGTGTACCGAGTTCGGGGTTCGGGTACTCCCACCCGGCTGAGGTCTTCGAGGAGATGGCAAGACTGGTCCCGTTTCTTACCGGGATCTCTCACGACCGACTGGATCGGGAAGGGGGGATCCAGTGGCCATGTCCGGCACCCGACCACCCGGGCACCCGCTTCCTGTATGCGGAGTCGTTCCCCATCGGGAAGGCACAATTTGTCCCCGTGGTCCAAACGGCTGAGGCAGCCGAACTGCCCGATCACGATTTCCCGTTTCTTCTGAACACCGGTCGTATCCTCTACCACTGGCACGGCGGAACGCTTACCAGGCGCGTCCATGGACTACTCGAACTGGCGCCACGGCTCGAGGTCGCGATCAACCCGGAAGATGCCCAACGCCTTGGCCTCGATCAGGGGACGTTCGTTCGACTCACCTCCCGTCGTGGCGAGCTGACCGCATACGCCCAGATCACCGATGCCGTGCGAACGGGAGAGGTCTTCATCCCCTTCGTGAAGCTTGCCGAGTCGGGAGCCAATCTCCTGACCAACTCGGTCTACGACCCCTCCGCCAAGATCCCGGAGTACAAAGTCTGCGCCGTCGCCATCGAAAGACTCAACGGGTAACGCGACTCATCCTCGTGTTTCGACCTCGAAATGCCGGCAGGTGAGCCGTTGAAGGAGGCACACGCTAAGATGAGTCACACCGGACAAGGACATCGTCACGATCTCCAGGCGATTGCGCACCACGCGATGATAGCGCGTGGACTGCTTCCGGATTTTTCACCTGCGGTCTTGAGGGAGATCAGCGGACTCACACGTCCGGCGACCGAGCGTACCCCAGCCATCCGGGATTTACGAAGCCTGCGCTGGTGCTCAATCGATAATGACGATTCCCGCGACCTCGATCAGCTTACGGTCGCAGAGCTTCTCGGCGAAGGGGCGGTGAAGATCCTGGTGGCAGTCGCGGACGTCGACGCGCTGGTACCAAAGGGATCCGCCACCGATGCCCACGCTCAACACAACACCACGTCCGTCTATACGACGGCAGAGATCTTCCCGATGCTCCCCCTGATCCTCTCCACCGATCTCACGTCGCTGAACGAGGATGAGGACCGGCTGGCTATCGTGATCGAGATGGTGGTTAACCAGGATGGCTCGCTCGGGAGTTCGGACATCTATCGCGCCTGGGTCATCAACCACGCGAAGCTCGCCTATCATAGCGTGGCCGCCTGGCTCGACGGCAGGGAGCCGGCCTCGGGGCGAGTGGCCACCGTGGCCGGGCTCGACGAGCAGTTGCGCATTCAGGACCGGGTGGCCCAGACACTTCGGACCGTGCGACACATGCACGGCGCGCTCAGCCTGGAGACGATCGAGCCGCGCACCGTGTTTGAGGATGACGTACTGACCGATCTGCGCGCAGAGGATAAGAACCGGGCCCAGGAGCTGATCGAGGACCTCATGATCGCAGCGAATCGTGTCACGGTCCGATACCTCGAGGCGCGAGGGTTGCCGTCACTGCGCCGGATCTTGCGCTCGCCGGACCGATGGCAGCGGATTGTGGAGCTGGCGGCTCACCTGCAGACGCGGCTCCCACCCGAACCGGACGCCGCCGCTCTGGAGGCGTTCCTATCGAAACGGCGTCAGGCGGACCCTGTACGATTTCCCGATCTCTCGTTGACCGTCGTCAAGCTGATCGGACGGGGCGAGTATGTGGTGGCGGGTCACGATGAGACATCGCCGGGCCACTTCGGCCTGGCGATTCCGGCCTACACGCACTCCACGGCCCCGAACCGACGCTTCCCCGATCTACTTACGCAGCGGCTACTCAAAGCCGCGCTGGCTGAGCACCGGGTCCCGTACAGCTTTGAGGAACTCGGCGCGCTCGCGCAGCACTGCACCGAACAGGAAGACAATGCCAGCAAGGTCGAGCGACGGGTCCAGAAATCGGCGGCCGCGCTGCTCCTAGAATCGAAGATCGGACAGCGCTTCGACGCCATCGTCACCGGCGCGTCCGCGAAAGGGACCTGGGCACGTATCGTTCACCCCTCTGCAGAGGGTAGGGTTGTCCAGGGGTTCGAGGGGCTTGACGTCGGCGATCGTGTCCGCGTCGAACTTATCGACACCAATGTGGAGCAAGGGTTCATCGATTTCGCGCGGGTGTAACGATGGGCACGAGCAAGACGCCAGAGGAGAACTGACCGCATACGTCCAGATGACCGACGTCATATGAGCAGGAGAGGTTGTTGTCTCCTTCGTGAAACTTGCCGAGTCGGAAGCCGACCTTCTGACCAACTCGGCCTTCCACCCCTTCTCCAAGATCCCCGAGTACAAGGTCTACACCGTCAGAATCGAATGAGTCGACCGGTGATCGTGAATTACCATCCGGGGACCGCACACTCACCGTTGCGCTAAGCGCCACAGACTGTCACTCACCCGATTCCCTTAACAGCACTGTCTAAAGACATATATGATAGGCATCAGAAGGAGGTGCTTACAATGCGCACCACGATCAATCTAGATGACGAGCTCATCAAAGAGCTAATGCACGTGTCAGGGGTCAAGCGGCGGTCACTCCCACACAACCCAAAACTGATCAAAAGGGGACATCTCGCAATCCTGAAAAGGGGCCAAATGCGAATCCTGTTGAGAGCACTTCCGCTTGCCCATCGCGTAGCCGACGACCGCGCAGGTATGGCTGCCACGACGACTTAAGGCAGACCACCACCTATAAGAAAGCGCTGGACTGGGTGAGAGGTCGTTGTGGATTCCGGTAACGCCGGCATACAGGTCGCGGATGTGAATGCCGCATGATGTACAGCCTCGGCAACGGCCACCTGCGCCAGTCCCAAGAAGGTGTGTTTTCAACATACCGCGATCGACATGGGGTCATTCCGGTCCATACTCTGGCAACATCGTTCACACGGCTCCCTCTGATCGGCTCTGTCCGAGCGCGGCGATTTCATCAAGGGCTTTAGGGTTCTCCAGCTTTGAGATATCGCCCAGGCCCCCACCTGCATACGCCTTCCGGATCAGACCTCGTGGGATCTTTGCGGCCAGGTTCTTGGGAAGCGAACTGACAAAATGGACCGAATCCGGGCGGCCCTTCGGGTCGTAGACCCTGCCTACGTGGCCGATCATTGCATCAATGGCTTCCTGGACGACATAACGAGCTGGTCCTGGTTCAGCCACAACAAAACAGACGATTCGTTGGCCTTTGAGAGGATCATCCACGCCGATTGCGGCAACCTCCCGTATCGGAGGAACGCCCGGAAAAGAGATCAGAGCGGCCTCGATCCTGGCCGGATCGTGCTTGACGCCGCCACTGACGATCAGATCGTCAGTGCGCCCAAGAATGTACCATAGGCCGTCCTCATCGACCTGGGCCCGATCTCCATGAACCCACTGATCTGTCCCACCCGGAAAATATGTCTGAAGGAACCTCTCCGGATCACCAAGGAAACCTCTTGTCATTGAAGGAAAGGGCTTTCTGCACACCAGATAGCCTGGTTTGCCTCGGATCGATCTGCCATCCTCATCGACAACATCAACATCCATCCCAAGTCCGGGTCCGCCAAGGGTCGCTTCCTTTTGAGGCATGACCGGCAAGGGCGACAGCAGGCACCCGATCAGCTCCGTCCCACCCGATATATTCATGATGGGACACCTGCCTCGACCGAAGGCCTGAAAATACCATCTCCATGTTTCAGGGTCCAGGGGTTCGCCTGTTGAACCAAGAATGCGCAACGAGGTGAGTCTGTGAGAACCATAGTCCTCGCCCAGCCTTGCAAGGCCGCGCATTCCTGTGGGTGTAAACCCGGCTATTGTGATGCCGTACCTGTCGATCAGCTCAAACAATCGGTGGGGAGTAGGAAACAGATGGGTCCCCTCGTACAATACGACAGAGCCGCCGAAGAACAGGACGCCTATCAGCTCCCATGGCGCCATCATCCAGCCTATGTTGGTAAACCAATAGAAGGTGTCATCAGGGCGGCAATCAAAGGCATACCCGACCTCCTTGACGATCTGCGCAAGCGCCCCTGCATGGGTATGAACAATCGCCTTCGGTGTTCCGGTCGTGCCGGAACTGAAGAGGATAAGGGCTGTGTGCTCGGAATCGAGGACCGCCGTGGAAGGTTCAGGTGCTGAACGGCCAGACTCCTGAAAGGCCCGCCAACCGATCAGTCGCTTTTCATCCTCACCTCTACCAGCCCATTCTGCCGCAGGGGCATCGCCCATACGTTGCAGTACAACGACCAGCGTGAGGGTTGGAACCTCTTTGAGCGCGGTTCTGGCGGTGGCTCCAAGATCAAACCGCTTGCCGGCGCGCGGGTAGCCATCATTGATGAACAGCAGCCTGGCGTTGCCACGTTGTAGGGATATCGCCACCTCTTGCGGCGCAGAGCGGGCAGCGATCTGCATACATGCCGCGCCGATCTTGAGGGCTGCGAACATGACGGCAACCGCTTCGATCGAGATCGGCATGCACAGGCCCACAGTATCCCCCTCTTGTACCCCAGCCATTCGCATGGCCGCGGCAAGATCTGCCACCATCCCATGAAGCTCACCGTAGCTGCAGCGCCGGGACCCCCCATCATCCCCCTCCCATATAAGCGCGACCTTGTTACCTAGGCCGTCACGGATATGGCGATCCAAGCAATTATGGACGATATTCAGCCTGCCACCCAAAAACCATCTGGTCCACGGCATGCCACGTGAGGCGTCATAGAGCCTGGTGTAAGGCCGAAACCACTCTACGCCCAGATCGTCAAGAGCGGCCGGCCAGAACCACTCAATATCCTCGGTCGATCGGCGGATCAGCCCTTGCCAGTTTGTTATGCCATGCCGATCCATGAAGCGTCGGATGCGTGAGCGTTCCAGATACTCACCGTACGGCTGCCATGCGTACTTACCCATCGCCACATTGTGCATGTTCGATATGCGCCCCATAGCGGCCCCTCCTTATTGAGTCACCCCAGTGTGTCATAGTCTCTGTCTACTCCTTGTATATTTATTCATGGAGCAGCATAGCATGGCCAGCAGTCAACCCGGACGTGACAGACCGATCACTCCTCAAGGGAGTTAGATCGCCCACCCTCATTCAATCCATTCGCCTCGGACCGATATCGTCTCAGATATGCGGTTGAAGCCCGGCTTCGGAGGTTGAAGACCGAAGTGTCCTGGTGAGCCGCAAAGTCCGGCGGTTACCCGGCTTCTGCGTTCAGAGGATTCCACACTTATAGTAAGGCGCGTGCCACTCCCTAGGAAGTGATATTCCGTATACCAGCCACGCCAGTTCAGCACCATTGTTATTTCAAAACAGTTCGTAGGCAAACACACCTACGCCTTGGAAGAGTGGACCGCAAACGACGCCGCGCTCTTGAATGGTAGGCTCAACGAAGTCGCGGATGCCTGCGCTCCGGCACTGCGCGCGGAGTTTTCCGGCTGCGTTCTATGAAGAACCCTACAACTTGCTAATCAGAGCACATCATAGCTGACAAATCGTTAGGTTGTGTGATAGCTTTGCTCGTATGAGCATCACTTCTTCTGACATCCCCCTTCATGCGCCCGACACCCCGGCCGTATTGTTGGAAATAGCTCACACGGTCTCTTCCACGCTCGACCTTCAGGAGCTTCTGAAGATCATCGCCCAGCGCACGGCTACGGTCTGTGGCGCTGACGTCTGTTCCATCTTCCTCTGGAGTCCGTCAGGGGATCGCCTTGTGCCGGTGATGTCGCAGGCCGCTTCGGGTCGGCAGATGGACGCGCTACAGGAGGAGTTCAAGCGCATGGCTAGCCACAGTCGAGAGGGAACGCTCCCTATTATTGCCGCGATAGGACAACGCACACCGATTGTCATGAATGACCCGGCAACCAGTCCCTTGCTGCCAGCTCGCTGGGTCGAGCAGTTCCAGTTGAAGGCTCTCCTGTCTGTGCCCCTCATTCGCCATGACGTCGTCATCGGCACGCGTGTCCGGCACCAGATGATCGATGGCAAGCGCTTCACGGAGGCTCGGCCTCTCGATCGCCAAGAGCCTTGTGAAGCTTCAGGGAGGATCTGTCCGGGCCAGGAGTCAGGTCGGCCACGGCAGCACGTTTGCGTTTACCCTGCCCAGGCGGCCCCCGGCGCAGACCCATGGCATGACAACCCTCGCTGATGCGGAGCATGCACAATGATCTCCAGTCATAGCAAGATCCTGATCGTGGACGACGACCCAGACATTCGGGAGGTGATTCGTGATCGGCTGAAGGCCATGGGGTTCGAGGTCGTGGAGGCGGCAGACGGTGAGCAGGCGCTGACGCGGCTGAGGGAGAGCTCGCTGACGATCACCCTCCTTGACCTCATGATGCCGAAGAAGAGTGGTCTCGAGGTGCTGAAGGCGATCCACGATGAGGGGCTCGAGACGACAACCATCGTGATGACCGCGTATGGCACCATCGATAAGGCCGTGGAGGCGATGCGGGCCGGCGCGTACGACTTTTTGACCAAACCGTTCAGCCCGGGGCATCTGGAAGTGGTTATCGGCAAAGCGCTTGAACGGGAGGCCTTGAAACGGGACAACCTGCTGCTGTCAGGAGAGGTCAGGGGGCAAGATCGACCGATCATCGGTCACAGTCCGTCAATCCTGAATGCCATCGAGGTCGCCAAGCGAGCGGCGGCCAGCAGTTCGACGATCCTCTTGCAAGGGGAGACCGGAACCGGGAAAGAGGTATTCGCGAGAGCTATCCATCAATGGAGCCAGCGACGGGATCAGCCCTTTGTGGTGGTGAACTGCGTGGCATTATCGGAAGAGCTGCTCGAGAGCGAGCTGTTCGGGCACGAGCGGGGATCCTTTACTGGCGCGCACCAGCGCAAGAGCGGGAAGCTGGAGCTGGCCGATGGGGGTACCGCGTTTCTCGATGAGATCGGCGATCTGAAGCCGCACCTACAGGCGAAACTGCTCCGCGTCCTTCAAGAGCATGAGTTTGAGCGGGTCGGCGGGACGAAGCCGATACGGGTCGATCTCCGCTTCGTCGCCGCGACGAACCGACACCTGGACAAAGCGATCCGCGAAGGGTTGTTCCGCGAGGATCTCTACTACCGTCTTAATGTCATCACCGTCTCGCTCCCCCCACTTCGAGACCGCCCCGAGGATATTGCCCCCCTCACCAATCACTTCCTGACCCAATACTGTGGTCGCCTGGGAAAGCGAATCAAAGAAATCACACCGGATGCATGGGAGGTGCTGCGACACTACCACTGGCCAGGCAATGTGAGGGAACTGGCGAACTTTATCGAACGGGCCGTTGTCTTGAGTACCCGCGATCGGATCACCTCGGAAGACCTACCACTGACCGTCTTTGCCGGCGCACCGGAGTCACCCGCCGGAGAAGCGCCTCGTGACTTTCACGAAACTGTGGTGGCGTACAAACGACAGGTCATCCAGGAGACCCTGTACCGCTCAGGTGGCAATCAATCGAAGGCCGCGAGCGCCCTTGGTCTGCAGCGGACCGACCTCTCCCGCCTGATTAAGGAGTTGCGGATACGCGAGAAGAGTTGAGAAAAGGCCAATGGGGAGGAGTCGCTAACAGTTGCTGGGTGGCTAGGTGGCTGGGGGGCAAGGATTCGAACCTCGATAAGCAGATTCAGAGTCTGCTGTCCTACCATTGGACGACCCCCCACCAAAAATGAACGTCCAAAGGGGCTCCCTTTGGACGTTCAGAATATGGAGGAACAGCCGAGAAAAGTCAAGGCGAAAAACGGTGAGATTGCCTCAAAAGCCCCCCCACCCGTCCCCTCCCCCTCCGAGGGGGGAGGGTTGGAAAGGGAGTGGATGTAGTGTCATGAGCCCGTCACATCGGAGTTGGCTTGTGATCTCTCGTGCAGCGTCTGAAGCTTCATCATTTCGAAAGCCCTGGTCCCGCTTGGCATATTCATCACGACCCGATCACCGGGCTGTTTGCCGATGAGGCTTCGCCCGATTGGAGAGGCTACCGAAATCCAGCCACGCGTGCTGTCCATTAGCTCGGGAAAGACCAGGGTGTAGACGCATTCCTCCCCGCTCTCTTCGTCCACAAGATGGACGGTGCTGCCCAGGGCGACGCGATCCTTCGGGACCGCTCTCAGGTCGATCTTACTGATCTCCGCTATCCGCTGTTGCAGAAAGGCCATCCGGGCCTTGACAAAACCCTGCCGGTCCTTAATCGTTTCGTACTCGCCGCTCTCCCTTAGATCACCCAACTCTCTGGCAGCCTGGATCTTCTTCGGGATATCTATCTTGAACTCCCGATCGAGCTTACTAAACTCTGCTCGAAGCCCATCCAGCAATGCATCGATCTTCATCCTTCCTCCTCCAGTACTTCTTCTACCCGACGTCGTACTGCCTCCCATCCCATCAACTCCATAATTGGAAAGATGGGGGGGCTGACGTTTGTTCCCGACAGCCCAACCCTGAAGGGCTGGGCCAGGTCGACCAGCTTCAGACCAAGGGCCTCCGCCCTCATCCGGAACAGCGACTCCAGGGTTGCCGCGGTAAAGGTCGGCAGCGCCTCGATCTCCGGCAAAAGTGCGCGAAGCCTGGCCTTCGCCTCGCTTGACAGAACCTTCAAGGCCACTGCCTTGTCGCGCTCGATCTTCCCGTCGAACACGAACCTGGACGAGGATGCGAGCTCCGTCACGGTCCTGGCCCGCTCCTGAAAGAGGCAGGCCACCCGATGCAACCAGGCTTCGTCCCTCTGAAACAACTCTTGTTGACTCACGCCGGCCGCCTCCCAGAAGGGCCTGAGCAACGCCGTCAGCCGATCAGGGGCGACATGCTTGATGTACTGGCCATTCAGCCACTCGAGCTTGACCGGATCGAAGACTGCGGGGGTCTTCCCCACCTTCTCGAGGCTGAAGTGCTTGACCAGCTCTTCCTGACTGAAGATTTCCTGATCGCCGTGGGACCAACCAAGCCGCACCAGGTAGTTCACCACAGCCTCAGGCAGGTAGCCCATCTGCTGGTAGGCCAAGACCGACGTAGCACCATGCCGTTTTGAAAGACGGGAGCGATCCGACCCTAGAATCATGGGGATATGGGCAAAGTGCGGGACAGGGAGACCCATCGCCTCGTAGAGCATGATCTGACGTGGCGTATTGGAAATATGGTCGTCGCCCCTGATCACGTGCGTAATGTCCATCAGCACATCGTCTATCACCACAGCGAAGTTATACGTTGGCATCCCGTCCGAGCGAAGGAGGATGAAGTCGTCCAGATCGGCACGCTCGAAGCGAATAGGACCGTGAACGAGGTCCGCAATCTCGATGCTCCCCTCGTCCCGGACCAGCAGGCGGATGGCGGCGCCTCTTCCGCCCACTTCCGACAGGTCGTTCCCTCGCTCACGGCAACGGCCGTCGTACTTCGGGGAGGTCCCGGCAGCAAGCGCCGCCTTGCGTCGGGCTTCCAGCTCTTCCGGCGTACAGGTACAGTAATAGGCCTTCCCGTCATCCAGGAGTTTCCGGGCATGCTCCTGGTACAGCGTCAGGCGCTCAGCCTGCCGGTACGGTCCAGCCGGTCCGCCCACCTCTGGACCCTCATCCCAGTCCAGGCCGAGCCAGCGCAACGAATCGAGGATCGTCGTCACCGATTCATCCGTAGACCGTTCGACATCGGTGTCTTCAATCCGAAGGATGAAGACTCCATTCTCATGGCGGGCGAACAGCCAGTTATACAGCGCGGTCCTGGCCCCACCGACGTGCAGATACCCCGTTGGGCTTGGCGCAAATCTGACCCTCACCTTGGACACCATGATTCGTCCTATTTCTTCGCCGGCGGCCCAGCTTCCGCCTCGTCGATCAGCATGACCGGGATGCCGTCCCGAACCGGATAGCGCCGCCCGCAGGCGGTGCAAACAATCCTGGATGCCGGCTCGTCTAGCACCACTTCAGCCTTGCAGGCAGGGCACGCCAAGATTTCAAGCAGTTCCTTATCAATCATTTTTGCTCCTTCCTGGGAAATGCGTCTGTTGCGTCGTTGCGTAATGCGCGATAGACGCTGGACGCGTCAGAGCGGCGCCTTGCGCATTACGATAGCATCTTCCTGCGGGTGATTGTAGTAATTGCGGCGGCGGCCGATCGGCTGAAAGCCGTAATACGTGTACAGCGCCGCAGCCGCCTCGTTCGACGCCCTCACCTCCAAGTAGCTTACTGTGACACCCTTGGCATGGGCTCGACCAAGCATCTCCTCCAGCAGTTGAGCGGCGACCCCGCGGCGCCGATAACTCGGATGCACCCCGATATTGTTGATATGCAGCTCCCCGCTGACAATCCACGCGCACAGGAAGCCCACGATTCGCTCTCCCTGACCTTCATCCACTCTTGCCACGAGCGGTTCGGCGATTCCCTCGGAGGTAAACTCCTGCAAGAACATCTCCTCGGTCCACGGTTCGGCGAACGAGAGGCTCTCAATGACCAGCACCTCCGGCAGATCTTCCCTGCGCATCGAATGGCACGTGACTGCGAGTTTCGTCTTGTTCATCAGTATCCAGTTGGATCTGCGCCCCACTCCAATGTCCCTACCCGGGCAGGGCAACCACAAGGGGTTGCCCCTACTCCTGGACCCATCTCGTGCTACGACGAACCCACCGGGGCGAATGTGCCAAGCTGCTTGAACTCCGCCTCGGATGGCCGCAGGTACTGGGGGACCAGTTGCATGAGATCATCCCGATCGCCACGCAGGAGACGGCGACGTCCGAGCTCTGCCACAGCCGCGGCACGCCCTCCGCGCCCCGCAAGGGGAGGGAAGAGCGCTAACTCCTTCAATGCGGATTGCACAAGGCCTTCGTAGACTACCAACCCATCGCCCAGGAACACGGTTGGCTGTTGGATGCGGCTCAATAGCCTGCCTGGCGCGGTGGCGGTATCGTCCATCAGGCGGATCAACCGATCCCCCTCGTGGCGGAATAAGGCGCAGTAGATTTCACCTTTTCTAGCATCGAGGATGGGACACACCGGGTGAGCGCAGAACGGGAGCGTCCACGCCATCGCTTCGAGGGTCGATACGCCGACAAGCGGTTGACCCCCCACAACCACCAGCCCTTTGGCGGTGCTCAAGCCGATCCGCAAGCCTGTGAAGGAGCCTGGCCCAACAGCCACGGCGAAACCTTCGACTTGGCCCAAGGTGATCCCGGCATCCTGTAAGGCTCGATCAATCAAAGGCAACAGTCGCTCGCTATAGGTCGCCTTGATATTCAGCGTATATTCGCAGACCACTCCCTGCCCTGATAAAAGGGCCACCCCTCCCTGCGTTGTCGACGTGTCTATCCCCATTACCAGCATAGCAAATTCCGTCTATTGCGTCATTGCGTCATTGCGCCCATACGCAACAGACGCTACAGACGCTGCACGCGTCGGTCCCCCGGCCCGTACACGCGACAACAGGATGAGACCCATGACGAAGAACAGCCCGACGACCAGAATCGCCACCCGCTGGTTACCTGCCATGGTATATGATACCGCGCCGAAGACGAGCGGTCCAAGGATAGAGGCTGTCTTCCCGCAGATGGCGTAGCAGCCAAAGAATTCCCCTTCTCGCCCCCTCGGGATCAGCGTGGCCATAAAGGTTCGGCTAGCGGCTTGTATGGTGCCGAGACCGGACCCGGCGACGGCGGCAAGGAGATAGAACTGGCGCTGCGTCTCGACCAGGTAGGCGGCGATCACCACGCCGATCCAGAGCACCAACATACAGAGCACGACGACCTTCGGGCCAAGGCGATCCGCAGGCTTTCCCCATAGGAAGGCCCCTATCAATGCTGTGACCTGGATGAGAATGTACAAGCCTATTAACTGGGCCATCCCAAAGCCAAGTGTCCTGGCCGCGAAGATAGAGGAAAAGAATATCACCGTGTTCGCACCATCCTCGTACAACAGATACGCCCCGAGGAACCGCCGTAGCTCACGTAGCGCGAGAACGTCCCGGAAAGTCCGTACTGTACCCCGAATGCTCTCGCGGACCGCTTCAATAACCCCGACATGGCCTGGCCGATCCCGTGGAAGGACCATGAAGGCAGGGATGGCGAAGAGCCCGAAGAACGCCGCGGTGGAGAGGAAGCACCATCCGAGAGCACCCACCCGCGCGAATGGGAGGGCGATAAGAAGAGCCGCGACCGATCCGGCGTAGCCGACTGCAAAACCGTAGGCCGAGACGCGCCCCTGCCACTCTCGAGAGGCAATGTCCGGGAGGTACGCGTTATAGAAGACTATCGCCCCTTCAAATCCCACCATGCCGAGGACACCCAGCACGAATCCCCAGAGAACCATCCCCTGCTCCACGGTCGCCATCAATGCAGTGGCGCCGACGCTCAGGTATGTGGCGGCAAAGAAGAGGCGCTTGCGGATCCCGGCCCGATCAGCAACAGCCCCCAAGATAGGGGAGGCCAGTGCCACAATGGCCATGGCGGTGGAGATCAGTCGTCCCCACCACAGGTCACCCTCCCCATGGACGTTGCCGACGACAACCTGGGCATAGTAGGTCGCATAGATGGTCGCCGCGATGACCGCGGCAAAGGATGAGTTCGCAAAATCGTACAGGGTCCAGGCCACCACCTGACGGCGATTCATACAATGTAACTGCTTAGGCGTTGAGGCTGAAGACTGAAGGCTCTACATTATCTCGCAAGGCACGAATCACGCCATTCAAGACCTTTTCGGGTTCTACAACCTTTAGTTCTATCAGAGAAGACTCCTCATTGGGCAAGAAGCCCACACGCTTCGACACAGTGCGACGTCATTAGCCAACTCACATGCCAGACGTGGTGTGGGATCACGCATGACGTACCCCTAACAGCCTTCAGTCTTCAGTCTATCTACCTGAGTAGTTACCATGCTATCAGCTATCAGCGGTCAGCTTTCAGCAACAACAAGGCTAGGCGCTGATCGCTCGCGAACCCACACTTATGCATCGATAACACCTGAGGCTGCTGGAAACTCGGACATCAACTCTCGGACCAATCTCAGATATCGATCGCCGGCCGGAACGATCTCGATTGTCCGCGTGTCCGATCCGGTATGCCAAAGTCTAAACGTCAGCATCTCCTTCGGCAAGCACCCCCAGCCATGCTCGGCCCACTCGATCGCGGCCACACCATCCCCTGCCAGATACTCATCGAGCCCCAAGCTTGCAAAGGCCTCAGGGGTCTCGATACGGTACAGGTCGATATGGTAGAGGGGAAGGCGGCCACAGTATCGGTGCATGATGGTGAAGGTCGGACTGCTCACGTACGTCGCCGGGTCTACGCCAAGCCCGCGGGCCAGCCCCCCGACGAAAAGGGTTTTCCCGGTTCCGAGTTCACCGGTGAGGGCGATCAAGTCACCCGCATCCGCAAGTCTGCCAACCGCCTCCCCCAGCGCGCGCGTCTGCTCGGGCGAGGCGGAGTGATACAGACTCACGGCCACTCTCTCCCGAAAACCCCTCCGTGCCCCCCTTTACCAAAGGGGGGGTGGGGGGATTTGGCGCAGGAGAGGAGAGCAGCCTGAGACTTCAGTTGTCGAATGGCCTCCGGGATCTGTGTCATCAGATCCGAGGCCACCATCGCCTCCTGGCCAACCGCCTCGGCCGCAAGGTCCCCGGCTAAGCCGTGCAGGTAGACCGCGGCCTTGGCTGCGAGCCCGGCACTCACACCTTGGGCGAGGAGGCCACTGATCAGACCGGTCAGCACGTCACCGGTCCCACCGGTCGCCATACCAGGGTTCCCCGTCATGTTGATCGCCACCTGCCCTTCCGGATTCGCAATCAGGGTGCGGGCGCCCTTCAACACCAGGTGAACGCCGAAACTCGTTGCGACCTTTTGCGCGATCGGAATCCGGTGCCGGACCACCTCATCCCGATCGATGCCGAGCAGACGGGCGAGCTCTCCAGGGTGGGGGGTGAGGATCGGCGGGAGTGCAACATCGCGCAGCATGTCCAGGTTCGATCCAAGGGCATTGATTCCATCGGCATCTACCACGATCTGCGCCTTGACGGTCTTCACGACTGCCCGGACCAGTTCGGCAGTCTCGGGATGGATCGACAGGCCGGGACCGATCGCAATCCCCCGCTTGCCCTGCATCAGATCCAGGACCCTTTCCAGGGCGGCGTGGGCAACCGTGCGCTCCCTCGTCTCAGGAAGCGGCTCGGTCATCACCTCCGTAAGCTTGGCCTCCATGGCGTCGTTCAGACTCTCCGGCAACGCCAGCGTCACCAACCCTGCGCCGATTCGAAGCGCTGAGAGCCCGCACATCGCCGCTGCGCCGGTCTTGCCCGGCGAGCCGGCCAGGACCAGGACGTGACCATAGGTCCCTTTGTGAGCATTCGGGTCACGTGGCAGAAGCACGCTCACCAGATCCTCAGCCTGCACGAGCGAGACATCGAGAAACGAATCGGTAAGCAGTTGCCTTGGCAGGCCGATGTCCACCGTCACGACCCGACCGGCGCAAGAGGCCGCCGGATAGAGGATCAGACCCCGCTTCGGCAGACCGAAGGTGACGGTGAGGACCGCGTTAATGCTAGGGTATGGGATGACCCCTTCATCGCTATTCAGGCCGGAGGGGATGTCGAGGGCCACGATCGGCTTGCCGGACCGATTGAGCAGCTCAATGGCTTCTTCGAAGAGACCTTTTGCGGATCCGATTGTCCCGGTTCCCAGGATGGCGTCCACGACAACGTCGGCTCGTTCGATCACCCCTCGTATCGCCTCGAGCTCATGGCTGGTCGTCACTTCATAGAACGACACGCCTAATTTTCGAATAATCTCGAGATTCGTCCTGGCATCCCCCTTGATCTCCGTCTGTCGAGCCAGCAGAAACACCTCGACCGTGATCCCGCGGTTGAAGAGATGACGCGCCACAACAAGGCCATCACCGCCGTTATTCCCCTTGCCACAGACCACGGCCACACGGCTTCGCGCCAGGTGCGGAAACGCGCGCTCCAACTCCAGGACTGTCTGAAGTCCGGCATTTTCCATCAGCAGCAGCGACGGGATACCGTACTCCTCCGTCGCTCGTCGATCGAGCTGATGCATCTGGCTCGCCGTCACAACGCTTACAGCCATCGTCCTCTCCCATGGGTCATCGCATCGTTCGCAATAGACGCGATAGACGCCGCACGCAAAACGCTAATTACCGTCAGTGGCCACGACACAGGCCATCGCGTAATCGCCATCGTGCGTGAGGCTCACCAGCATCTGCGTGATCCCAAGGCGGGCCGCGACCTCCCTGGCGCAGCCCGAAAGGACCACGCTGGACGGCTCATGCCCGCCGCCTACAATCTCCACATCCTGCCACACCACCCCCTGCCCCCATCCAGTGCGAAGCGCCTTGAATGCCGCCTCCTTCGCCGCAAAACGGGCTGCGAGGTGCCGCCCGGGCGACCGATAGCTTCTCAAGCGCGCCTGTTCCGCCGCTGTGAAGAGGCGATCGAGCAGACGGGCGCCGTGACGCGCGACGGCGCGTTCAAATCGCCCGATCTGTACGGCGTCGATTCCGATCCCGATTACCATCGCTGTTCCCTCACGCCGGGCGCAGCAAGCAGCGCCCCTACAGACCCTGGACCTCGCGCCCCGCACCAGCTTTGTCCATCGCCGCGAGCATCTCGCGGACCGCCCGCTCCAGACCCACAAGTACGGCTCTGGCGATGATACTGTGACCGATGCTCAACTCCTCCACCTCCTGGATCGCCGCTATCGGCCCAACATTACGATAGTCCAGGCCATGCCCGGCATTGATCAGAAGGCCTAACTCTCTTCCTACTGTCGCCGACTGAATGAGGCGAGCCAGCTCGGCCTGCTGTGCCTGATGATCTCGCGCCTCCGCATACGTTCCGGTGTGAAGCTCGACGAAGTCGGCGCCGGTACGCGCAGCCGCCGACAACTGATCGTGTTCCGGGTCGATGAAGAGACTCACCGCGATGCCGCCCTCTCGTAAGCGGCGCACACACCTCCCCACCTCATCGACGTGTCCGTGAACGTCCAGTCCTCCTTCAGTGGTGAGCTCCTCACGCCGTTCCGGGACAAGCGTCGCCATCTCCGGCTTGAGTGTCAGGGCGATCCGGATCATCTCTTCCGTGGCTGCCATCTCCAGGTTCAGCTTCGTCTTGACCAGCCGCCGGAGGATCTCGACATCCCGATCCTGGATATGTCGCCGGTCCTCTCGTAGGTGTACGGTAATCCCGGACGCGCCGGCCAGTTCGGCCAGCACGACCGCCTGAGCTGGATCAGGCTCCTGCACCCGTCTCGCCTGCCTGATTGTGGCGATATGATCGACGTTCACACACAACCCAACCATCTATCGCCCCTTGCACCAAATCCCCCCTCGCCCCCCTTTACCAAAGGGGGGTTGGGGGGATTTCGAACCTTGCACCGGGCGCAGCAAGCAGCGCCCCTACGCACTGCGCACCTCGCACAGGTTTTAACCCAGTTCCCTCTCAATCGCCGACGCGATCTCTCGGGCTAGCCGATCGACCTTCGCTGGATCCTCGCCTTCTACCATCACACGGGCTACCGGTTCCGTGCCGGATAAACGAACCAGGACCCGTCCCCTGCTTCCCATACCCGCTTCCGCCGATCGAATCGCCTCCTGCACCCGTGGAAGCTCCTCAATGGCAGCTCTGCGTCGGACGGGCGTGTTGATTAAGGTCTGGGGATACAAGCGCATACACGCCTTGAGCTCCGAAAGCGTCTTCCCACGCCTCTGCATGGTTGCCAGCACCTGGAGCGCGGTCACGATCCCGTCGCCGGTGGTATGGTGTTCCAGGAAGATGATATGCCCGGACTGCTCGCCCCCCAACATGTAGCGCTTCGCCAGCATCTCCTCCAGGACATACCGATCGCCCACCGCGGTTCGAACGACCTTGATCCCAGCCTCCTGCATCGCGATGTCTAATCCGATGTTGCTCATCACGGTGGCCACAATCGTGTCTTCTCGCAGACGGCCTTCCCGCTTCAGGTCGAGGGCACAGAGGGCGAGGATATGATCGCCATCCATCGTCTCGCCCCGTTCGTCCACAAACAGGACCCGGTCCGCGTCCCCGTCAAGGGCAAACCCGAGGTGTGCCTTGTGTCTGCGGACCGCTCGCTGCAACCCTTCCGGATGCAGCGAGCCGCAGCCTTTATTGATATTGGTGCCGTCGGGCTGGACATTCAGCGATATCACCTCGGCGTTCAGCTCTTTGAGGACTGCGGGCGACACCTTGTAGGCGGCGCCGTTGGCACAATCGACCACCACCCGCATCCCCTTCAGCGTCGTTCCCTTGGGAAGGGTATTTTTCGCAAATTCGATATAACGACCGACAGCATCGCCCACTCGGTAGGCCTTGCCGATCTCACGGGGCGTCGACCTGATCCCGTCGATCTCTCCATTGGAGATCAGCTCCTCGATCCGCTGCTCCATCGCATCCGGCAGCTTCAGGCCGTCGTGAGAAAAGAACTTGACGCCGTTGTCCTCATACGAGTTATGGGAGGCCGAAATCACCACTCCGGCATCGGCTCGAAGGCTTCGCGTAATAAAGGCGATCCCGGGCGTCGGGAGCGGGCCCACCAATAGCACGTCCACGCCCATCGAGGTAATGCCGGCGGTCAGCGCCGTCTCCAGCATATAGCCGGTCAGACGCGTGTCCTTCCCAATCACGATCGCGGGTCGCTCGCTTGTCCCGCGTAACAGGTGAGCCGTTGCGCGCCCCACCTTGACCATGGTCTCCGGGGTCATCGGCTCCCTGTTGGCCACACCCCGAATGCCGTCGGTGCCGAATAGTTTCCGCACAACTACTCCTTTCTCCTCGATGCGCCTCGCCACCGCTCACCTCGCTCCTTGGTCCGACCAACCGGACACGATCAGCACATCTACGGCGTCAATCCGCTTGAATTGGGCAATTGTGGTCCAACATGGCCGCTACGCCCTCCTGATCGCGTCCAGCATCCTGACCAGATGCGCACAGGGCCGAACCTCGTGAACTCGGACAAAGGCCGCACCCTGCAGCACCGCCGCCGCGACACAGGCCGCCGTACCGTATTGGCGCTGCTCAACAGGAAGATTCAGCACGTCCCCGACGAGCGACTTACGTGATGGACCGACCATAATCGGCTTCCCAAGACAATCAAGCTCCGCCAGATGTCGGAGCAGAACCAAATTGTCCTGCGGCCGCTTCCCGAAGCCCAGCCCTGGATCTACAACGATTGACTGAGGGTCAACGCCCATACGCTCGGCAAAGGCGACGCGATCGGCCAGGAAGGCCAGGACCTCACCTACGGCATCGTGGTAGCGCGGTTCGATTTGCATATCCTGAGGGGTCCCCTTCATGTGCATAATGACAAGACCGGCGCGCTTCTCAGCCACCACCGCTGCCAGATGCCCCTCTCCTCGAACGCCATACACATCGTTAATAATGTCTGCCCCTTCCTCCAGGACTACCCGTGCCACCTCCGGTTTATAGGTATCCACCGCCACCGGGATTGTAAGCTTGGGCCGCAGGTCGCGTAGAATCGGAAGGATCCGGCGAAGCTCCTCATCCACATGGACAGGGACGGCGCCTGGACGGGTTGACTCAGCACCCAGCTCCAGGATATCGGCCCCCTCCTCCACCATCCGCAGCGCCTGTTCGGTAGCCGCCCCAGGATCCAGAAAACGACCGCCATCAGAAAAAGAATCCGGGGTGATGTTCAGCACCCCCACAATCCGGGTCTTTTCCTGCACATCCAGCAGGTGGTCCCGACAGCGAAAGCTTAATGGCGTTATTGCGTTCATGGCGTCTATGGCGTCTGTTGCGTCATTGCGTTTATGGCGTCGCAAGAGCTGGCAAAGGAGGCGGACTACACCGGTGGGCGAGGCTACAGAAAAAAGAGTTCCAGGCGTCCTCGCCTGCGGCCCCTGGCCAAGGGGCAGAGGACTGCGCCTTAGGCTGGTACCGGGGCCGGGGCAGCAGCCCCGTTCACGATAGCATCGATCTGAAGGCCGTCAAGCGACTCGGTTTCCAGTAGGGCCTTGGCCAGGGCGTGCAGGATACCAATTCGTTCGATGAGCAGCGCCTTGGCCTTGTCGTAGTTGGTCATGACGATCCCTTTTACTTCTCGATCGATCTCTACCGCCGTCTGTTCGCTGTAATCCTGATGCTGGGCAATCTCCCGGCCCAAAAAGATCATCTCTTCGCGCTTGCCGAATGTCAGAGGGCCCAGCTTCTCGCTCATGCCCCACTCGCATACCATCTTCCGGGCCAGATCAGTTGCCCGCTCGATGTCGTTCCCTGCCCCGGTGGTAATCTGACCGAAGACCAACTCCTCCGCAATACGTCCGCCCATCATGATTGCGATCTGGTTGAGGAGGTACTCCTTCGCGTAGTTATGCTTCTCGTCGATGGGCAACTGTTGGGTCATGCCGAGCGCTCTGCCCCGCGGGATAATCGTCACCTTGTGAATCGGGTCGGTTCCGGGGAGGACCTTCGCCACCAAGGCGTGTCCGGCCTCATGGTAGGCGGTCAGCTTTCGATCCTCCTCGCTAATGACGATGCTCCTCCGCTCGACGCCCATCATCACTTTGTCTTTGGCGTTCTCGAAATCCGTCATGGCCACCGCTTTCTTATTGTACCGGGCGGCCAACAGGGCTGACTCGTTCACGAGATTGGCCAGATCAGCCCCGGAAAATCCAGGGGTCCCCCGCGCCAAAAGCATGAGGTCAACGTCGGTATCAAGAGGAATTTGTTTCGTGTGAACGCGTAGGATCCCCTCGCGACCCTTGATATCAGGTCTTGCCACCACGACCTGGCGATCAAACCGCCCTGGCCGAAGCAGCGCCGGATCCAGGACATCGGGGCGGTTGGTCGCTGCGACCAGGATCACCCCGACGTTCGATTCGAAGCCGTCCATCTCGACCAGAAGTTGATTCAAGGTCTGCTCCCGCTCGTCGTGACCGCCACCGAGGCCTGCACCCCGATGCCTGCCTACGGCATCGATCTCGTCCACGAAGATGATACACGGGGCATGCTTCTTGCCTTGCTCAAACAGATCCCGCACGCGCGAGGCGCCGACGCCAACAAACATCTCCACAAAGTCCGAGCCCGAGATGCTGAAAAAGGGGGTATTCGCCTCGCCGGCGATGGCCCGCGCGAGCAGTGTCTTCCCCGTGCCCGGGGGGCCCATGAGCAATACACCTTTAGGGATCCTCCCGCCAAGCTTCTGAAACCTCGATGGGTCCTTCAGGAACTCAATAATCTCTTGCAATTCCTCTTTTGCCTCGTCCACACCCGCGACATCGGCAAAGGTCACCTTGCTTTGTTTGTCAGACAGCAAGCGCGCCCGACTCTTGCCGAATGAAAGGGCCTTCATGCCTCCGCCCTGCATCTGCCGCATGAAGAAGATCCATACTCCGATAAACAGCAGCATCGGAAGCCACGACAGCAGTATATCGACATACCAGGGATTCTCGTCGACCGGTCTTGCAATAATCCGAACTCCCTTCTGCCGCAGCTCTGAAATCATATCCTTATCGTCAGGGGCATACGTCCGGAAAATCTCGCCGCTGGTGAGCTTACCTTTAATATCCGCGCCCTTCACGATGACCTCCGCAACCTCACCCTTCGTGACTTTGGCCATGAAGTCGCTAAAGATCAACTCCTTTTCCTGTGGCTGGTTCTGACTGAAAATGTTGAAGACCAGCACCATGATTAATCCGATGACAAGCCACAGGGCTAGATTCTTAAAAAACGGGTTCAACCTTTTCCCTCCCGCACTCAAACGCTTTTCCTCACCAAACAGGTCACCGCACAAGACGTTATGGCATTGCAAGCACTTATATCAAAAAGCGAGTGCGTTTTCAACGCAATATATCCTTGGATCGTTCTTCCAACCCCCGGAAGGCCTCACCGCCAAGGCCAACGAGTGTGAACACGCTCCTCTCTCGCGTCAGTGAGAGCGCTATTCCCAAGAATAGCGACTGACAGCGCAATCCGTTCATTGGCCTATCATGACATATTCGTAGGGGCGGGGTTAATCCCCGACCGTCGATCGGGAGGGCATAAAGCCCTCCCCTACAGTGCACGCACCCGAAGAATGCGCCGGGTCGAATCGGTCACCTTGAACCGCTCATCCACTCGAAAGCCCACGACCCATGCGATCTGACCGCCTGAAATCACCAACGGGATGTTCCCGCGTTGCTCGCGAGGCACCTTTGCGTCCACAAAGAAGTCCTGGAGCTTTTTCCGGCCACCCATCCCGAGTGGGATGAATCGATCACCCGGCTCCCAGCGCCTTACGTGCAAGTCCTGTCCGGCGCGATCGGCATCAAGAGCAGCGGTCCAGGCATCCGGGGCGAGTTCGTCCATCGCCCACTCCTCCAGGAGATCGCTTTGAAGACTGAGCGACGATTCCGGAATGGCCGTGAAGCCCGGAACGGAGAGGGAGGAAGATGAAACGCGGCCCCTCGCTTGGCCCTCCCCCACCGAAAGGACGATGCCATCGCCTGCTCTTCTTACGCGCAACCCACCTGGTGCTTGAATGGTGCCCTGCGCGCCCTCTGTCAGCAAAAGTCGATCGATGGCCAACGTCTGTTGGAAGGTCAATCCTGCGCGGCCCTCCCGCAGATATTCTGCGGATCGCCGGATGATCCGCCATCTCAGAGCGGTGTGAAGGGTCGCCATGCGGTGGCAAGACAGCACCAACTCTTCAGGCGATCGCGAGATCAGGGCAGTGCGAAGCTCTTTCTCGGCCATCCCGTTCAGCAGTGTATCCTCAGCTTCAAGGATCGTGGCTGCATTCGCCAGGGCATGGACGACGCGTGGGTTATACCGCTTCGCCAGCTCCGGGAGAAGTTCCAGTCGAGTCCGGTTCCGGCTGTACGAGAGGACCTGGTTCGAGGAGTCCTCGACGTAGGGAATCCCCTCCTTCCGCGCGTACCGCTCGATCTCATCCCGAAAGCAGTCGATTAATGGGCGGATGATCCGGCCTCTGACGGGCGGGATCCCTCCAAGCCCCCTGACCCCGGACCCCCGGAGCAGGTTCATCAGGACAGTCTCCGCCTGATCGTTACGGTGATGGCCCAGGGCGATCCTGGTCGCTCCCTGCTCATCCGCCACCTGTTCCAGAAACCGGTAACGGAGATCCCGGGCAGCGGCCTGAAGCGAGCCTACTCCCCGGTCTCGCAACGTCCTCCCCTCGGCCGTCGTAATGGTCACAGGAATCTGATGGGCCTCGCATTGGCGACGCACAAAGGTGGCCGTCTCAGCCGACTCCGTCCCTCGAAGATCGTGGTTTAGATGGGCAACATAGAGTGAGATGCGATAGCGGGTTCGAAGGCGCAGCAGAAGGTGGAACATCGCCATCGAATCGATGCCGCCCGATACGGCGATGACGACAATCTCTCCCGCTGCCAGCATCCGACGCCGGTCGATCGTCTCTTGAACCCTATGAAACAGCGCATCTCTCATTGAGCGTAAACCGCAAACTAGCCTCTAGCGACCATCCGCCGCTGATTGTCCTTGTGTCTACACTAGTGAGCCCTCCACCCCCTGTCAATACAAATTCCACACACTGGACAGGCGCTTGCTTGCCCGAAACGGCTAGAGGCGCTACTGCGCACCGGCAGAGCACTCACCCGCATCACAACAATTCGGTCTGAGGAGGTAGATCATGAGGTTGACAAGCATGAAGATCGCGGGCGTCGCTGGCGCACATGGCTTGCGCTGGTCAGGATGGGGGTAAGACCTCGTGCCCGTGTGTGGAGATCACCCCCAACTGCTGCATGACGAATCCAAGGAAGTTGTGTTGCGCCCATCGCTCCACGATCTTCCCTCCCTCGATCCGGTAGATGACAATACCAGTCATCTCTACCGGCTTCCCGGTTGGCGGGATACCCTTGAACTCGCCTTTATGCGTTCCGATTCCGCTCACTCGGACCACCACCCGGTCTCCCTCGGCAATCAGATCATGGATGGCATGGGTGCCGTCCGGGAACGCGGTCGCAAATACCCTGAATGCCTGCTTGATCCCTTCAAGTCCGGACTTGAGATCAGGGATCGGCGGTGGATCGTGGTCGATCAGATCGGCGGAGAAGAACTCATCCAGCGCTGCGAAATTCTGCTTATCGGTCTCCTCGTAGAGGCGGCGCACCAGACGTTTGTTATCTTCGGTCGACATTGCATACCTCCTCAACATGAGTGCTGCATTCCCAGTACACGCTCAGGGGCGGTTATTTCGAAGCACGGCGAAGCTCGCGCTCAATCAGACGCTGAAACGTCTCCAATGGCAAGGCGCCAACGACAAGCCGCCCGTTAATAAAAAAGGTCGGGGTCCCGGTGATGCCGAGGCGCGTCCCTTCCTGTACATCAGCGGCGACCGCTGCTGCGTGCTTTCCACTGTCCAGGCATGCAGCGAAGCGGCCGGCATCAAGCTTCAACTGGCCCGCGAATCGTTTGAAGTCTGCGGTCGTCGCCTGAGCCTGGGACTCAAAGAGGATGTCGTGGTATTCCCAGAACTTCCCCTGCTCCCCAGCGCACCGCGCCGCCTCGGCCGCCTTCTGCGCTTTGGGGTGAAGACTGGCGATTGGAAAGTCCCGAAACGCCAACCGCACCTGCTGAGGATAGAGCCGCACCACCTCCTTCAATGTCCCGATGACCCGACTGCAGTACGGACACTGAAAGTCTGAGAACTCAACGATGGTGACCGGCGCATCCTTTGGACCTTGAGCAAAGGCCCCTTCCGCACTCACCGGGATCCGGACCGGCTCTGGCTCTTCCAGGAAGCGCTCGACCTTGGCGCGTTGCTTGAGGCCGGCCAGATAGGCGTGATGGCTGGCCTGCACCTTCTGCTCTTTCAGATAGTCGCGGACCTTGGGCCGAAGCTCTGCCGGGTCGCCCTGAAGACGCGCCTTGTTCTGCGTCATGAATGTCGTAACCTCTGCGTCGGTGACCTCAGCGACCTTCGAGGCGACCTCGGCCTTCAACAACTCCTCAACCGTGATCCCACGCCGCTTGGCTTCGAGCGCCAGAAGGCGCTCGCCGATTAACTCCTCCAGCTTCGACTCCATGAGCTGGAATTTCTGGTCTTGCAGTTTGGCCAGTTGCGGGGCCAGAGCCTTCTCAATCTCATCGAGTGTGACGGCCTGATCACCTACCATTGCGGCCACTCCAGGTTCTACCGGTTTGACAGACGGAGCACCGCCAAACGCAGACTGCTGCCACAGAACTATCCATAAAAGGAAGACTGCACCAATTACTGCAGGCCAACGCACTGATCTGCTTTTTCCCATGAACAGCATGATATCCTCCTCACTCATTGGTTTCAGAAGCCTGATTGCGCTAGGCCTGCACCAGAAAGTTTCGCATCATGTTCAGGTCCTCGTGTTCGAGATTGTGACAGTGATACAGATACAGACCCGTGAAATGGTCAAAGCGTTTGAGGATCGTCACCTTTTCCCCTGGCATCACCAGCACCGTATCCTTCCATCCGTTATCCACGAACCCTTGACTGACCGAGGAGTAATGTCGTTCAAATCCAGGGGCTATCTCTCGCTTGAGGACCTGAAACTGTTGTCCATGGATGTGCATCGGGTGGGCCATCATCATCCCGCGGGCACGGTGGTCCCGATTCACAAATTCCAGTAACTGCAAGGTATTCAGCGGGATAATCTCCTCTTCGGCAACCCGGGTCAGTTCAAACGAGCGGCCGTTCAGTCGTGGCGACATACCCCTCATCGACAGATGAATGGACCTTGGCGTCCGGGCGTTAGCAGCGTCTTGCGCCCGGTAGCGTTGAATCTGCGATAAACGGCTCGGGAGGACACGCTGATCAGGTTCCTCTCGCACAATGCGAACCGTCAGGATGGGGTGCTCCGCCCCGTGAGGCAGAGCGGCGTTCATCCCGCCCATCATCCCGCCTCGCATGCCGCGCCCCATCCCCATCATGCCACCGCCCATCCCCATCATGGGCATCACACCAGAGAAGGCAGCGCTACGCAGCGTAATTTCCTCACCGAGCTTTCGGCCGCGGAAGTCTGCCCAAAGGTCTACTCGTTCACCGGGGGCCAGCATCAGATAGTTGCGGATCTCCGGGCTTTCCAGAAGCCCCCCATCGGTGCCGATCACGGTCAACGGGCTCCCATCGCTCCAAGCCAACTTGTAGATGCGGGAATTCGATCCGTTGAGGATACGAAGGCGGTGGGCCCGAGTAGCCACCGGGAGGACAAAATCCGGTTTGCCGTTGACCAGCACCCGATCGCCCAAGAATCCCCTGAACCGATCATGCATGTGCGCGATATAGCGGAGCTGGTTGTGGTCATCAAAGCTGCGATCCTGAATGACCAGTGGAATATCATGCTCATCGCGCGGCAGATCCAGCGATTGCTCCTCAGCATCAGTCACGAGGATCAAACCCGCCAGACCATAGTAGGCCTGCTCAGCGGTCCGATGGTCGGTGTGCGGGTGAAACCAATAGGTGCCGGCACGATTGAGGACCGTGAATTCGTAGACAGAGGTCTGGCCGCTGCCTATCTGATACCGAGGGTGGCCGTCCGCCTTCTCGGGTACATGCAAGCCATGCTGATGGATCACGCAGGGTTCCGGCAGCTTGTTGTGGAAACGGACGCGGACCTTCTGCCCTTCGCGCAACCGTAGTATGGGGCCGAGATAGCTATCCGGGATATCCTTCACGGTGCCGGGCGGCCCCTTGACCAACTCTCCCGAGAACTTCCATACCTTCGTCGGTCGACCTGGGAGGATTGGAGCCTCTGTTACGTGGGCTGTTATCCTAACCTCGATATCCGGCTCCGACTGACCTGAGCGTTCCTGGGAACCCTGTTCGTCTGCCGCAAACAACCACTCCGGAACCGTTGCCACAGCCACTGCGCTGAGACCGAGGTACTGCAAGAGCCTTCTTCTGGAGAGATCAGTAGCTTTACTCATGGAAAGTACACCTCCTGCCCTACGCGTTCATTAGAAAATGGCGATCAGCGCTCAGCCGTCAGCCTCAGGCCCTCACCCCCGTCCCCTCTCCCAGTGGGAGAGGGAGGCCGAAGGCCGGGTGAGGGAAGCATTAGTGATACTGAGTGCTGAACGCTTTTTTCTGAGTGAACGCCAAACGGCTGGTAGCCCACTTCTAGCAAACAGAGTGCATGTGGAGAAATAGTCTTAGATGCATGATTGCGATCTCTTCCTTCAAGTATCGCTTTAAGATCTTCAGGCCGTAATCTTCCTCGCCCAACATCCAACAGTGTCCCCATGATGATCCGAATCATGTGGCGGAGAAACCCGCCCGCCACGATCTCAAAGGACAAGTGATCCCCCTCCTGCCGAAACTCAGCTACCAAGACCGTTCGGACCGAAGATTTGACGGAGCTGTGGGCCGCTTGAAAGGCGCTGAAATCGTGGGTACCTATCAGCGCCCTCGCGGCATCAGCCATGGCATCGATCTTTAGTGGGTAAGGGACAAATAGCGCATATCGACGCTCGATGGCGGAGGGGTATGGGCGCGTGAGGACGGTGTACCGATACCGCTTCCACTGAGCCCAGCGCTGGGCATGAAAGTCGTTGTCCATCTCCTCTACCGCCGTCACGACGATATCGGGCGGCAGAACGCTGGTCAGGGCTCGCCGGAGGGTGTCAGGTGGATGGCTGAATTCAGCCCGAAGACTGGCGACCTGACCGAGGGCATGGACGCCGGAATCGGTTCGGCCTGCGCCCATGACGTGGACGCCCTTCCCGACAATCCGCTTGACCGCTTTTTGTAGCGTTCCTTGAATGGTGGTCATTCCCGGCTGGACTTGCCAGCCATGATAGTCGGTCCCATCGTATTCGATCGTCAATTTGAACGTCGGCATCACACTTTGAAAAACCGTAAGGGATAAGACGGAAGGCGTAAGGGGTCGGCTTCTATTCAGGCCCGTCATTCCGTGCTTGACACGCCTGCCCCGTACTGGATACGGGGGAATCCAGTCGGGCCCTTGGATAACGGCGCCTGCCCCGGACTCCGATCCGGGGTCCACCGGTATGACGAACTCGCGGCAAGCCGAGGGGGATGAACCCCTAGTAGATTCAAAGATAGCGGTCCACTAACAGCTCAGCGATCTGAATGGCGTTCAGGGCCGCCCCTTTTCGAAGCTGGTCTCCCACCACCCAGAGGTTGAGGGCATGATCGTTCGTAAGATCTTCTCTGATCCTACCCACAAAGCAGTCGTCCTTGCCGGCCGCGAGAATCGGCATCGGGTAGCGGCCTGCTTCCGGCTCATCGAGCACGACAAGCCCCGGCATCTTCGAGAGTAACTCCTTCGCCTTATCTACCCCAATCTTTCGTTCCGTCTCGACGTTCATGGAAACTGAATGGGCTGTAAAGACGGGAACTCGCACGGTCGTGGGAGAGACCCCGATCGATTCGTCTCCCAGGATCTTCCGGGTCTCAAAGACAAGCTTCAACTCCTCTTTCGTGTAGCCGTTCGGCTGAAACGTGTCGATATGGGGAATGAGGTTGAACGCAATCTGTTGGGGGAAGGCCCTAATCTCGATCGGCTCGCCCCTGGCCCAGGCCAAGGTCTGTCGTCTCAACTCCTCGATCCCCTTCGCCCCCGCGCCGGACACCGCCTGATAGCTCGAGGCGATGACGCGCCTGACCCGGCCATAGTCGTGCAGCGGCTTGAGCGGCATGAGCATGACGATCGTGGTGCAGTTGGGGTTGGCGATGATACCGCGAGCCTGATACCCGGCAATCGCGTCCGGGTTGATCTCCGGAATGACGAGCGGGACATCGGACTGCATCCGAAACGCGGAGCTGTTATCGATGACGACGGCGCCAGCCTTGACAGCCGCAGGGGCGAACTCCAGACTGCGGGTGGCGCCGGCCGAAAAGAGGGCGATCTCAATCCCCTGAAACGAGCCATCGCCCAGGTTCTCAATCTTGATCTCCTCCCCCCTGAAGGTGAGGCTCTTCCCGGCTGAGCGCTCGGAGGCCAAAAGCCTCAGACGTCGGACGGGGAAGTTCCGCTCTTCCAGCAGTCGAAGCATTGTCTCTCCGACCGCGCCGGTGGCCCCGGCGACCGCTACCGTGTATGTTCTGTTCGCCATGTCACGTCCTCGCGGTCACAGTCCCCTTGGCGCGGCCATATCTTTGGGGGGCCGCGCCGCGCCGACAATCTTATTGATCGCGTTCAGGTAAGCTCTCACGCTGGCCTCGATGACATCAGTTGAGGTTGCTCTGCCGATCACGGTATGGCCATTGACTTCCAGCTTCAGAACCACTTCGCCCAACGCGTCCTTCCCTGCGGTGATGGCCCTGATCGAGTAGTCAGCCAGCCGCCCCTGGACCTTCGTGATCTGATCGATCGCTTTGTAGGCCGCGTCCACCGGGCCATCGCCCCAGCCTGATTCCTGGAAGATCTCGTTCTCCCGCTTGAGCCGCACGGTGGCCGTAGGAACGATGTTGATACCGCTGGTGAACTGCAGATACTCGAGGGTATAGGTCTCGCCGGCAGCCAGGGCCTCCTCCTCGACGATGGCCAGCAGGTCGTCGTCGAACACCTCTTTCTTCTTATCGGCCACAACCTTGAACCTGGTAAAGGCCCTGTTTAAGGCGTCTTCAGGCAACATCACGCCCAGCTCCTCCAGCCGCTTCTTGAAGGCGTGCCGCCCGGAGTGCTTGCCAAGGACCAGTCGACTCTGAGGCACCCCCACCGATTCCGGGGTCATAATCTCATAGGTGAGCGGCTTCTGCAGCATGCCGTGTTGGTGTACGCCGGCCTCGTGCGCGAAGGCGTTGGCGCCGACGATGGCCTTGTTCGGCTGGACGGGGATCCCGATGATGCTGGTCAGGAGCTTGCTGGATCGGTAGATCTCCTCCGTGTTGATTCCGGTTTCAAAGTCCAGCAGGTCTTTTCGTGTCCGCAGCGCCATCACGATCTCTTCGAGAGAGGCATTTCCGGCGCGCTCGCCGATTCCGTTAATGGTGCATTCGATCTGTCTGGCCCCGTTTCTGACCGCCTCCAGCGAGTTCGCCACCGCCAGCCCAAGGTCGTTATGACAGTGGCAGCTTATCACCGCCTTGTCGATGTTGGGCACCCGATCGAACAGATTTTTGATCCGGGCTCCAAACTCCCAGGGGAGGCCATAGCCGACTGTATCAGGAATGTTGATCGTGGTGGCGCCCGCCTTGATCACCTCTTCAACAACCTTACAGAGATAATCCTGCTCGCTCCGATGGGCATCCTCCGGCGAAAACTCGACATCGTCAGTATAGCGCCTGGCATGCTTGACCGCCGCAATGGCGGCATGCAGGACCTCCTCCTGGGTCGATTTCAGCTTGTAGGTGATATGAATCTCGGAGGTGGCGATGAAGATATGGATCCGTGGGCGATCAGCGTATTTCAACGCCTCCCAGGCGCGGTCGATGTCGATATCGCGAGTCCGGCAGAGGCTGGCAATGATCGGCCCACCCTTCAGGTTCTGGGCGATTGTCTTGACCGCCTCAAAGTCGTCTTCGGAGGCGATGGCGAAACCGGCCTCGATCACATCCACCTTCAGACGCGCCAGTTGCCGGGCCATCTCCAGTTTCTCCCTGGTATTCATGCTGCAGCCCGGCGCCTGCTCGCCATCCCTGAGCGTGGTGTCGAAGATCAGAATCCGATTGCCCATCTTATCCCCCGGCTATGCTTAGCGTCGTAAGCCGCAACAATGGACGTCATTCCCGCAAAGGCGGGAATCCAGAAAGACACTGGATTCCGGGTCAAGCCCGGAATGACAAACTGCTTGAGGCTTATGTTGTCATGTATGAATCTGTTGTAACGAATTCCCTTCTGCTGCTTCTCGCTTCGTCGCAGAAATCCACCCTATGGTCCGCCTTCCCCGCCAACCACTTGTTCCACCGGCTCTGACACGTGTCTTCTAATAAGCGGAATCATGCGAATGACACCAGACATGGCATACAGGAAAAAGCAGGAAAACACCACCAAACTTGGCTCTGAAGCGATGACCAGGACCACGAGTGTCAGGCCGATGAGGATCGCGAAGGGTTGACGTTTCTTGATCTCGATCCCTTTCAGACTGCGGTACCGGAGAGGACTGACCATCAAGAACGATAGGGCGTAGACGATGACGACCATGAACGCAGACGTCACCCGATCTGAGAGTAACTCACGCTGCAAGAGGATCAGCGAAGGCGTCTCTCGCGTGAAGAGCACAAAGGCGGCGATAACCGCTGCGGCCGCAGGAATCGGGAGGCCGACAAAATAGCGCTTGTCGAGAATTCGCGTCTGAACATTGAAGCGCGCCAATCTGAAGGCGCCGCTCGAAACGAAGAGCGCTGTCGGGATGATCGATCCGAACAGCAATCCCATCTTGGTGTAGGGTTTGATCGCCCACGCATAGGAGAGGATGGCGGGCGCGACGCCGAACGCAACCAGATCCGCTAACGAATCGAGCTGCACTCCGAAGTCGCTCTGGGTGTTCGTGAGCCGAGCCACGGCCCCGTCAAGGCCATCCAGAATCAGCGCAATGAGAATAGCGATGGCCGCGCGGGTGTACTCGTCGTTATGCACGGCGACGATAGCGTAGACCCCGCACAGCAGATTGCTGATGGTCAGCAGGCTTGGCAGGAGGTAGACCCCCCGCCGGCGACGGCCCTTTCTCATCGGAGCGACCCCATCACAGTGATTCCTCCCTTGACACGATCTCCGCGTTTCACGGAAAGCTCCGCACGCGCCGGCACGATCAGGTCTACGCGCGATCCAAACCGAATCAGCCCAAATCGCTCTCCAGCCTCAAGCTTTTGCCCGGCAACGACTCGGCAGACAACGCGCCTTGCGATCAGGCCTGCGATCTGTTTCACCAATAGTCGACCTTCCGGCGCCTTCAGCATGATGAGGTTCTGTTCGTTGCCTGTCGACGCCTCAGCCTCCCACGCGGGACGAAACGTCCCTGGTTTGTATTCAACCGTTTCAACCACCGCAGGAAATGGGATGCGGTTGATATGTACATTAAAAATCGATAGGAAGATGCTGATCTGGGTGGCCGGTTCTTGCAACTCGTGGCCAGGATACGGGATAACCTGGACAACGGTCCCATCAGCGGGAGCAAGGATCAACCCCTCGCCTTTCGGGATGTCGCGAGGTGGGTCACGGAAAAATAACGCCACCAGCACGGCCAGAACAAGTGCCGTAACGCCACCGCCCCACCATCCTATAGCCCACAGGATGACAGCCAGGCCAAGCGGTACAAGGATAAACGGCCATCCTTCTCGTGCAATGGGTATCATCACTGTTTAGGCTGAAGGCTAAAGGCTGAAGGCTGAAGGTTATCCATTAGCTCGTAAGGCACGAATCAAATGCCCAAAGTTCTGTGTGATCACGCATAACTTACCCCCTAAAAGCCTTCAACCTTCAGCCTTCAGCCTATCCACCTTTGTAGTTACAGTAATTCCCCTCATTTCTACCATGGCTGGCGGCGACCGCCAAGGGAAATAGGGTCTACAATGGGCTCATGCGAGAAACCGCCCGACCAGCTCCGGGACAAGCTGGAGCGCCCGATCAAGCTTGCCAGGATCCTTCCCGCCGGCTTCGGCGAGATCGGCCCGGCCGCCCCCGCTCCCACCGGTGATACTTGCCACCTCCTTCACGAGCTTGCCGGCATGCAGCCGCGAGGTGAGGTCAGGTGTCACCGCCGCCACCCAGCTTACCCGTCCGTCCGAGGACGTTGCCAGGACGATCACCCCGCTGCCGATCCTGGCCTTCAATCGATCCGCAAGCTCCCGTAGAGCCCGCTGATCACACCACTCGGCCAGGCCCGCCACTACCGTGACGCCGGAGACTTGGATTGCTTTCTTCAACAACTCCTCCACCATTTCCGCACCCAGCTTGGCCCGAAGGTGCTGGACCTCTCGCTCGAGGGCGCGCGTAGAGTCGAAGAGGCGGTCAACCTTTTCCGGAACTTCAAGCGGCTTACTCTTCAGCCGATCGGCCGATTCCCGCAGGACCTCCCCCTCACGCTTCAGGTACTGAAAAGCCCCAGGGCCGGTCAGGGCCTCGATCCGTCGTACGCCGGCAGCGACGCCGGCTTCATGCGAGATCTTGAACAGGCCGATCTCCCCCGTAGCCTTGGTGTGGGCCCCTCCACACAGCTCGATGCTAAAGTCGGCGATACTGACGACCCGCACCTCATCCCCATACTTGTCGCCAAAGAAGGCCAGGGCGCCTTTGGCCAGCGCCTCGTCCATCCGCATCTCTTCGATCACAACCGGCTGGTTGGCCCAGAGCTTTGCATTGACCATCTCCTCGATCTGACTGATCTCAGCGGGACTCAGAGGCTCGTAGTGCCGGAAGTCAAAGCGTAAGCGGTCCGGCGCAACCAGCGAGCCTTCCTGTCGTACATGGTCTCCGAGGATCTGCCGAAGCGCCGCGTGGACGAGGTGGGTTGCTGTATGATTTTTTATCGTCGTGGCGCGCCGATCCACATCAACCGAAGCCAGGAGCCGCTGACCTCTCCTGAGGTCGCCCCGCTTCACCCGGACCCGGTGAACGATCAATCCTGTAAGCGGCCGCTTGGTGTCCAGGACCTCCGCGATGAGCGCCTCACCTCGAAGGTACCCGGTGTCACCCACCTGTCCACCGGATTCTGCATAGAAGGGGGTCTGATCGAGCACGACCTCGCCCTCCTGCCCCGCGTCGATCCGCTCGACCTGTGTCCCGTCAGCTAGAACCGCAACGACCGCCGCCTGTACATCGAGACGCTCGTAGCCCAGGAATACCGTTCGCCTCGCCTTCGCAAGGTCACGGAAGGCCTCTGCGACCCCTTGGACGTCTCCAAATGTTTTCAGATGGGCTCGCGACTTCTCCCGTTGGTGTCTCAACTCCGTCTCGAACCCGCCCCAATCGCATTCCACCGACTGCTCAATGGCAATCTCGTCCATCAGGTCCCGAGGCACTCCGTATGTATCGTACAACTCAAAGAGCGTTGACCCTGAAAGGATGGCCCGCTCCGCTGTCCGGGTCTTCACGTTCTGGATCAGGTCATGAAGCCGGGGCAGCGCCTCGCGCAGCACGATACCGAATCGGTCCTCCTCGATCCAGGCGAAACGCGCGACATGCCCCCGGCTCGCCGGGAGATCCGGATAGGCCTCCGTCATCAGATCGATCACCTTGTCGGTCGCAGAGGCCAGGAACGGCTCGTCCAGTCCAAGGAGACGGCCGTGTCGGAGCGCGCGCCGGAGGATCCGTCGCAGTACGTAGCCCCGCCCCTCGTTGCTTGGCAGGACACCGTCGGCCAACGCGAAGGTGACCGCTCTCGCGTGATCGGCGATCACCCGCATCGACACATCATCCTTCTCGTCCGCCCCGTAACGCTTTTGCGAAAGCTCCTCGACCGTCGCGATTAGCGGCCGGATCAGGTCGGTCTCGAAATTACTTTTGACCCCTTGGCATACCGCGGCCATTCGCTCCAGCCCAGCGCCGGTGTCGATGCTCGGCTTCGGCAGGGGCGTAAGGGTTCCGGAGGCATCACGATTGTACTGCATGAACACCAGATTCCAGAGCTCCAGATAGCGATCGCACCCGCACTCAATACTACAGGTCGGCCGTCCGCAGCCCACCGTCGGACCCTGGTCGAAGATCAGCTCAGAGCAGGGCCCACATGGACCCGTCTCGCCCATCGCCCAGAAATTGTCCTTGTCCCCCAGGCGAACGACTCGATCTGGCGGCAGGCCGGCAAGCTTCTGCCATAGGTCGAACGCCGCATCATCATCCTTATAAACGGTGGCCCAGAGCCGATCTACAGGTAGCTCGAGCTCGCGCGTCAGGAACGCCCAGCCATATTCAATGGCACTCTCCTTGAAGTAATCGCCAAAGGAGAAGTTACCGAGCATCTCGAAAAAGGTGTGGTGGCGGGCGGTTCGACCGACATTCTCCAGATCGTTATGTTTACCGCTGACGCGCAAACACTTCTGGATCGAAGTGGCGCGACGATAGGGACGCGGATCGGTCCCAAGAAAAACTCCTTTGAACGGCACCATCCCCGCATTGGTGAAGAGCAGCGTCGGATCGTCGGCTGGGACCAGTGAGGAACTGGCAACCACCGTATGGTCGTTCCGCTCAAAAAATCGCAAGAACCGTTCGCGGATCGCTCCGCCTGTCAACCCCAGCATGATGTGTTCCGTTACCCCTGCTGCTCCTCGTGAAGCAGTCGCCAGATAAGTTCGCTTGGAAACCCTCTCCGGTGGAGAAACCGCCCCACTCGGATGATCCGGGCTGAAGCCGGAAGACGCCCAAGCGCCGAGAGCTTTCCTGCTATAGCACGGCGGGCTGCCGGCTCTTCCCCCTCTTCGTAAAGGTCCTCTAGAACCTCACGTACGAGCTGTTCCTCAACCCCCTTGACCTCGAGCTCCTTGCCAAGCCGATACGACCCCATCGGTTTTGTTCGGAGACGACCCCTGGCCCAGACGGTTGCGAATCGTCGGTCGTTCAGGTACCCTCGCTCTTGCAGCCGATCGAGCGCGACCTGTGAGTCGGCTCGGTCACATCCCCTGACCGCAAGGAGGCGAGCAAGCTCAGCGCGCGTTCTGTCCCGAACAGTAAGGAGGCGTACGCCCACCCTGTACGCCGCGTCGGGAGACGTGACCTTCAGTGAGGCTTTCGTTCGCGAAAACCTCCCTGCTGTTCTGTGGTCCAGGGTTGATCCGCCGCGGTCTCGATCCCTCGAACCTTGAGAGCGAAGTCGTTGGGGTTGCTGCTCCACTTCAGCGCCTCCTCATAGCTCACCAAGCCACGCTGATAGAGACTCATGAGCGACTGATCGAAGGTCTGCATCCCATACTCCGAGGTTCCGGCCGCGATGACCTCCGAAATCTTTCTTGTCTTATCAGGATTCGCGATGCACTCCCGAATGGTGGCGGTTGTAACCATGACCTCGACCGCCGGCACGCGTCCTTTGCCGTCCGCCCGTGGAATCAATCGCATCGAGATGACCCCCCGGAGCAGCGAGGCGAGTTGCGACCGGATCTGTTCCTGCTGGTAGGGTGGAAAGATCGAGATGATGCGGTTGACCGTCTCGGCTGCATCGATGGTGTGCAGGGTGCTCATGACCAGGTGACCCGTTTCCGCGGCGATAATGGCGGTATTAACCGTGTCGAAATCGCGCATCTCTCCCACCAGGATCACATCCGGATCCTGGCGAAGCGCGCTGCGCAGCCCCTCAGCGAACGACCCGGTGTCAATCCCAACTTCCCGCTGGTTGATCATACACCGCTTATCATGATGAAGGAACTCGATCGGGTCCTCGATAGTCAGGATATGGCCGGCTCCGTTGTTGTTCATGTGCTCAATCATGGCGGCCAGGGTTGTGGACTTCCCGCTTCCTGCCGTGCCGGTGACTAACAACATCCCCCTGGGTTCCATCGCGAGCGTCGCGATGACCGGCGGAAGATTCAGCGCATCAATGGTCTGGATCTGAAGGGGGATCACGCGGAAGGCGATTGCGAGCGTACCCCGCTGCTGAAACAGATTGGCCCGAAATCGCCCCAACCCAGTCACGCCATAGCCCAGGTCCATTTCCCGACGTTGTGCAAACTGCTGTCGCTGTGGCGCCGTCGTGACAAGGCTGACCGTTGTTTCGAGGTTGGCTTGGGTGAGGCGGGGTCGCCCCTGTACTGGGACGAGCTGATGGTCGATTCGGAGAACGGGTGGAGCACCGACTTTCAGGTGGAGGTCAGAGGCGCCTAGCTCATTGGCCAGCGTCAGCAGCTCGTGAAGATCGAAAGGCATTTCTGCGGAGATTTCTCCAATCATCACGTGATACCATTCAGCCCGCGAGCTGTCAACGTGCCTGCGGCGCCACCTCCACCTCGACTGCACCGGTCAATCCCAGGGCGGCGCGCACCTTCCCTTCGATCTCGTTACATAGCGCAGGATTGTCCTGCAAAAAGCGCTTGGAGTTCTCCCGCCCCTGACCAATCCGCTCCCCACCATAAGAGAACCAGGATCCGCTCTTTTCAATGACCTTATACTCAGCGCCAAGATCTAACAGACCCCCGATCCGCGAAATCCCTTCGCCGTAGATGATGTCGAACTCTGCCTCCCTGAAAGGGGGGGCAACCTTGTTCTTGACCACTTTAACCTTCACGCGCGCCCCGATCACCTCGTCCCCTTCCTTGATACTTGAGATCCTCCTGATATCAAGCCGGACTGACGAGTAAAACTTCAGGGCTCGGCCGCCGGTGGTGGTCTCGGGATTGCCAAACATGACCCCGATCTTTTCCCGGAGCTGATTGATGAAGATGACGCAGGTCTTGGACTTACTGATGGCCGCCGTGAGCTTCCGGAGCGCCTGGGACATCAGGCGGGCCTGAAGGCCCATCGTGGGTTCCCCCATCTCGCCATCGATCTCCGCCCGTGGCACGAGGGCGGCAACCGAGTCGATGACAATGACATCGATGGCCCCGCTCCGAACCAGGACCTCGGTGATCTCGAGGGCCTGCTCCCCCGTATCCGGTTGGGAGATCAGCACCTCATCGATGTTCACCCCCAGGGCCCGGGCATAGGCGGCATCCAGCGCGTGCTCGGCATCGACGAAAGCGGCGGAGCCACCCACCCGCTGCGCCTCGGCGATGATGTGCAGGGCCAATGTCGTCTTCCCGGACGATTCCGGCCCAAAGATCTCGATGACGCGGCCCCGTGGCACTCCCCCCACTCCTAACGCCGCATCCAGTTCCAGCGAGCCGGTAGAAATAGTCGCAATAGGCAGAAGCGCACCCGAACTGCCCATCTTCATGATGGCGCCTTTGCCGTACAATTTTTCAATCTGGGAGATAGCCAGATCTAGCGCTCGTTCCCGCTCTTTCCGGTCCCCCCGTTCCGCTGTTTTTTCCACCATGCCAACCTCCCTTCACCCAGAAGACCGCAACGGTTCCGCCCTGATGATTCCGGACAACCGTATGCGATTTCATCCAGGTTGTCAAGCACTGCACGGTTTTGGGGTACACGGCATAAAAGCGAGGCTGCTTAGGGAGTTGCGCGTCGGGTTGGGCGCAATGTGAAAGCCGTATATGGCGACGTGACGGCGCCACTGGAGGCCGGGGCGCTGAGCCGCACACCCGATGGACGTATCGAGTTTCCCTTCGACGCTGTGAAAGTAGAGCTCCTACTACAGGCGGTATAAGCCGGAGGCGGCCATTACGATCGCGTCCTCCCAAGCCGACGGCCTTCGCCAGTTCCTGTGCGAGAAGCTTTAGTTTTTCGCGAAGCCGCTCCACCCGGTCAAGACCATAGATTTCTTCCACCTCTGCCAGCCCTGCTTGCAATCCTTACCAAATAGGAAGTTGGAAATGGGCCGGAGCGCGGGCGGGTGAGTTGGCCCCCCTGGAAGGCGGCGCCACGGGGCGCGCGCCCTGCCAGGTCCCGCAAGACACGCTTCAGTGATCACCAAGATAACGACATGGCGGCGTCTCGCTTCGCTCGGCTAAGAGCTTCAACGCTTCAGAGACATCACCACGTATATCTCACCGTGTACGTTACGACCCGCTCGCCGTCTTTGGCAACGGTGATCGGGAAGTGGATGGTGCCGGAGTCGAATGTGGTCCACTTGTGGCTCGACGCGGTGATCTCCCAGTTATTCCCGCGATAGAGCGTCTCTTTGACGAGCACGTCCACGGGGTCATCTTTGTGGTTGCGGACGCGAATCTCGAAGCTCTCGGTCATGACGTGCCGGCCGCTGTCCACGTGGAAATCGGTGCGCTTGCGTTCGCCGACGACGTCGAACGCGTCGCCGATGTGTAGTTTAATTGTCTCGTCCTTCGGCGTGTGATCAATCTCATCTTCGCCGATAAATTCCAGCGCCGCATCGGCCTCGTCGCGCTTGTAGAGCCGCACCTTGCCCTTCGGCAGTGCCATACCCATGTGATTGTCTTTCGAGTTCTTGACCTCGATGATGACGTTGACCTTCTTGTTGGACTCCTGGCTGCCATACTCCGCCGACGTTTGCAGTCCACCGTAGAACCGGTATTGCGGCGCGCCCTCGTAGAGCAATACCTTCTTGACCAGTACGTCCGCTGCCTTCAGCAATTCGATCTGCTTCGTTTGGTTGTCGGCGACCGTGCTGGGCCGTTGCAGCGTGTACAGGTGATACTCGAAGAATGCTTTCTCCTCGAATTGTGGCGCTGCGGCCGCTTCCATCGCCATCGCGCCTCTTATGGCGTATGCGCGGGGCGACGGCTGAACCCGGCGCACGTCTCCGGCAATGAGTTTGAGCCTCGCGTCCTTATAGGTCGTGCCGGACGTGTTGTTGATTGTCACCCAACCGCCGAGGTCCAGCCCGGTATCCTTGGCGTTGAGCACGGCGTTGTAATTGGCCTGCCAGTTCAAGCCGCCGGTCTGGTAAGCGACCTCGACGAGATGCGTGCCGGGTTTCTCTGTCGCGAGTTTCCACACCAGCGTCGGTTTCGTCATCAATCCTTCCGGTAACGCGCCGAATTGGATGTCTTTGACGTTGTCGCCGCGCTGCACCATCACGATCTCGCCCTTCTCCCCGTACTGCCGGATGACGAGTTGGTTCGCCTCGACGCTCATCAGGTTGCCGGAATAGCGCGAGCCGTCCTTGGTGAGCACCGCGATCTGTTTGTCGATGTATTTTTGCAGGAGCTTGTCCGCGGAGAGGAGGTCGTACTCGTAGTTCTGCTCCAGTACGCGCGCGGCGGGATCGGTGAGCGATTTGAACTGCACGCTCGTACCGTCAATCTGCGCCGCCACGTCCGTGAACCGGACCGCGCCAAGCTTGTCCTTGATCTCGACGCCTCGTTTCTCGCGCACGACTCCGAAGTTCTGATTGTAGATCGTCAGCGCGACGCCTTCGTCGTCCGCCTGTGCCGGCAACACCATCGCGAGCATGGCCACAATTGTCAGGATTGACCGCACGTTCATGTCTTTCCCCTTTCTATCCGCCTGTTGTAGGCCGCGTCCCATGACGCATCCCATTGAGCTCGGTGATCGTCAGCCCAGTGAGCGCCTCAGCCTCCGGCACGTTCGGCGTGAGCACGAGGGCAAGGGGCAGCAGACGCTCAATAAGCGCATGCACTGCATCGGGTGGCAGTAGTAGCGCCCCACTCTTGGCCACCATCACCGGATCGACCACCAGCCGCAGGGTCGCATGCGCCTTCACCTTCTCCGCGATCACCTCGATGATCGCTGCGCTTGAGAGCATCCCGGTCTTGGCCGCGTCGATGGCGATATCTTCCAGGACCGAGTCGATCTGGCGGTCGACGAACTCCGGCGGCAAATCGTGTACCCCCTGTACGCCGACCGTATTCTTGGCCGTGACCGACGTGATCGCCGAGGTGCCGAAGACACCCAAGGCGGCAAAGGTCTTCAGATCGGCCTGGATCCCCGCTCCACCGCCGGAATCGGAGCCAGCAATGGTCAGCGCCGTCCGCATCGGTCTCTCACCTCCGTTGTTATGACCAATCAGAGCACTGGCGGGACATGGCAAACCACGCAGGCCACCAGGGATCCGGGTTGAAGGGGGCGACATCTCCACATCTGAGTTGTTGGGTATCCTCCATAGCTACCCAATAGGATATCCAACAGTAGGTTCCTGTGCCAGCGTTTTATTCGAAGGTTTTACTCAGAAAATCGCCCACGCCTGAAAACCCTCTGTGTCCCCCTTTGCCAAAGGGGGGTTGGGGGGTTCACGATGCATGGGTGGCTCCCAGGGGTCATGACCATTCTTAGGGGCATGTCACGAGTATCGTATTGCATTTCATGCATCACTATGTAGAGTCCGTCCAAGCAGTGTCGGCTCATATCTGTTAGGCGTCTGATGATGAGGTACCAATGTTGGATTGGCTCTCAAATCCTTGGGTGATAGGCGTTGGTGGAGGGGTAATCAGTGGATTGCTGGTCACACTGATCACTCGTAACCTCTTTTCCAGGAGAGAGCAACGCGAATACCGCCAGAAGATGGAAACTGCCAACAATGAGATTATTTATGGGGTCTTCTCCCAAGTGAGTGGGTAAATTGTTAGGCTTTTTAGATCTCCGGGAGCATGCACGTGAGGATTTTCAAGCGCAGGTACTCCTCATCGCGTAGGCCATACGCACGTCGTTGCAGAACACGGATCTTATTATTGAGTCCCTCGACAAAGCCTAATGCCACCTTGTTCTCAGGTTTGCAGTAGGCGGCGATGCCATCCCAGTGCCGCTCGATCATCTTGGCGAACTGCTCGTAGGGCGTGAGGCGTTGCCACTTGAGGGAGGCCCGCCAGTTCTCGAAGAACCGCCGAGCCCAGCCCTCCCTCTGGTAGTCCCACAGTTGCCCGAAGGACTCCTTGAGCAGGGAAGCGGTGTCCAACCTCTTGTTGGCGGCCAGCCAGGTGTTCAAGGCCCGTCGCCCGTCGAGCGTGAGGTTCTCCCGATGGGAGAGCAGCGTGTCCTTGTGCCCCTTGATGAACCGGCGGTCCTCCCCACTGAGCCGGGCATATTCGCGTTTTCTCACCGTGTCCAGAGCCTCGCCCAGGTGACGCAGGATATGGCACGTGTCGAAGAGGATGGCCGCCTTCGGGGCGTGATCCGGCTTGAGCGTGGAGGCACGAAAGGCCTTCCACATGTCCATCACCGCCAGTCGAATCCTCCGGCTCTTCTTCGGCCCCAGCCACTGATAGAATCCGTGCTTGCTTCCGACCGATCCTGTCCCCCAAACCAGATGGGCCGACGACGCACCAGATCGCTCACCACAATCCGGTACGTGTGCCCTTTCTTGATCGACACCTCATCGATCCCGATGACCTGAGGCCCCGGCATCCCGATCCGCCGGCGTTGCTCGCGCATCTACTGCTTCTCCAGCTCCTTGACCGTCTTCCAGTTCAGATGCAGCTCGTTGGCCACGTCCTGCAGGGTGGAGGCCCGGCAGCGTCGTCCCACAAAGAAGGCAAACCGCTTCGTGGAAAAGGGATTGTCGGCGATCCACGATGGGTGCTCCTGCCTCACCGCGCCACAGCTCTGGCACAGGACACGCCGGATTTCGACCTCCAGATACACGCGGGTATCTCCACACGAGAGATCCCGGATCTGGCGCGTCTTGCGATCGTACCACGTCCGATGCGATCGCCCGCACGTGCCGCAGACCGTTTTTTTCCCCGTCGCACGAGCCGAAGCATCCGGGCCTTCGGATCACCAAAGCATCCTCGCACCTGAGGGTCGGGATGGAATCCAGGGAAACGATAGGTATCCGTAAGGCTCTTCTTTTTTCGCATCCGTAAAACGTACCACCTTTTCGCCTCACTTGAAACCCAGAACACTCTTGTCCAGAGCCTATTGTCGACGATTCACAGCCCACTTTCTACCCACTCGTTTAGGAGAAGAGCCTCATTAATGTGAAGAAAGGAGATCTCCATCCCGTGTTTCGTCGCTCCTTTTCCGTTCTGGCCCGTCATTCCGTGCTTGACACGAAATCCAGTCGGACCCTCTGAATACCGGCTTTCGCCGGTATGACGAACTCGCGGTAAGCCGCGGGGTATCCGGCACCGGACGGACACCTTCAGAATAGTCGGAGTTGTTGGGTGTGCATCTGGGTGTATTCCTGCTGCCGCCCATGGGAGGCGATGTATCGCTGGATCTCACCTTCGCTCCCGTGACGACCGACCGTGCTGATGTAGTACCCGTCCGACCAGAACTCGCCGCCCCAGAGATACCGCTTCACCGCGGGGACCCGGCGGAACACCTCGCGAGCGGTCAAGCTCTTGATCACCCGCACGACCTTAGTCGGGTTGTACGGTGGGATCGTCTGCACGAGGAAGTGCACGTGGTCCCGATCCGTACCGATCTCCAGGAACGTGATCTCGTATCGGGCCGCGATCTCGAGGCAGACGTCTCGGAGCACCTATCCACGTCCGCCGAAACCACCGCACGCCGGTACTTCGCCGGACAGACGATGTGGTAGAGCAGGACGGAGACGTTGTGGCTGCGGCGGATGCGCTCACTCACACCCCGAGCCAATCACAACCGGACGCGGCAAGCCGCGGAATATCAACCCTCACACGACGATGATCTACACGCACGTCTTCAATCGAGGTGGGAGGGGAATCCATAGCCCCGCTGATCGACTCGGGTTCGATCTGGAGAGACCATTGGAGTCTGCCGGACTAGGCTGATCAGACGTGCAGTGTTTGCCATGCTCCAGAAAGCTGAATATTTCTTGCTAAGTACTGGAAAAGCTTGTAGGATCTGCCGCAACTGCAAAACTCAGCAGTGGAGGCTGACCAATCTACTCAATTCAATAGTTATGTGACCGGCGATGGTCTTACGATTGGCTACGGCAGATCCTGTGCGATTCTTAAACCGTCACCGACTTGGGCGAGGAGTTCGGGTGGAAGTATCCCGGCGAGCAAGATCAACTTACTTCGATCAAGCGTCGTCACTTGGTGGCAGAGCGCGACACTATCTTGCTTCAGGCCGCCTGCTCCTGCCGGGAGCGGTACGGCGGTCGGTCCACGTCGCCCCTGAGAGCCGGATGTGGAAATGGGGACCACAATGACGGATCGCCACCCTGGGGTCTGGTTGAACGCATCATGCGACACAACGATGACCGGCCGGGTGCCGTATTGTTCGGATCCGGACCGTGGGAAAAGCCTAGCCCAATACACCTCGCCTCGCTTCACTGGTCGGTAACTCGCTCGGAGTTCTCCCTGGTATCCACCAAGTGCTCAACGCTCGCCGCTTCCAAGTTCGGATCGAGATCGTCGGCGGTCCCCGCGACGTTTCGCGCGTAGGAGGCAATCTCGGCGTGCACGGAGGCGCGGTGCTGCTCGGCAAGCCAGAGATCGATCGCCTCACGGACTAAGACTGTAGCCGGTCGGTTCGCGCGTTTGGCTTCTGCGCGGAGGCGCCGATACAACGGTTGTGGCAAGGGTACGTGCAGGTTCTTCATGTCTGTCTTGGGCATGGCCTATCCTCCTGACAGCAAGTATGGCAGAAAAGATGCCATGTGTACAGTCCGGTTTTTCGAAAATTATGTAGCAGTAGTAAATTCAGTAGGTTACGATTTTGGCGTCCTTGGGGCGGTCACATAACCAGCGATTCGACCGGACGCCAGAAACGCGCCGGTCAATCGCATCCCGTTAGCCAGCGGCAGAGGAGAGCTAGTGGACCTGAGACGTGACGCGCTGCAGTTCAAGGTGACGCTCCGGGACGTCGAGCCGCTCGTGTGGCGCCGTATTGAGGTTCCGGCGAGGTACAGCTCTGGGATCTCCACGTCGCGATTCAGGATGCTATGGGCTGGCTTGACTACCACCTGCACATGTTTCGCGTCCGCAACGTCGGTGGCGAGATCGAGGGAGATCGGCATCCCTGACGTGGACGCGTTCGAGGGCGAGTCGGTCTGTCACCCAGGCTGGGAGATTGCAGTCGCGGCCTACTTCACGCGGGTCGGCACTCGTGCGGAATACGAGTACGATTTCGGCGATGGCTGGGTCCACGATGTACTCCTGGAGTCGATCGCCCCGCGCCGAGCGAGGACGAGGTACCCTCGGTGCATCGCAGGCGCACGCCGCTGTCCGCCGGAAGACTGCGGTGGCCCGCATGGATACGCCGAGTTGTTGGCGACGATCGCGGACCCAACGCATGAGGAATACGAGAGCACGGTGCAGTGGCTCGGTGGAGTGACCGACCCACAAGCCTTCGACCCCTCGGCGGTCCGCTTCGATAATCCAGCGCAGCGCTGGAAGATCGCGTTCGCAGGCGGCTAAGCTGTGATCGGCCGCTGTCTAACTCGGGGTAAAACGACGGCTTGACACGACTCCATGTAGAAGTTCATGGGCGATCGAGCCGGGCAATACCCGATCCGAATCAATGACCAGTGGCGAGTCTGCTTTGAATGGCGGGACGACGACGCCTACGAGGTTGAGATCACTGATTATCACTAGGAGGATGCAATTATGGCTGGCAGGAAGCTAGCGCCGGTTCATCCGGTGGGCGAGGTTCTCGATGAGGAATTCTTGAAGCCCTGGACTGAGTCAGCACCGTTTGGCATTGGACATCGGAGTTGACCCTCGCCGCATCAATGAAACAGTCCTGGGCAAGAGAGGCGTTATGCCCAATACTGCCCTGCGGCTCGGCCGGTATTTCCGGACCTCCCCAGAATTCTGGCTTGGTCTTCAGGTTCAGTACGATCTGGATGTGGAAGAGGACCACGTGGGGAGACGGCTCGACAAGGAGGTTCGGGTCTATGCCGAGGCCCACTGACGAACAGTGCGCCCGCTAACGCGAGGGTTAGGCGGCCTTGGCGCGGCGTCGAGCGCTAGCATTCGCCACAGCAACGGAGCGCCAAACAATGCTACGCTTGAAGCCTTTTACTTCTGCCTCATGCGAAACGCCGAGCCTGCTGTCGATCCCACAATCGAAGTGGCGAAAGACGAGCCTTCCGGAATCAAGATTGAGATGAGCGGTATGGTGTTCAGTAGTGTGTGAGGATGTGCGATGCCGACAGACTCGCGAATCGAACCCGCTTCCGCAATGCCGGAGGAACGGATCTCCGCCGGTGAGCAACTGTTCGAAACCTGGCGAAAACGGCTGGGCGCAATTCTCGCACCTCCCGCGTTTTTCCTGACCTATTGGCTGTGTAGTGGACTCAGACCGGAAGGTCAGAAGCTGGCGGCGATCCTTGCGACTGTGACGGTGTTGTGGATCAGCGAGGTCATCCCGCTGCCCGTGTCGGCGCTGCTGGGCGCGGTGTTATGTGTTGCATTGGGGGCGGTGCCGGAAGAGCCAGGCAAATCGCCGGCGGCCGTGGTGTTGGCCTACTTTGCCGACCCAATCGTCTTCGTGTTCATCGGAGGGTTCATGATCGCTCGGGCGATGACGATCCACGGACTCGACCGTCGTATCGCGTTAGGGTTCCTGTCGATTCCGTGGGTCGGTTCCTCTCCGGCGAGAACCATGGTGGGCCTTGGGTTGGTGACCGCTGTGATATCCATGTGGGTCAGCAACAGTGCCACTACCGCCATGATGCTCCCGATTGCATTAGGTATTCTGCGTGCGCTGCACGACGTGCGTGTCGCCAGGGGGCTCGCGCGGGATTCGAGCGATGCCATGAACTGGCCTTTCGCCACGGGCATGATGCTGATGGTGGCATTCGGCGCGTCGATCGGCGGCATTGGGACGCCGGTCGGATCGCCCCCCAACCTGATCGGTATTGGGCTCATCCGTTCAGCAACAGGTATCGACATCAGTTTTTTCCGCTGGATGGCAGTGGCCGTCCCGCTGCTCCTGGTGATGGGACTCACGCTGTTCACGCTACTCTATCTGCTGCATCCTGCGGGCAAGGCGGCGGACAGGGCGGCGTGCAATCAGGGTGACGGTACAGCTCAGGTCACACCTAATGCTCTCACCGCCGACATAGGGAGCCATTTGCTGGACTACATCCGTGGCGAACGGAGTAAGCTCGGCCCGTGGACGTGGGGACAAATTAACACAGTCGTCGCGTTCGGCGTTGCGGTCACGCTGTGGGTGATGCCGGGCATCATGCAACTGCCGTGGCTGGCAGGATCCTGGTGGGGTCGATGGATGAGCACACACCTACCGGAGTCGATCGTCGCGATCAGCGCTGCGATCCTCCTGTTCCTGCTCCCGGTCAACCTGGCGCAATGGGAGTTCACGTTAACGTGGCCGGAGGCGGTCAAGATCGACTGGGGTACGATCCTACTGTTCGGCGGCGGGTTGGCACTCGGTTCATTGATGTTCAAAACCGGCGTGGCCGAGGCGATAGGCAATGGCCTCACCAGTCACCTTGGCGTCAGCTCCCTGTGGGGACTGACAGGCTTATCGATCGCGATGGCGATTGTGATGTCTGAGGCGGCGAGCAATACTGCGTCGGCAAACATGATCATTCCGGTTGTGATTGCAATTGCGCAGGCCGCCGGCGTCAACCCGTTGCCGCCGGCCCTAGGGGCGTGCCTAGGCGCCAGCTTCGGGTTCATGCTCCCCGTTTCGACCCCCCCCAATGCCATCGTATACGGCTCAGGCCTCGTCCCGCTCCCGAAAATGATACGCGCCGGCATCCTGTTGGATATCGCAGGCTTCTTCATCATCTGGGCCGGATTGTACGTGCTGCATCAGATTCTGGGGCTTCTGTAACCACGTGAGGATTCGCAACCAGGTAACATCATCCCCTGGCCTCGGGTCTTCGCGCGGCACGCCACCCTAGCCAAGACCGCCACTTTCCTGCGCGTCACCGGGATCCTCCAGGCCGAATAGGGCGTCGTCCACCTCATCGCCGAACGCCTCTGGCACCCGCACCTGTACGTCGACCTCGCCACCGCCCCCAGCCACGATTTTCGTTGATAGGAAGAAAGGAGATCTCCATCCCATGTTTCGTCACTCCTTTTCTGTTCTGGCCCGTCATTCCGTGCGTGATACGGAATCCAGTCGGGCCCTCTGGATACCGGCCTCCGCCGGTATGACGAACTCGCGGCAAGCCGCAGGGAATGAACCCTCAGTGGATTCAAGAGTTGCCTGGCCATCGGGATGTGAGCACGACAATGATCTACACTCACGTGTTGAATCGGGGCGGACGGGGGGTCAATAGCCCGGCTGATCGGCTATAGCGCGGCCGCGATAGGCCGCGGTCACGGCGGTGTTTGGCGATCACAACATTCTTGACACGTACAGCTAAGTGACGGATATTGAGGCCAATGCGGTGCTGAGCAACCTGGCCGTTTCATGGGATAGGCCCGCGGCCTTTAGCGGCTTCTAAAGCGGCTCACTTACTACCGGGAGCGCCTTATAGATCACAACTCCCCCTCTTATACGATGTCCTGCGCCGAGCCAGGTGGAGGCTTGCGGGTGTCATCTATAAACCGCTCCCGGTAGTAATAGTTAGCCAACACGCATCACCTACCACGAAAGGAGATACGCCATGAGTGATAAAAAGAAACTGACCACCAACGCTGGCTGCCCGGTCGTCGACAACCAGAACGTCATGACCGCCGGCCCGCGCGGTCCGCAACTACTGCAAGATGTCTGGTACCTGGAGAAGCTCGCCCACTTCGACCGCGAGGTGATTCCGGAGCGGCGCATGCACGCCAAGGGCTCCGGCGCCTATGGCACGTTCACCGTCACGCACGACATTACGAAATACACCCGAGCGAAGATTTTTTCGCAGATCGCCAAAAAGACCGAACTGTTCGCCCGCTTCACCACCGTCGCCGGCGAGCGCGGAGCGGCCGATGCGGAGCGCGACATTCGCGGCTTCGCAGTGAAGTTCTACACTGAGGAAGGCAACTGGGACTTGGTCGGTAACAACACGCCGGTATTCTTCCTGCGCGATCCGCTCAAGTTCCCCGACCTCAACCACGCCGTCAAGCGCGACCCGCGCACCAACCTGCGTAGCGCAAAGAACAACTGGGATTTCTGGACCTCGCTGCCGGAAGCATTGCACCAGATCACTATCGTCATGAGCGACCGCGGCATCCCGGCCACCTACCGGCACATGCACGGGTTCGGCAGCCATACCTTCAGCTTCATCAACGCGAAGAACGAGCGCTACTGGGTCAAGTTCCACTTCAAGTCGCAGCAGGGCATCAGGAACCTGACCGACGCGGAAAGCGAGGCCGTAATCGGCAAGGACCGCGAGAGCCACCAGCGTGATCTGTTTGAGAGCATCGAGAACAGGGACTTTCCCCGGTGGACGCTGTTCGTCCAGATCATGCCGGAGAACGATGCCGCGAAATTGCCCTATCACCCCTTCGACCTGACCAAGGTCTGGCTCCACAAGGATTACCCGCTGATCGAAGTGGGGATCATGGAACTGAATCGCAACCCGGACAACTTCTTCGCCGAGGTCGAGCAGTCCGCCTTTAATCCGGCCAATGTAGTGCCCGGCATCAGCTTCTCACCAGACAAAATGCTGCAAGGTCGCCTGTTCGCCTACGGCGATGCCCAGCGCTACCGCCTTGGTGTGAATCACCATCTCATTCCGGTCAATGCCCCACGCTGTCCTGCGCACAGCTATCACCGCGACGGCACGATGCGTGTGGATGGCAACCACGGAAGCACGCTAGGCTACGAGCCAAACAGTTATGGCGAGTGGCAGGAGCAGCCGGATCACCGCGAGCCGCCGCTGAGCCTCCAAGGCGCCGCAGATCACTGGAATCATCGCGATGACACGGACTACTACTCGCAGCCCGGTGCGCTGTTCTGCCTGATGAGCCCAGCGCAGCAAAACGTGCTGTTCGAGAACACCGCCCGTTCCATTGGCGAAGCGACGCGCGACATCCAGATCCGTCATATCGCTAACTGCCTCAAGGCCGATCCGGCTTACGGCGAGGGCGTTGCCAATGCACTGGGCCTTCCGTTGAGTGAAGTTCCGAAGTAAACAGTGTCGGCTACTATGGACGGGAGGTCGTGCTCCACTTCCTGTGTGGTGAGGCGCGAGGCCACCTATCGATGGGCGGCCGATGGTGTGAGACAAGCAGATGTCAGAAAGGTTATAAGTATACAACGTAGCGTGGTTTGAGGGGTTGCAAACGAGGCTGGTACTTGTTTAGGTAACCCGTGCTCGATCCATCTGAGCTACGGGCACCCGGATGTGCAGCACGCGGGCGAGACCGGTGATCAGAATTGGAGCAAGGAGAAGACGTCCCGATCTCCAAACCGCTCTCTTCCCTGCAAGGCTAAGAGCTCAATCAGGAACGTTACGCCGACCACATTACCGCCAAGGCGAGTAATGAGATCGACCGCAGCGGTCATGGTGCCGCCGGTGGCAAGCAGGTCGTCCGCCATCAGGATCCGCTGCCCTGGCAGCACGGCATCCTGGTGAATCTCAAGGGTATCGTCGCCGTACTCCAAGGCATAGGTTGTGCTATGTGTCTTATACGGCAACTTTCCAGGCTTTCGGATCAGTGTTGTGCCCGCATGAAGCCTATAGGCCAGCGCGGCAGCGATAATAAACCCCCTCGCCTCTACCCCAACCACCAGATCGATATGCCGGTCCTGAAATCGCTCCGCAATCTGGTCGATCGCTGTACGAAAGGCCTTGCCGTCTGCGAGTAACGGCGTAATGTCTTTGAAGATGATTCCCTTTTTTGGGAAATCAGGAATATCACGGATTTTCTGTTTTAGCGCTTCAATCGGCATCTGTGCTATCCCTTAGAACATTGCGATCAGCAATCAGCCGTCAGCCTCGGACGCATTCAGAGAGATACCAGAAAAGCTGACCGCTGCACGCGAATCGCTTCACCAGGAAGAGAACGTATTGGTCGGGGCGACTGGATTTGAACCAGCGGCCCCTTGCTCCCGAAGCAAGTGCGCTACCAGGCTGCGCTACGCCCCGACATCAACCGTCCCACCCCTGCTCGCCTATCAATTTGACAAATGCACAATCCCCAAGATCAGTCCAGTGTATGCTCGCCCCGCTCCTGGTGCCTTTTTTGAGAACCTGGTTCCGCAACTGACCGACCGGCACCACGAGACGCCCATTCTCAGCAAGCTGGTCGATCAGAGACGTCGGGATTTGGGGAGCGCCCGCGCTCACAACAATGGCATCAAAGGGCGCCTTCTCCTTCCAACCGACAGAACCATCCGCAACCCGAATCCACACGTCGTCATACCCGAATGACTCGAGACGGCGCCTCGCGCGTAGCGCGAGCGTTCTATTCCGCTCGATAGAATACACCTTCACGCCCAATTCTACCAGAATGGCTGTCTGATATCCAGACCCTGTCCCGATCTCCAGCACCCGTTGATCCTCTTCCAGTTCAAGCGCCTCTGCCATGAGCGCCACCGTAAACGGTTGGGAGATCGTTTGCTTTTCACCAATCGGCAGGGGATAATTACCGTAGGCGCGCCCCCAGAACGCTTCTTCCACAAACAGATGTCTGTGGACCTTGGCCATTGCCTCCAGCACCCGGTGGTGCGTAATCCCACGTCTTACTAGCTGCTCGGCCACCATCCGCTGCCGGGCAACCAGATAATCCATTATCGAATCACAAACCTGTTATTCACCGGAATTGACAGCCACGTCACGCTGTGACGTGACGGCGACCCGCTGTAGATGAGGCGTGGGCGGTTCGACGGATCGCCGCGCCTGGTTTTCGCTGGACGCCGAGATCCGACCGCTGATGCCTGCCAGCTCTTTCATGTGTGTCCCAGTGGAATTTCCACCTTTGAAGATCTTCGACAGCGCCAGGGTTGGTCAGATCTATGTGAAGCGGCGTGATCGAGATAGATCCTGCCGTCACCGCAGCATAATCGCTTTCTTCCGATGGCTCCCACGTAGGCCCCTTCCCTCCGATCCAGTAATAGGCCTTCCCGCGGGGGTCCACCTTTCTTACAATGATGTCGCCATAGCGTCGCCTTCCCTGCTGCGTGATCGCGACACCTTTAATCTCTGAGGGGCGCAAATTCGGGACATTCACGTTCAGCATGGTATCCCGCGGCAGACCATGTTTCGCGATCAGCTCAGCCACCACAACGGCAATCTGTCCTGCTGCCGTGAAATTGACCCGTCGCTCAGCCACAACAGAAACAGCAAACGCCGGATACCCGAGCAACGTCGCCTCGAAGGCGGCTGACACCGTCCCGGAGTAGGTAACATCATCGCCCATGTTCCCACCAAGGTTGATGCCTGACGCAACCAGGTCGAACTTTCGTTTGATCATGCCCATGAGGGCCAGGGCGACACAATCGGTAGGCGTGCCGTCGACGGCGAACCACGTTGGCGCAACCTTGGTCACCCGAAGTGGTCGATTGAGCGTGAGGGCGTGGGCGGATGCACTCTGTTCACGATCAGGCGCCACCACCCATACCTCACCGAGGCTGGACAGAGCATCCGCAAGTACGCGCAGTCCGCGCGCCTGAATCCCATCATCATTGGAGACCAGAATGTTCATTCATAACCTGTTACTATTCAGGTGTTCAGGCTGTAGGCTGAAGGCTGTTAGCCGTTGCGCACGAACCGAATCAAGGCGCCCAGAACCTTTTCGGTCTCCATCATTGTCGCGTCGCATTCGGCAAACGCCTGGCTCATCTGTGCGCGTTCCTACAGTCTAACAGCCTACAGTCTATCTACCTGAGTTGTTACCCCATGTATTAGTGGTCGGGGCGATTGGATTTGAACCAACGACTCCTGGCCCCCCAGACCAGTGCGCTACCAGACTGCGCTACGCCCCGATGATTCAAGACCTTCACGTCAGGGGGAATGTCTGTGTAATAACGAGGAGATATTCTTCAGTTCTTCCCTCACCAGTCGCACAGAGTCTAACATGGTTGGCTGAGACAGCCCATGCTCTATTGATAAATGGCGCCTGGCGCCCGCAATAGTGAATCGCTTCCGGTAAAGCAACTCCTTGATCTGAAGCACAACCGCGACGTCATTACGCCTATACAGTCGTTGCCCGCTAGGACTTTTGGTTGGTCGCAGCGTTGTAAACTGTGTCTCCCAGTAGCGGAGGATATAGGATTGAACGCCGGTCAGTTCAGCGACCTCTCCGATCTTAAAGTACAACTTCTCGGGGATCTCGAAGCCGCCATCAAGACCCGGAAGAAGTCTTTGTGAGGCTCGCGGCCTCGATCTGGCCAACCTCGTCCGTGCACCAGGCACAGCCCTTCCCTCTTCCGTTAACTTAACAGCTACCCGCCGATATCATTGACGGCCTGATGCAAGGCCTTTCCAGGCTTGAACTTCAGTACCTTACGAGCCGAGATCGTAATCGGCTCTCCGGTCTGAGGGTTCCGGCCTTTCCTCGCCCGCTTGGCCCTGATCTGAAAAGAGCCAAACCCGACGAGTTGGATCTTCTCCTCTTTTATGAGAGCGTCCTTCAGGATGCTGAGGGTCGCTTCCACTGCTTCCATCGCCTGCTTCTTGGCGAGGCCTTTTTCAGCGACGATTGAAGCTATGTCAGCTTTGGTCATCGGTTCCCTTCCCTCTTAGCACACACATCTGCCATTCCAAGGTTCCGCGGTCCATGCATCACTCCTCGTTTCAGATTAGAAGAGCGTCTCCTCAGCCCCCTCACGGATTACCGGTATGATAGATAGCGGGCGGAAGGTTGTCAAATCCTTTTTCCAGGGACACCACACCGTGAAGGTAGATAGGCTGAAGGCTGTAGGCTGTTAGGGGTAAAGCGATGACGTCGCAATGCGTCGAGGCGTGTGGGCGTCTTGCTCAACGAGGAGCCCTCTCTTGGAAAACCACGTTTCTACGGGCTACCGGAAAGGATACGGAATGGGTCACTTGCAGCCGGAGGAACAGAGGAGCGATAGGCATAGCTCAGGGTCCGTGCCATCACTGCGACGTAGATCAGACCCCCCAGCGCGATCGCCAGAGCGCCTACCTGCGCAACTGTCACCTGAGCCGAGATCAAGCCACCGGCAGCCATCAGAACACCCGCATTCAGTAAGATAAAGACGAGTGGCCGGCAGCGAAGCAAGGAAAGTTCTGCGATCGCCAGCTTTGGCCACCCTCTGCGCTCACGTACGCCGACAACGAATCCCGGAAAGAGTTTGTAAGACATCCCAATAATCAGGTTCGTCACCCAGCCTAGCAGTCCGATGACCCCATACCCTCCCGCCACTCTATTACCAGTGGCGCTACCTGGATCAATCCATAGCAGCGAGAACCCGAGTCCAACGGAGAGCAGCAAACACACGATACCGGCCAGCGCATGCCGCATCGTCCAGTCGATCGAAATCCGTCTGTTGCGCACAAGTGTCCGGAGTATCCCGACATATGCAAGCAGGGCCGACATGATGATGACGCTCCAGATGGACGCCCCTCCACCAATCCAGCCCAGAAGCGAGAGGCCTAGGCCGGTCACACCAGTGGCAAGACTGTAGAGTTGCCACATCGCCACGCGCGGAAGCGTCAGTTCCGACAACAGAAACGCTGGAGCCATCCGATAGGAGACGGAACAAATGGTGAGACTCACCCATCCGAGCGCGGCGAGATGCGCATGGCTGGCTAAGTTACTGAGCACGCTGCCAGAGAGGAACCCGTAGGACTTATCCAATGCGAGGACCAGCCCAAGAGAAGCGGCAGTCAGTAGAAACATCACCGACATACACATTCCGGTTTCGGCCACACCCTTGTGCCAAGCAGGGCCAAGGCAGTACAGCATGTTGGCGGCAAAGAACACCGCGCTAAGCACAATCACAGCCGCAGCCATCCAGGTGGGTTCCCACACTCCAATGAGCATATGCGTAATCAAACCTGTCGCACCGATTTCGAAAAGCCAGAACTGCCAGCGCGCCAATCTTGGAAATCGTAATGGCCGTTTCGTCATGACTGGAACAACGCGGTACATGACCCCCATAATCGCAGAACTGATCCATCCCAGCGTAAAGGTATGGGTCACCGCTAAGATTCGTGGCTGGTAGAAAAAGTCTACCAGATCACCCACAACAAACGGTACCGCGGCCATACCCAGTCCAAAGAGAGCAACGGCACAAGTAAAGAAGTGCATCGGAATCCGAGCGATTTTGATGCTCTCGCGAGACGGGGCCGTCCCTCCTATTACTTCACTGCCCGGTACCGGTGCCAGGTTCGCCTTTTTTTTCGGATCGAGATCGATCCGCAACCCTTCAGATCGGTGCAAGATCATGGTATGTCCCTTTGTAACTACTTAGGCTGTTAGACTGAAAGCTATACATTATCTCGCAAGGCACCTTAAAAGCCTTCAGCCTTCAGCCTATCTACCTGCAACGAGACCGACTGTTTCCCCATCATACCAGATAACGCCATGTTGCCCAGGAAGAGCAGCACGGCCACAACATTGAGCAGTCCGCCTCCGAGTCTTCCCGGCCACCACGCCGCCAAATCTCCTACCACTCGCAGCACGAGCGAAAGATGGAGTAAGACAAGATGACTATAGAAGGCCGGGCGAAAAGGCAAAGAAATTCCCAGCACAGATGGGAAGATGATCGGGGCGTGCCCGATAATCATAGAGAACGCAAAGCCCACGAACATGGCGTGTAACGCAGCATCGTAGCCGTCCTGCACACCATGTTCGTGGACGTGCAGGGCTGCAGCGTGGTGTACTCCAGTCGCTACTCCGCCCAAACTCAACATGAGCAGCCCAGCCACTGCCAGCCATACGTACCCTACAAGCAGACTCAGAGCGACAAATCGGTGCAGCCCTGTCTTCTGCACCGAGTGTCGCGCCATATCGTGGCGCAGCAACCAGATACTCATGGCAATAAGGCCCAGTCCGCTCATGCGCGACCCGCCATCGAACGCGACCACGGCGAGAAGGAGCCCGGCCACAAAAACACCAATGGCGGCCAGAAACGAGAGTCGGTGTCTTCGAGCGAGAGGGAGAAAACGGCTCAACTCCAGCCGCTCCCCGGCAATAGTGAGGATCAGGAAAGCGGCCCACCAGCTTACGACGCGGAAAATCGGCCATCCGGCCAGCCACAGGGTATTGCCTGCCAGCCACGCGAGCGCCCCAAGCCCCATGGTAACCGTAAACAGGGCCGGTTGACCACGAATGAGATGGACAAACGTGATGACCAATACAAGGCTGCCAAGGGTCATCAATATCGGGCCGGCCACACCGGGAACACCTGCAATCAGAAGAAGTGCGCCTATGCCAGTACACAGAGGCCCGACAGAGGGCCACCACTTGCCCATGGCCACGGTTCGTTCCAACCCGATGAGCGTGCCCAGGAATCCAGAAATCATCAGAGGGCCGTGCACAGGGGGAAAGGTCGAAGGAATGATCGTCCAGTCCCATCCCAGGCGAAAGAGTCCTCCCAGCATTGCGGCGAGCAGAGCGATCATCCCTAACGCCATTAGCGGAAACCTGAAGGGAGGTGGCAACGCCCCCGATGGGATGTGCATCACTCGTGGCGGGTTGGCCGGTTCCGCGCACTGCGACGGCCGTACCGTGAGAAGAGCACGTAGGCTTACGACAAAGATCGACGTCATTGTAAAGGCCGACAGGACGCACCAGGAACAGATCGATTCGATGACGGCGACCTGCAGATAAACCAGCCACGCCGACACTGCTACGCCGATTCCGGCAATCGCGAGCATCACCCCCAACACACGTCGACTGTCGAGCGCCACGGCCATCACCGAAAGCGTAAGCAGAAGAAGATACGCCGCAACACCGATGGCGGCGACGGGGATGCCCATGATCTCGGAATATGCCCCTTGAATAACGGCGGCGCACCCCGCCGTAGGACAAAAGGTCGCGGTCGCCGCGAGATGCTGCCACAGCAGGTAGCCCGAGTCGGCCAGACCCAGCAGGGCGAGTACGGGCAGCGCCAGCAGCCACCGTCGAGCCCGGCGGCCGGCGACGGCCTCAGTAGACTTCGATTGCGACATGGGCGCGTCGTCGTGCATACCCGGCAATTGACTCGAGTACTGCTCTGGAGACCGGCGTCAAGCCGGAGTCGGCCGGTATCCGGTCCAGGGTGTAGACCTGGACCCCAAGTGGCCGGATCGCAGCGACCCGGTCGGCCCACTCGCGTATTACCGCCGGGGCCGTGTTGGCTACCCTGCCCCACACGAACATCGCTTGCAGCAGCACGCCGTCGAGCTGTGCTAACCCTTGGAGCATCTGGGCAAAGTCGCACCCTTTGGCCGGCAGATTGATCCGGCGCATGAGCGCCTCGCTCCCGGCATCCAACTTCATCAACTTCAGGTCCACGCCCTCAAGTGCTGCGCGGATCTCTGGCCGATACACGGTTGAGCTGTTGGACAGAATGGCCAGCTTGGCGTGTGGAACATAGCGATCCCGAAGGACCGACGCGGCCTTGACAATCGCCTGCAGTTCCGGATGGAGCGTCGGCTCGCCATTACCGGAGAAGGTGATGGCGTCGATGGGGATGCTCTCTCGGCACACTTGCTGAAGCCTGGTCTCTAAGGCATCGGCAACCTTCTCTGCCGCAGGCAAGTCCGCGATCAGCTCGCCGACCTCCAGGATCGGACGCGCTGTCCAGCCGCACTGGCAGTAGCGGCAGTTGAAGGAACAGAGCTTCTCTCCGGCGCCAAGCAGATTGACACCCAGCGAGTGGCCCAGTCGCCGAGACAGCAGAGGACCATAGACCAGATCCTCCTTCACCAGCAGGTGACGACGGACACCCGGCTTCATCTCCGTCTCTTTACGGCTCACGCCTACCCCTGCTCCCCTTCCCGTTCGACCGAGGCCACGTATGGAAGCGCTCGCCCCTCCCCGGACGCGTCCATGCCGTAGCCAATAATCCAGGCATTGGGAACCTCAAAACCGATATAGTCAGCGCTGATCGCGATCTCCCGTCGGCTCGGCTTGTCCAGGAGGACACATGTGCGCAGCCAGCTTGGGCCCCTGGCGACAAGGTGATCTCGGACCATACGAAGAGTCTGTCCCGAATCCAGGATGTCATCGACAAGGAGCACCGGCCGTCCCTTGATCTCTACGGCACTGTCCTTGTGGATCTGCACCAGCCCACTGGATGCCACCAACGGCCCGTAGTGCGAGACAGCCATGAAGTCCACCTGAGGCTCTATCCCCAGGCGCCCCAGCGCCCGCATCAGATCGGCGAGGAATATGAACGCGCCGGTGAGCAGGCCGATCAGGACCGGCGTCGGCTCCGGCAGGTCCTGGGCGATCGCGCGCGCCATTTCCTGCACCCGTATCGCAATAGTCTGCTCTTCGAAGAGAACCCGATGTGTCAGCACCCTTCCCCTCGTACGATGGCTCAGCCAACGAAGCTCACTATGATCAGTCTTTAACCAGTATCACACCGCACGCGACCACAATCAAGCCTGTTAACGATGAGTTCAGTGGCGGCGTTTACGCCATCCCTGGAACGATTTGTTAGGCACATCCTCTTTGTATATCAAGCTTAAATGGTCGCTGTCCCTCTTTAATGAATTAATCGCGCAGCACCAGAGACCCCACACGTTCGACCAGGATCCCTGCCGCGAGAAGTCGGTCGACCGCCGCGCGCACCCGTCCTTCGAGATGCTCCCCGGAACGGGCGTAGCCAAATGCGCGGGCCGTTGCGGTGATCACCTCGCCCTTCGTTGCCCCGACCATTGCACGCACGACTCTAACCACGCCGGCAGCGATCTCTTGGTCGCAAAGGTGGTCAATATCTCGCACAGTCCCGTCCTGAAATGGGCCGCGAGGCTCGAACGCACGGTCCACTGAGGTGACCAGAAAGTCGCTCGGTCGTCTAGTCGAGACCAGCGGAGGCAGCCAAGTAACCGTTCCTCGTCCGAGTGCCTCCCTCATCCCCTTCAGCACGGCGTCTCGAACGCGACTTCCAGCACGCTGAAGTCGGTAGTGCCGGCGAATGCGTTCAACCACCACATCGACGTGGACCGGCCCCTCGGCGTTCACGACAGCGGCTACGAGGTTCGCCACGCCCGTTGAACTCTCCTCGCGGAGATCCGTCCCTCGTGGAAACCGAAGTAGGTCGACTTCGGAATACGGCGCGAGTAGCGGCCCTGTTGCCGCTGTTACCGTCGGTGCAGTCACGGCGACGCGGTCTGCCTGACCAGTCCCGGTCCGTGTCCGCGGCGGCGTCTCGCGAAGGCGGACCACGAGGGACTCTGCCTCGCGTGGCATGGCACGGGCGGTACGGATCGCACGCTCGATTGCATCAAGCTCGGCTCGCGGGTTTCGAATCCACGCCGTGGACCACACGCGGTGTATGCGCCCCCGCCAGCCGATGCGTTCGAGAATCTCCTGACGCAGCCGGTCACGGTCCCGTGCGCTCGGGGACCTGTGGTAGGCAGCACCGTCGCACTCGATCCCGAGGTCAAATCCGCTCCCATCCTCGGATAAGACCGCGATGTCGATCGAGTACTTCGCACAACCAACCTGGCGCTGGATTCGGTATCCCCGCTGTTCCAGCATACGACCCACCGCATCCTCGAACGGACTCTCCGCCTCACCACTGGGCGACGAGATCACCGCACCTTCAATCGATCCCTCCCCGCCCCGAAGAAACTCGAGATACCTGCGGAGTAGCTTGGCGCCCTGCACCTCAGAGTGGATGTCCTCCGGACGCAGCGAGTGCACGACTGTCATACTTCTCCGGGCGCGACTCACGGCGACGTTCAGGCGCCGATGCCCACCCTCGACATTGACTGGTCCGAACCGGTTGGGCACGACCCCAGAGGCCGTCGTCGGCCCGTAACCGATACTCAAGATGACGTGATCGCGCTCGTCGCCTTGGACGTTCTCAAGGTTCTTTACGAAGAAGCGCTCGTGTGCGTCCTCGGCGAACCGCTCGTCGAATCGCCGATCGGACAGCCGACGCAGATCGATCAACTCCTGGATGAGGTCCGCCTGCGCGCGCGACAGTGCGACGACCCCGATGCTTTCGGTCGGCGGTTGCGTCTGCATCAGATCGAAGACGATGCGGACGACCTGCTCGGCCTCCACGCGGTTCGTCCTGCTTCCTCCAGCTTCGAAGCGCCCATCGCGCAGGTACACGGACCGAATGCCCAAGCCCGGACACGTGCCAAGAGCCGAAGGGAATGTCAGCAGGCGGTCGTCGTAGAAGTAGTGATTCGAGTACCGGATCAAGGCGTCGTGCTGGCTTCGGTAGTGCACCTGCAAGTAAACGTCCTCCACGCCCGCACCGCGCATCCCCACCAGGACGTCGAGGATGCTCTCGACGCCGAGCAGCCGATTGCCCGTCGTCGTCGCGTTGTCATCGTCCTGGCCGTCGTCATCGTCCGCGTCCTCGCTCCGAAAGAAGCTGGAAGGGGGGAGTTGCTGCTGGTCGCCGACGACGATGCACTGGCGACCGCGCGCGACCGCAGGAACCGCGTCCTCCGGGAAGACCTGTGACGCCTCGTCGAAGATCACGGCGTCGAAGGAGAGGGTGTCCGAGTCCGTGGCCCCGCGAGGCAGATACTGGCTCACGGCGAGCGGGCTCATCATGAAACAGGGCTTCATCTTCTGGAGCAGGTTCGGAATCCTCGCCACCAACTTGCGCACGGGCATCTGTCGCTTCCGCAACGAGAGTTGATGACTGAGCACGCCGAGCTCGCCCATGCCGTTTGAGTTCGACACGCCGTCGAGGGCCGCGAGACATTTCGCCCTCACGCGCTCGCGGGCCGACTGTGGGAAGCGCGCGTCGAGTTCTCGGAACTCTCTTACGGCACCCTCCAAGTCCCTCGGCGCGAACTGTAGCTCGCGCACTGTGTGGTAGAGGTGCTCAAGCCACGAGATGTACACGTGACGGAGCACCGCCTCGGGAACGAGTGTTCCGTCATCTGTCACAGCTCGGAGAGCATCCGTCACTTTCGCGCCGACCACGTCGTCCAATGCCGCGGTTGCGGATCGGTACTCCACCCAATCGCTGGCTTCGTCCGCGTGGTCGCATAGATCATCGCACCATGCCCGCGCATCCGCGAGCGGCGCGCGGTCCCACGAACCCCAAGGGAGTTTAGCCTCGGGAAACCGCGGAGCCGCGGCATCACAAGCTGCACGCAGTCGCCCGACGGCCTCAGCGACCGCGGCTTCCCCCGCCGCGTACACTTCCGGCGGACGCGGCTGAGTCACACAGTCCACTAACCCCGCGGGCAGCGTGGCCGGTATCTGCGTCACGAGTTCCCGCGTCCATTCGAGCATGAGATCGAGCGCGTCGAAACCGGTTGACCAGCCGGAAAAGAAGGCGCCGATTTCGCGTGCGCGAAAATCTGACGCGGCTGCCGCCCGCTCTTCGAGTCCCTCGAGCCGCGCGCCCACCTCAAGCAGCGCGATGAGGCTGTCCAGGTTGATCGGACGCTCCACGAAGGGACCGAGCGCATCGACGATATCGCCAACCCTTCCTGCGGCTTCGGCGAACGAACGTGCATCTGATGACATCTCGGGGAGATGGTCATCGCGGTGGGAGGTACCGTCTGGCCACAGGGCATCGAGATCAGCCGCACGGTTCCGCACCGCACGCGCGGCCTCTTCCACACGAGTGAGCATCCGTGAATCAACGAGGATCGAGTGAACCGTAGATACCTGCGCAGGGAACTCTCCGTAGATCCCTGCGACAGCATCCAGTACGGACTCGATGCTGGACCAGTTCGAGTCGAGTCCGGCGAACCGATCGCCCAGAACACCTTGAACATGTGGAGCCGTCTCCTCCCAGCGCGAGCGAAGTCGCCGGACGGACAGCGCACGCTCGATCACCGTGGTGGCTGCGTCCAGCGACAGCTTTCCGGGACGCCTGAGACAGCCGCGGAGCATTCGGTGATCACGCCGGTACGTCGGTCGTAGCCACCGCCAGACCGATCGGTGGTCGGTTCGGTATCGCACGAGCATGTCGTCATCGACACACTCGATGATCTCGAGTCCGAACAACTCTCCGAGGACAAGCTCCGCCGCGACGAGATCGTCGTGGCGGCGCCGGGCAGCGGCGACCTCCATCCGGACCGCGAGGATCGCCTCGACGCTGCTCCAAGACGCGGGGACCTTGCCGATACTCACCAATCGTGTGGCGACATCCACGGCCACGTCGGCGGCCGATCGCGAGTCGCGGCAGTGTGCGACTCCCAGAAACGTCTGTAGGTGGATCGATGCTTCGGCCAGAGAGTCGAGCGCCGTCGCGATTCCGCGCCACTCAACCGCGCTCGACTGCGGGTCCGCGAGCAAGATTGTGCTCCAGTGCGAACCGGCCGTCCGATTCCAATGCGGAGACTCAGTAGCAATGGCGCGAGCGATGTCCAGCCACTCGCGGCTCCGAGGCTCAGGAAGTGCACCGCTGATTGACGACGACAGAGCATCGAGAAGGCACCTTCTCTCTTCCGCCTCGTTGCGCAACGCGGCGGTGTGGTTCCGCGCGCGCTCCAGTCCACCGGACTCCAGCCATTGCGCGGGAATCGGGCCTGGAGCGTTCTTGAGATGGGCGAGCAGGCGTACGAGGTGTGCCGCCTCAGCCAGCGTGCTCGGCGCATCGACGCCGCACACCGCGGACGCGTTCGCAACCGTGGGCAGGGCGGAGTCGATCTCTGCTCGGATCTGCGTGAGGTCGTTGCGCACCACGTCGGCGAGGCGCGGGGACGGCGAGACGGGTCCGAGCGAACGCCATCGGCTTGTATGGTGGTCATCGAACTCCGTCGCGCGGCGCGCGATCCGGGACACCGCGTCCTGGATGCGATGCAGCCGATCCCAGTCGAGAGCGGAGACATCGCGGATGACGACGTTTAGCCGGGGAACGTCCCGAATCGCAGCGACACGCCCGTGGACGGTGAAAGCAGAGAGTCCAAGCGGATGGCGAATCTCATGGAGTGCTCGCACGATGGCGTTCAGTTCGTTACGACGCGTGACCAGCCGCTCGTATGGGTACTCCTGCGGCGCGACGGGAGGCGGATCCAGCACCACGCGGAGCTGCGCGTACACCGATGTCTTCTTGCCGCGATGACTGTGGAGATCGAGGCAGAAGCCACCGAGCCCGGCTTCCGTGAGGCGTCGCTTGACGACGTCAAGGGCCGCGGTCTTCTCGCTCACGAAGAGCACGCGCCGCCCCTCGGCAAGCAGGGTCGCAACGATGTTGGCGATCGTCTGACTCTTCCCCGTCCCCGGCGGCCCGTGGATCACGAGGTTTGCACCCGACCGCGCCAGCTCGATCGCCCGGAGCTGGCTGAAGTCGGCATCCACGACCGTGTATTGGTCGCGGACGTCGAGCAGGTCGTCGAGCTTCGCTCCTTGGAGCTGGACATCATCCTTCGGGATCGCGACCGCTGTGTCGGCGGACTCCTCCATGCGCGCGTCTGCATCGCCCGCAAGGCGGCAGACGAGAGGATGGGTAATGCCGGTCGAAGCCATCAGATCGAGGTCTTCCCACATCGCCAGTTTCGAGAAGGGGAAGGTCGCAACCACGATGGACGTGTCTACGGACCAGCCTTCGCGACTTGCGACGAGGCGTGCGACCGCGGCCAAGTACTCCGCGATCGTCTGATCGCCAAACTCGGGGAGCGTAATACCTGTCGCCGTTGTGAGCTTGTGCCGGAGCGTGGGGTTCACGACGGGATCGTCCGAGTCATCCCCGACAATCACGTATGGATCACGAGGCGACTCGCGCGTCAGATCGCACGAGACGAGAAGGATCGGCGAGCACGCCGGTTCCCAGTCTTCGTCCACCCAGCGCAGGAAGCCCAGCGCGATGAAGAGGACATTGAGACCTTGCTCCTCCTGCCATTCACGATTCCGTTTGTCGAGTGCGCCGAGCCTTTTCTGGAGTTCAAGAGGTTCCAGGTCGGTCTCGAGATCCCCAGGTCGCACACGCACTTCGCGCTCATGCTCCCCGGACACGGCCGGAACGTCGAAGAGGCCGTCCCTGCTCACGCGAACCCGCTCGGCGTACGCGAAGGCGAGCCCTGCACGTGACGTCGCTAGGCGTTCGAGAAGCGCGTCAGGGTCCCTATCCCAGAGCATCACGCCACGCTTCCCCACCGAGAAGTAGAGGAGTGCGTTGCGCCGGTCGAGTTGCAGCAGTCGGGTCTGCCACTGCCGAATCGCCTCGACGACTACTTGCTGGCGCGACTTGCTGCTCACAAGCACCACCTCCGTACACTACTCCGCCCAGTGGCTGTACCGACACGCCTTTTGCTCACCGTGAGCAAGCCCACGCCGACGGCGCCGGCGACGTCCTCCAAGAAATGAAGCCTCCCCGCGGCAAGCCGCGGGGTATCGACCCTTAACGAATGAAGTCTGAATCCTGACATCTGGCCGCGTGCGGGATCTGAAGGCGGCTAACGCTCTGCATAACCGGCTGGCGATGGAGCGTAGCGGAATTACCAGGCCGAGTTGATGCGGTTGTTAGCAGCTATTGGATCTCTGGAGTTCCTCTGGCTGCATGCCAAACCCGTGCAATCTCAACGACACGCTTTCTGCCGTCCACCCTGTAGACGATCCTACATGGCTTCCGAATCACTTCACGGACGGCAGGATCATTGAATTCAGGTACGATTCGCCCGGATTCTGGGAAATCGGCTAATCTCTCTACGGATTGGAAAAGGCTCCTGACGAATCGTTCGGCTGCCGAAGCACTGTCCTCTGCTATAAAGGCGGCAATGTCCTTAAGATCACATTTTGCCGTCGGAGACCAGATCAGCGTATAAGCCATTCACTGAACTCCTCCCGGATCCGCTCGTGAGGAATACCCTTACCTTCATCGAGTTCACGAAGACCTTTGCGCACACCTACCACGAAGCTTATCCTTTCCTGGATATCTTCCCACGTGGCCTCTTCCGGAAGTTCTTGAATGCTCTTTATGGCAACTTCTTTCGTAGTCATTTTTAAGCCTCACTTCTTATTGTGTTGTCGAGACTTACCGTTTCCCTGCTAACGCTGCGGTCAGCGGCTGGAGCGCGAACAACGCGAGCGCCCGGTCCACTGCAGTGCGAAGTTGGGCGGCTGCTGCTTTGCGTCGACCGCACATGCCTACCCTTCACGGCAAGAGCTGTGTAAGTGCAGGCAAGAACGGCGCGAAGACAGTGACGTGATCAGCCGCCAAGGCAATGAAGTCCTTGTACCGCTCCGAGAAGCTGCGAGTACCCGCAGAAGCTTGCATCGCGTCGACAGCCTCACGAAGCCGCTGCTGCAATGCATGATCGGATATGGACCCATCCAGGCTCTTGCGTAGCGCCTCGAAGAGCACCGACGTCTCGACGTTAACGATGTTCAGCGAGGAAGATGAACGCGCCGGTAAGCAGGCCGATCAGGACCGGCGTCGGCTCCGGCAGGTCCTGGGCGATCGCGCGCACCATTTCCTGCACCCGTATCGCAATAGCCTGCTCTTCGAAGAGAACCCGATGTGTCAGCACCCTTCCCCTCGTGCGCAACGCCAGCTTGGTCTATTTCGTCTTTCTCGTCTGTTCCGTCTATTTCGTCCGCGACCAAATAGACCAGACAGACCAGATAGGCTAATCGACCAAACCGACCATCTCGCCTTGTAAGTACAGGGCGCTAGCCCCGGTGATCGCTACAGACACAACGCTGCCGTCCATCACCCCTTCACCTGAAAAATGGACAATTTTATTCTGCCTGGTCCGACCGGAATGGCGAGTTGAGTCACCCTTGGCATCCTCGCGATTCACAAGCACCTCCACTGTTCGGCCGAGGTACGCGCGATTGCGCTCAAGGGACAGCCGATTCATGAGCACAAGCGCTTGCTCCAACCGACGGCTTCTAACCTCCTCAGAGAGCTGATCGGGCATCCCCTCCGCCTCTGTGTGGGGTCTCGGCGAATACTTGAAAATGAAGGCGCCGTCGTAGCCGACCTCCTGCATCAGGTCCAGGGTTGCCTGAAAGTCCTCTTCCGTCTCACCGGGAAACCCGACAATAATGTCCGTCGTGATAGCAATCTCGGGTGCCTTGGCCCGTAGCAGGGCGACCTTCTCCATGTACTCATCCCGATCATGGCCGCGCTTCATTCGATGAAGGATCCGATCGGATCCAGATTGAACAGGCAGATGGATCTGTTCGCACAGACTCGGCAGTTCTGCGAGCGCTACCGCCAACTCATCGGTGACGTCGCTGGGGTGCGGGCTCGTAAATCGAACCCGCATGTGACCGTCCACGAGGTGATCGATTCGTCGGAGCAGTTCCACAAAGCTGATCGGAGGCGTCAGTTTCCTCCCATAGGAGTTGACTGTCTGGCCCAAGAGCGTGACCTCGCGGTACCCTTGTCGCTTGAGCCCACGGATCTCCTCCACGATCTCCTCAGGGGGTCGGCTGCGCTCACGACCACGAGTGAAAGGGACCACACAAAAGGTGCAGAAACGATCGCACCCTTCCATGATGCTGACCCAGGCCCTGATACTGTTTTGGCGCTGAACAGGCGCGTCCACAGGGTAGGAGTAGCCGGGCGCTCTCGCTGTCGCAAGCCCCCTCGCAGTCCCAGCTTGAAGTAACGGCGCAATGGCCGTGAGCTGTCCAGGGCCGACCACAAAGTCCAGGTACGGAAATCGCTTGAGAAGCGCCTGCCCTTCCTGCTGAGCGACACACCCACAGATACCAATCTTCAGTCCTTCCCGCTGCCGTTTCAGTATCTGAAAGGTCCCGAGGCGGCTGTAGACCTTATGCTCCGCCTTCTCGCGAATAGCGCAGGTATTGAGAAGAATCAGGTCGGCCTCTTCCTCACGCTCGGTGAGCGTATACCCCTCGCGGAGAAGCAGTCCAGTGATCCGCTCCGAATCAAGTTCGTTGGCCTGACAGCCAAAGGTGATCAACTTCAGCTTAGGCACCGCTAACCTTTTCGAAGTGCGCCAAGGGCGTGCTCTATCCGCTCTGCTCCCTTTCTGATGCTGTCCATCGACGTCGCGTACGAAAGGCGAAGATGCGCATCGCTTCCGAATTCGCTTCCTGGGACCGTTACGACATTGGCTGTCTTCAAAAGGTAGGCTGCCATCTCGGCGGAGTTTCGAATAGGGCCGCCGTTCGCGACAGCTCCGTAGAAGCTGGAGACATTGGGAAACAGATAGAACGCGCCTTCAGGGTTCGTGCATGTGATGCCGGAAATGGTGTGCAGCCGGCTGAGGAGATACCTTCGACGTCGATCGAATTCAATGACCATGGTGATCAGATCATCATGCGGACCGAGTAAGGCGGCCACCGCGGCTTTCTGCGCGATCGAGGTGGGATTCGACGTCACCTGACTTTGGATAGTGCCCATCGCCTTGATGATATCCGCCGGACCTGCCGCGTACCCGATTCTCCATCCGGTCATGGCGTACGCCTTTGAGACGGTATTGACAAGAATAGTTCGCTGCTTCACCTCTTCACCGAGCGAGGCGATGCTCATGTGGGTATGCCCGCTGTAGGTCATAGATTCGTACGCCTCGTCGGAAATCACCAACAGGTCTCGCTCCACCGCCAGCGCGGCAATCGCCCGCAACTGCTCCGGCGGAATCATGGCGCCGGTCGGATTGCATGGGCTGTTGAGCAGAATCGCCTTGGTCTTTGACGTAATGGCGGGCTCCACCGCCGCACGGGTCAGGTGGAAACCATCCTCTTCCCGCGTCTGCACGATGACCGGTCGCGCATCGACGAGCTGAATCTGTTCGGTGTAGGTGACCCAGTAGGGCGCCGGGACTATCACCTCGTCCCCAGACTCAAACAGTACCTCGGCGATGTTGAAGAGCGAATGCTTCGAACCGCACGAGACGATCACCTCTGCTGGGGTATAGGAGAGGCCATTATCGCGCTTCAGTTTGGTGACGATCGCCTTCTTCAACTCGTCGATGCCGGAGGCGGCCGTGTATCTGGTGAACCCCTCCCGAATAGCGACAATCGCCGCCTCCTTGACGTGGGCCGGGGTCTCGAAATCCGGTTCACCGAGCCCAAAGTCTACAACATCGATTCCGTCTGCCTTCATCTGCTTGGCGACAGCAGCAATGGCGAGAGTGGCAGAGGGACTGGCATTCCTGGCGCGACTTGACAGATTCACCGTCATTCTCCTCGTCTCCGTTCTCCTGCTCCACGCAGGGCGATTTGCTCTTTGAGCATCCTTGCGACCATTGGTCTCACAAACTGCGAGACATCTCCCCCAAGTAGGGCGATCTCTTTTACTAGTCGAGAACTGAGGTATGAATACTGCTCATGGGGCATAAGAAATACCGTTTCGATCTCTTCGTTGAGCTTCCGATTCATCAGCGCCATCTGGAATTCGTATTCGAAGTCGGAAAGGGCGCGGAGACCACGGATGACAACGCGCGCTCCCTTTCGATGCATATAATCCACCAGGAGCCCGTCAAAGGAGTCGATAGAGACGCCGCGCATGGGTCGGACGGCATCCCGAATGATCCGCTGACGCTCCGCAAGGCTGAAAAGCGCGGATTTCTCCGGGTTGGTGCTCACCGAGATGACTAGGTGAGGAAAGAGGCGGTGGGCTCGCCTGGCAATATCGATATGCCCAAAGGTAAACGGATCGAAGGTCCCTGCATAGACAGCCAGCGTCGTCACGTTGCCTCCCGTCGATAGAGCTGAAGAGCTGCGGCGCCATGCCGGACCTCACGAATAAGCGCGAGCCCAGCAGGGGCTTGGATAGGGGTGTCCTTTGTAGATCGTTCCAGAATCACAATACCGGTCGGTGCGAGAAGCCCTGTAGATGCGATCAAACAGAGCGCCGCCTCTGCATCAGTTCGCTGGTAGGGCGGATCCAGAAATATCAGATCGAATTGTCGTGATCCATGGACCGTCCGGCGCAGGAATCGGAGAACCTCCATCGGGGCCACCTCGACCCGCTCACGGAACCCACACGTTTCGAGATTCCGGCGTAGCATCGCAAGGGCCAACTGATTGTCCTCAACGAATACCGCCCTGGCGGCGCCACGGCTCAAGGCTTCGATCCCCACGGCGCCGGTCCCGGCGTACAAGTCGAGGAAGGTCCTACCCTCCACCTGCTGTGCCAGTACATCGAACAGGACCTCGCGGAGATAATCCGACGTTGGCCTCGTGTCTCTTCCACGAGGAGCCTGAATCCGTCGCCCTTTGGCGAGACCGCCGATCACCCTCATCGGTTGCCTGTAGCCATCATGGTAACCATTCAGTTACGGGTGGAAAATCTCCCCTAACCCCTCTTTTCCAAAGAGGGGGACTAACCGTTTCCCCCTTTGAAAAAGGGGGATTAAGGGGGGTTTTATAAACAATACCACATTTTATTTAATGATTTTCCCGCGCATCACTGAATGGTTACCCATCATATGCTTCTGCGCTTGATTTTGCCAAGCCGTTACCGTATACTTACGCTTCGTTGCGAAGCGATCACATAATAGCCACAAACCATCGGAGGTCATGCCATGCCGTCTACACATCCCGCGCAGTGTGAGATATGCGGGCGAGGTCCGCAAGTGAGCAATCAGGTTAGCCATGCCCATAACGTCAGCAAGCGCCGCCAACAGATCAACGTCGCACGTCACCACGTTGTCATGAATGGGACCCGACGCCACATGGCGGTCTGCACACGCTGCCTACGATCCGGGCTCGTCCAGAAGGCCGGACCACAGCAGGGATCCGTGCGCTAGCCACGAAGGCGCTCTACTCCCATCACCCCGTCGATCTGGCGAATTGCCTGCATTGCTGACTGAAGCTGCTTCAGATCTAACACCTCAAGCGTGAAGGTGTTCAGTCCCTTCCCATCGTCCGTCACGCGTATATCAGCCTGAGCGATATTAATCTTGCTCGCGGAGATTGCCGAACTGATCGCGGCCAGGATCCCGGGCCGGTCCGTCCCGATCACCACGCGGATCTTGATCTGGTGGGCGGTCTTCGGTGCCGCATCCCAGGAGACGTTGATCTTTCGATCCACGTCGTACATGAGTTGGTTCAGATTAGAACAGTCCGTACTGTGAACCGACACCCCGCGCCCACGAGTGATGAATCCGACGATCTCATCACCAGGGAGCGGGCTGCAACACCTGGCGAACCGGACGAGAAAATCGTGTGATCCCAGAAGAGTCACGCCCTCGTCCGGCTGCTGGCTGGCCTTTCGCTCCGGCTTCACCTCTCCTTCTTGTGGCAACTCCTCTACAGGTAAGAGCTTTGCTATGGCCTGGCGCGGGGAGAGCTGGCCAAATCCGACGATGGCGAAAAACTCATCTTGGGTTGCATAGCCATAGCTGGCGAGGGTCTTCGTGACCGCACTTGACTTGAGGATTTGAGCGGGGCTCTTGCCCAGTCGCCGAAGCTCCTTCTCCAGCAGGTCCTTCCCGAGGCTAATACTCCGGACCTTCTCCTCGTTTTTTATCCACTGCTTGATCCGTCCTCTCGCCCGCGGGGTTTTCACGAGTTTCAGCCAGTCACGGCTTGGATGGTGCTTTGAATCGCTCAGGATTTCGATGATATCGCCATGTTGCAGTTCGTATCGCAGGGGGACCAGACGGCCATTCGCTCTGGCTCCCACGCAGGTAAGGCCGATATCGGTATGGACGCCAAAGGCGAAGTCAATGGGACACGCCCCCTTGGGGAAGCTCTTCACATCCCCTTGTGGCGTGAACACATAGACTTCTTCAGGGAACAGGTCCACCTTCACCGTTTCCAGAAACTCCCGGCTGTCTTTCAGATCGCGCTGCCACTCCAGGAGCTGTCGAATCCAGGCAAACCCTTTATCAGTCTGGTCAAGTGCTGCCTTGCCCTCCTTGTACACCCAATGGGCCGCAATCCCCTCCTCTGCCGTTTTGTGCATCTCACGGGTTCGAATTTGTGTCTCCACGGGTTCGCCGACCGGGCCAATGACTGTTGTGTGCAGGGATTGATACATGTTCGACTTTGGCATCGCGATGAAGTCCTTGAACCGACCGGGGATCGGCTTCCACAGGGAGTGGATGACGCCCAGCGAGCCATAGCAGTCCGTGACTGATTCGGTGATCACCCGGACTGCGGTCAGATCATAGATCTCATCAAACTCCTTGTGTTGATCGCACATCTTCCTGTAGATGCTATAGAAATGTTTGGGACGACCTATGATCTCGGCCCGGATGCCGGCCTCGGTTAACTTCTGCTGAAGGATCCCAATGACTTCATTGATATCCTTCTCACGCTCCTGCCGTTTCTTCGCGATCCTTGCTGCCAGATCCTGATAGGCGTCGCGTTCGAGGTAGCGGAGAGCCAGATCTTCGAGCTCGGCCTTCATCCAGTAGATTCCGAGGCGGTGCGCGATAGGAGCGTAGATGTCGAGGGTCTCCCTGGCGATCAGCCGACGCTTCTCCTCCCTCAGCGGTTCAAGGGTTCGCATATTATGGAGCCGATCAGCCAGCTTGATCAGAATGACCCGAATATCTTTGGACATCGCCAGCACCATCTTTCGGAGACTCTCGGCCTGATGCTCGATGCGGCTTCCGAAGGGGAGTCTGCTGATCTTCGTGAGGCCGTCCACGAGATTTCCGATCTCGTCACCAAAAGCCTGTTTGACCTCCTCGAGTGAGGCGTGGGTATCCTCCACTACATCGTGCAGGAGGGCGGCGGCGATGCTCGCCACATCCATCTTAAGATCCAGTACAATCTCAGCCACGGCTCTCGGATGCGACAGGTATGGCTCCCCCGAGACCCGTTCCTGGCCTTTGTGCACCCTGGCGGCAAAGTCATACGCCCGCTGCAGCAAGGTCACGTCCGCATCAGGTGCTACTGCGCGAACGCGTTCAATAATCGGCTCGATCCCCATTGTTCCTATACCTGGTGTTGATGTAACTACTCAGGTGTTTAGGCTGTAGGCTGAAGGCTGTTAGCCGCTGCGCATGGACCGAATCGTGGCGCCCAGAACCTTTTCGGTCTCCATCGTTATTCGCGTCGCATTCAGAAAACACCTAGCTCATCTGTGCCCGTTCCTACTGTCTAAAAGCCTACAGTCTATCTAGCTAAGTAGTTACGTGTTGCTGATTTCTTCCGCCAATCCCCCCTAACCCTTCATAATACTCTATTACTCAGGTGTTTAGACTGAAGGCTGAAGACTGAAGGTTCTAAATTATCTCGCAAGGCATGATTCGAGCCATTCAAGACCTTTTCGGAGTTTTGTATGATCACGCATGACTTACCCCTAAAAGCCTTCAGCCTTTAGCCTATCTACCTGATTACCCTATTTTCGCATACTTTCCTGGACGTTCCAAAAGCTTTCAGGGGGCTTCACTCGCGAAATAGCCATCAGCAATCAGCGCTCAGCCGCCAGCCTCAGAAAAAGGGGATGTATCAGAAGATCTGACTGCTGAAAGCTGATCGCTGTTCTCGGTCAGGTGCGCCTAGCGTTCCAGCAGGCTGAGGATCTCCTCTTGCCGGATAGGACCCTGCCTGACAAGGACGGGTGGGCTTATGGTGACGTCTACGACGGTTGACGGACTCCCACCGGCTACGGGACCCCCATCCAGGACCAGGTCCACTCGATCCCCAAGCTGGCGTAGCACCTCATGAGCGTCCAGGGGATCTTTGCCGCCCGAGCGGTTCGCGCTTGTCCCGGTTACGGGGCCGCCGAAACGGCGAATCAGAGCAAGCGCAACGGCCGCATCTGGGACCCTGATGCCGATCCGACCGGTCCCGGCGGTAAGCAGCGTGCAGATTCCGCGAGGAGCCTGTACCACAAGGGTAAGCGGGCCAGGCCAGTAGCGCGTGGCAAGCCGAATGGCCGCATCGGGCAGTTCACCGACCAGTTGGATCGCCATCATAAGATCGGATACGAGCAGCGGGATTGGGGCCTTCCGGCTACGGCCTTTTGCGGCAAAGAGGCGCTCGATGGCCAAGCGATTCGAGGCGTCGGCTCCAAGGGCGTACAGGGTGTCGGTAGGGAACGCCACCAGGCCACCCTTGCGGAGAATCGAGGCGGCTTGCGCCACCGCCCGAGATGACGGGGCGAGAAGGTGATCCCGCACCTTCGCGCTATTACTCCCCAAGATAGGCGCTTCGGACATTCTCATTTGCCATGAGGTGTTCGGCCTCATCCGTCAGCACAATCCGACCGACCTCCATGACGTACCCCTTGGCCGCGACCTGTAGGGCCATGTGTGCGTTTTGCTCGACAAGCATAATCGTAGTACCTTGCGCATTAATCTCTCGAATCACCTCGAAGATCGTCTCCACCAATTTGGGGGCTAGCCCGAGCGAGGGTTCATCCAGCAGCAGAAGTCGTGGGCGCGCCATCAGGGCACGGCCGATGGCCAGCATCTGCTGCTCCCCGCCCGAGAGGGTTCCACTCAGTTGGGACTGGCGGTCTTTGAGCAGCGGGAAGAGCAGAAATACCCGATCAAGGTCCTGACGGATCTGCGCAGTATCAGCGCGGGTATAGGCCCCCATCTCCAGATTTTCCATGATGGTCAGTTTTGGAAAGATTCTCCGTCCCTCCGGGACCTGCGAGATGCCGCGCCTAACGATAGCATGTGATGGAAGATGAGTCAGGTCCTCTCCCTCGAAGATGATCCGTCCGGATGTTGGTCTGATGATTCCGGAGATGGCCATTAAGGTAGAGGATTTGCCGGCCCCATTGGCGCCGATCAGCGTGACGATCTGACCCTCCTCCACTTCCATGTTGACGCCCTTCAAGGCATGGATGGCGCCATAATGGGCATGCACCTCTTGCAGTCTAAGCACGTATCGATTCCTTCCCCAGATAGGCGTCAATCACTCTGGAATCTGCCCTGATCGCCTCCGGTGTGCCTTCTGCAATCTTGACCCCGTGGTCGAGAACTACCACCCGCTCGGAGATGCCCATGACCACCTTCATGTGGTGCTCGATGAGCAAAACGGTGATGCCGCGGGCGCGAATCAGATGGATCAAGTCCATAAGGGCGTTGGTCTCCTGGGGATTCATCCCCGCGGCCGGCTCGTCCAGGAGCAATAGTGTCGGATCGCTTGCCATCGCTCTCGCGATCTCGAGCCGACGCTGATCGCCATACGGGAGCTCGCTTGCCCACAGATCGGTCTTTTCCTCGAGACCCACGAATCGAAGCAGGTCGCGCGCCTTCGCTACCAACTCCTCTTCTTCTGTCAGTACGCCTTTCGGTCTGAAGATGGCGCCGACAACCGAGGCGTGCATCCGACAGTGGCGTCCTACCATGACGTTCTCGAGTACCGTCATATCCCGAAAAAGCCGGATGTTCTGAAAGGTGCGGGTCACCCCTTTCACCGTAACCTGGTTCGGCCTTAGACCAACCAGATTCTGCCCGCGATAGACGACCTCTCCAGAGGTTGGGGCGCAGAGGCCGGTCACACAATTAAAAAAGGTGGTTTTGCCTGCTCCGTTGGGGCCGATCAGGCTGACGATCTCCCCCGCCTTCACGCTCAGATCGACCATATCAAGCGCTCGGAGACCACCAAAATCGACTGACAACCTCCGTGTTTCAAAGAGGGTCATACTCGCATCTTTCGAGAGCTGTATGGTCGGATCGACCTGCCCTGAACTCGTCGAAGGGGTCTGGGACCCGCTCACCACCGTGGCGCGAGAAACCTCCTTGCGCCACAAGGGGATCGTGCGGCGACGTGCGGCGAGCAGTCCTTTCGGCCGTACCACCATCATCCCTACCATGGCAGCTCCAAACACCAGCATACGGTACTGTGCAAACTGCCGCATCAGTTCAGGCAGGATCAGCAGCATCGCCGCCCCCAGGATCACTCCTGGTACGCTTCCCATGCCGCCGAGCACCACCATGCACAGGACGATGACCGATTCGAAAAACGTGAAGCTCTCTGGAGAGATAAATGTCATTTTACTCGCAAAGAAGACGCCCGCAAGTCCTGCCCAGGTCGCGCCAAGACTGAACGCGAGAAGCTTCGTCTTGACCAGGTCGATCCCTATCACCTCCGCAGCGATCTCGTCATCGCGCATTGCGGTCCAGGCGCGACCGAGACGCGACTGATTGAGTCGATCAACCACGAAGATGGTCATGAGAACAATCGCCAGGATCAGGTAATAATAGTGGATCGGGTGGGAAAAGGTAAACCCGAAGAGGCTTGGACGCGGGATTTCGATAATCCCGTTGGGCCCTCCCGTGAAGCGATCCCAATTATTCAGAACGATACGGATTATCTCACCGAACCCCAGGGTCGTAATGGCCAGGTAGTCTCCCCGCAGACGCAGGGCCGGGACGCTCAGTAGCACGCCGAAGATAGCCGCCAAGGCCGCTCCGAGCGGCAGGACCTCCCAGAACGAGAGGCCGACCCGGGTTGCGAGAAGGCCGTAGGCATAGGCGCCTACCGCATAAAACGCAATGTAGCCAAGATTCAGAAGTCCGGCCAAGCCCACGACGATGTTGAGCCCGAGTGCCAGCGTCACATAGATCCCGACCTGGGTCAGCACATCAATGTGATACCGGTTCAGACCAAGAGGAATGACGATCGCGCACGCCAGGGCCAAGGCGTACAGCGGGCGACGATCGACCCGCCGGGCAAGGTGACGGATTGCAGCCCCACCGGCCTCCGTCATGCGATCCATCCATACTGGCGATGCTCTCCGCCACTGAGACACGAACCATTGCATGAGGCCGAGCAATACCGCGACGCCGGACACCATGAGCGGGCGTCCCAGCCCAAAATACGGGGCATCCATCTCCATCATGAGAGGCAGCGATAGGAGTCCCAGCCAAAGACTGATCAGGACGATTCTCAGCAGAGGGTATCGGTACAATAGAGCGGAACGGGATGGGGCTCGCATGTTCAGCCTAGACACGCTTTGAGCTATCCTCGCCCAAGAGGCCACTGGGACGAAAGATCAGCACGAGAATCAGGATGGCAAACGCAAACACGTCTTTGTACTCGCTGGAAATATAGCCTGCCCCAAGGCTTTCAATGAGACCTAACAGCATCCCGCCGATCATCGCGCCCGGAATGCTGCCGATCCCACCCAGAACGGCGGCAGTAAAGGCTTTAATACCGGCCATGTAGCCGATATAGAAATTAATCAGGCCATAGTACATCCCGACCATGACCCCGGCCACTGCCGCGAGCGCCGAGCCAATGAGGAAGGTCACACTGATCACCTGGTTCACATCGATGCCGACCAGACTGGCCATCTGTTTATCCTGGGCGGTCGCACGCATCGCCTTGCCGATCTTTGTTCGGCGCACCAGCAGGTGAAGCGCGAACATCATCAGCACCGAGGTGGCCATGATGAAGAGCTGGATCGCGCTGATCCTGCCACCAGGCAGGTCTATCCCACCTTGGATGAACAGCTCAGGAAATCCTTTATCCCTGGGTCCCTGCGCCAGCATCACGAAGTTCTGGAGAAAGATAGAGACCCCCAAAGCGCTGATGAGGGGGGACAGACGCGGGGCGGTGCGCAGAGGTCTGTAGGCCAGCCGTTCAATGGTGACGCCGTAGGCGCCGCAGAAGAGGATCGCTACAATCATCATCAGCAGGAGGGTGAGGCCGGAGTCAGGGGATGTCAGATGGAGGGCGGTCAGGAGGGTGAAGGTGATGATCCCCATGTAAGCGCCCAACATGTAGATTTCACCGTGGGCGAAGTTGATCAGCTCAATGATCCCGTAGACCATGGTATAGCCCAACGCGATCAGTGCATAGACACTACCGAGCGTCAGCCCGTTCACCAACTGTTGAAGCAGCATACCCCCTCAACACAAAGGGAGGGAAGGGATTGCTCCCTTCCCTCCCCCATGTAACGCGCAACCTCCCACCTACTGGAGTTCCACGAACTTCCCGTCCTTCACCTCCCAGATCACGTAGGGCGACACGAGGACATCGCCCTTCTTGTCGAACTGGATCGGTCCGAGGGCGGTCTTCCACTTGGTCTTCCTGATATGGTCCGCGATCTTGATACTATCGGTAGACTGGGTCGTGGTGATCGCTTCAAAGAGTACCGTGGCAGCCACATAGCTATACACGGTGTAGGCTCCAACCTCAGTACCGAACTTTTCTTTGTGCCGCTTGATGACTTCCTGGGCTTCCTTGATCTTCGTTTGGTCTGGGGTAAAGGTGATGAAGGCGCCCTCCGCTGCCTTGCCGGCAATGTCGATGAACGCTTTGGCCCAGACACCGTCGCCGCTCATAAAGACCGTCTTCATTCCCAGCTCACGCATCTGCTTCGTGATCAGGATGGCCTCTGGATAGATGCCGCCATAAAAGAGGACTTCAGGATCGCTCGGCCTCACTGCGGTGAGTACCGGTCGGTAGTCTTTTTCTCCCTGCGTAACGCCCCCGTAGTAGACAGGCTTAATCCTGGCCTTTTCAAGGGCCTTCACGGTTTCATCAGCCAGCCCCTGTCCGTATGTGGTCTTGTCGTGCAGGACCGCGATCCTTCTCTTCTGCAGCTTCTTCGCAATAAAGTTGGCCGCCACACCACCCTGCTGATCGTCTCTGCCGCACACGCGGAAGACGTTCCACAAGCCGCGCTCGGTGAACTGCGGGTTGGTGGAGGCAGGGGTAATCTGGACAACCTTGCCGTCACGATAGATGGTGGAAGCCGGAATCGAGCAACTGCTGTTGAAGTGGCCGATCACTCCGACGACCCCTTCATTCACGAACTTGTTGGCAACTGCGACGGCCTGCCTTGGATCGTGTTGGTCGTCACCCCATACGATCTCGATCTTCCGTCCGAGGAGGCCTCCCTTGGCATTCCACTCCTCCACGGCGATGATGGCGCCGCCCTTCAACTCCTGTCCCAAGGTCGCCTGATCGCCTGTCAGCGGAGCAGCCACCCCAACTTTTATGGTGCTGGCCGCATGGGCGTTCGCGGCTATGATAGAAATGTGCAGAGTTAGGGCGAATAAGCAGCCTAGAACCTTCCAGAGTGACAACCACCGGCATCCCATCCTATCCTCCTCAATCGAGGTAATGGCATCATTATTCTACTTAACGGATTCGTATTCCAGCGAACAGCGTCCCGACGGGTACTTATAAGCATAACCTTAATGTTGACTATAGAAATGGTTCTTCCGGGTTTTCCGTGGGTACCCTGGTCTTCCAGCATCCCCTCCCCCCACCGAGGGGGAGGGCGTGGGTGGGGGGGCGTATGCCATGCACGAGGTCACCGGGTGACACGCACACGTCCACACAGACTAAGAGACGTCATGGATAACGCGCCGAACGCCTCCGTTCACCCCCACCTGAATCCTCCCCCCTCGAAGGGGGAGGAACACAGCTACCCGCTTCCCCGGAAGGGAGGTTGAGATCCCTCGTACCCACGCGAATGCCGGAAGAACTATAGAAATAATGCGAAAGGGCTGTCAATGACCTGCTAGCGTGTCAGCGCTATCAGCGGCCTTATTCTGCCTGCTCAATGGCTGTCACGAAGGCCCGCGTGGCTGCCGTGATGTCATCAGTGTCGCCGATCGCCGAGATCACCGCAACTCCAGTAGCTCCACTCTGAATGACCTCTCCGACGTTGCTCAATCTGATGCCGCCGATGGCTACAATCGGGATATCGATCCTGGCCCGTAGTTGTCGAATTGTGTCGCAGCCAACCGGTTCGTACCCGGTGGCTTTCGTAGCTGTCGCGAAGACCGGCCCGATGCCGAGATAATCAGCCCCCTGCTCTGCGGCCCTGAGGGCCTGCTCCAGGGAGTGGGTCGAAACCCCCAGGAACTTGCTCGTACCCAGGAGCGCGCGAGCGTTCCTGGGCGGCAGGTCATCCTGTCCAAGGTGGACCCCGTCGGCATCAGCCGCGAGCGCGAGATCCAGCCTGTCGTTGACAATGAAGCAGACCCCACGCTCCCGACACAGTTGAGCGATCTGGCGTGCCTCACGCAAAAGCTGACGAGGTCCGGCCACCTTGTCCCGAAGCTGGATCATCGATGCCCCGCCCTGCACGGCTTGCGCCGCAATGTCAACGTGGCTCAGTCCGCGTCTCAGCCCGCGATCGGTGATGACACACAAGCGGCATGTCTTCCAAGGGATCAAGGGGCTATCTCGGTGAGAAATAAGCTGTCAGCTATTAGCTCTCAGCGTCAGCTAATTGGACGGTTCTTAGGCTCGCTCCACATAGGTACCGGAACGTGTATCGACTCGGAGGAGGTCACCGACGTTAATGAACAGCGGCACCTGGATCACGGCGTTGGTCTCGAGCGTCGCCGGCTTGGAGCCGCCGGAGGCTGTGTCGCCACGAAAGCCGGGATCGGTCTCGACCACCCTAAGCTCGACAAAGGTCGGGAGCACAACATCGACAGGTTCGTCACGATAGAATAGGACCGAGCTGATCATCCCTTCCTTCAGGAAGCCACTGGCATCTCCGAGCTCTTTCTCGCCCATCGTGAACTGGTCGAAACTCTGTGTATCCATGAAGTGGTAGACATCGCCATCCTGGTAGAGGAATTGCACCTTCCGATCCTCCACCTCCGCCTTCGGGAGCTTCTCATCGGTCCTGAAGGTGCGCTCGATGATGGCGCCGGTCTTCATATTCTTCAGCTTGGTGCGCATGAAAGCGCCGCCTTTGCCAGGCTTGACCCACTGATAGTCAGTCACGACGTATGGGGTTGCGTCCAGTTCGATCTTGACTCCGGAGCGAAGATCTCCCGCAGCGATCATCATCTCTTTTCTCCATGAGTGAGCGAGACCTGAGCCTTCATCTCACGATCCCTTTTTATCAAGCAGGTGAAGAGCGGCCTCTATGCCAAGCCGATAGCTAAAGGCGCCGAAGCCTGTGATTTGTCCGGCGGCAACGTCGGCAATGAGAGATTGATGTCTAAACTCTTCGCGGCGGTAGATGTTCGACAGATGCACCTCGACTGTCGGGATGGCTGCGGCAATGATCGCATCCCGCAGTCCCACACTCGAATGAGTCAAGCCTGCTGCGTTCACAATCATCGCATCAGCCCATCCGATAGCCTTATGGATCACATCGATAAGTTCACCTTCGTGGTTTGATTGAACGAAGCGGATCTCGGCTGCTCGCGAGGCGGCATAAGATCTGAGATCATCCTCGATCTCTTTCAGCGTTGTATGACCATACTGGTCCGGCTCGCGACGGCCCAACAGGTTCAAGTTGGGGCCGTTCAACACCAGGACCCGTCTTCCCGATCCGCGCTTCGCACTACCCATCTCACAGGCTCCACGCTGCACGGATAGCCGCCCGCAGCTCACCGGGATCAGAAATGGCCGCCAACGTAGCATGGCCGATCCCCTTTGTTAAGACGAAATAGATCACCTGATTTCTCACCTTCTTGTCATAACGCATTGTTTGTAAAAGACTGGCCGTAGTAGCAGATGCCCTTGTCGGGAGCCCAATCCTCGCAAGGAGCGTACACAGCCGATCCAGATCTTCGCACTCGCAAAGGCCTCGGTTCATCGCAAGCATTGTCGCCACCACCATGCCGATCGCTATCGCCTCACCGTGAAGAAGTCGTTGGTATCCGGTGGTGGCCTCAAGGGCGTGGCCCACGGTATGCCCAAAGTTGAGGATTGCGCGCATCCCCTCCTCTCGTTCATCCTGTTCGACGACTTCTGCCTTGATCGCGCATGAGCGGGTCACGAGATGGGTCAGGGCCTCTTCCTCTGCGCGGAGGATTGAATCCAGGTGTGTTTCAACGTACGCGAAGAGTTCCTGATCGGCGATCATACCGTATTTCACCACCTCGGCCAGCCCGGCCCGCATCTGTCGAGACGGCAGCGACTTCATGGTCTGGACATCAGCCACGACCAACGACGGCTGGTGGAAGGCGCCGACCAGGTTCTTCCCGGCAGGCAGATTGACGGCGACCTTCCCGCCGACGCTGCTGTCCACCTGGGCCAGGAGGGTGGTCGGAACCTGAATCAACGGGATCCCTCGAAGGAAGGTTGCCGCCGCAAACCCTGCCAGGTCGCCGATCACCCCACCGCCCAAGGCGACCACGGCAGAGCGACGATCCATCCGGTTGTGCAACAAGGCCTGATATAGGCTGGCCGCCTGGCGCAACGATTTTGCCCGCTCCCCCGCTGGAATCTCTATGGTTCCCACCTGGAACCCAGCCTGTCGGAGCGAGGCCGCGGCCTTGGCCCCGTAAAGGCGGCCCACGACTGGATTCGTGACGATCAGAACTCGCCTGCTCAGGAGCAGTTCACCGCATAGCGCGCCCAGTTGCTTCAGCAGTCCACTGCCGACGACAATCTGGTAGCTCCTGCTGCCGAGCGTCACGGGAACCCTGGCTGTACTCTTCATCAACCCCCTCCTCACCTCCCCCTTATTAAGAGGGAGGGACTGGGAGAGAGTCCTGCCTGGAGGCGGAGATGCTGAAGAATACGATCGACGATCTCTTCCACGTCGGCCCCGCTCGTCTCAATGGAGAGATCCGCCTGGGCATAGGCAGGGCCTCGCTGCTCCAGGAGCTCCCGGACTCTGGCGAGCCGGTCCGGACTCTGCAAAAGGGGACGACGGACATCGGCTCCCAGCCGCTGCAGGATGACAGCGGGCTCGGCCACAAGGCAAACGAGGAGCGCGTCTGTCCTGAGGTTCCGGACATTCTCGGGATCGAGCACGGCGCCGCCGCCTGTGGCAACGACACAACTACCGCGATTCGCCACGCTCGCAATCAGCTCTCGTTCTCTTCGCCTGAAACCGGACTCCCCCTCCGAGGCAAAGATCTCCGGAATCGCCATGCTCGCCGCCGCTTCTATGGCGTCGTCCAGGTCGACAAATGGCAGCGCAAGCCGTTCGGCCAGACGACGGCCTACGACGGTTTTCCCTGTCCCCATGAACCCGGTGAGCACAATCTTCATGTCAGCGTGCGCGAACCGATGTGAGATATCCCTGATAATTGCGTGTCATCTCCTCCAGGCTGTCGCCGCCGAACTTTTCCGTAAGTGCTCGAGCGAGCTCGAAGGCTACCACGGCCTCCCCAATTACCCCGGCGGCGGGGACAGCGCAGATATCCGATCGCTCGATACTCGCCTTAAATGGCTCTTTCGTGCGGAGATCCACTGAAGCCATCGGGGCGTACTGCGTGGCGATCGGCTTCATCGCACCTCTAACGAGAATCGGCTCGCCATTCGACATTCCCCCCTCCAGCCCACCGGCCCGGTTGGTCCTGCGCGTGAAGCGACCATCCTCGTAGAAGATCTCATCATGGGCCTCGGATCCCAAGCGCCGGGCGCCCTCAAAGCCCAGACCGATCTCCACGCCTTTGATTGCCTGGATGCTCATGACAGCCTGGGCAAGCCGGCCGTCGAGCTTACAGTCCCAGTGGGTATAACTGCCGAGCCCAACCGGCGGATTGAGCGCCACCACCTCGAACACGCCTCCAAGGCTCGTGCCCTTGCTCCTTGCCTCGTCGATCATCCGCATCATCGCCTCACCCGCTTGCTGATCCGCGCACCGTACTGGGGAGAGTTCGGCGCGCTCTCGGATCTCCGCAAACGAGAAGTCATCCGTCTTGGCCACGACGAGACCGATCTCAACGACATGGCTGAACACCTCAACGCCAAACTGCAGCAGCAGCCGCTTGCAGACGGACCCGACAGCCACACGGGCGGTCGTCTCCCTGGCGCTGGCCCGCTCCAGCACATTGCGGATATCCTGCTGCCCGTACTTGAGTGCTCCGGCTAAATCCGCGTGTCCCGGTCTTGGACGAGTGACGGGCCCTTTTGGATCAGCCTCCCTTCCCGTGGGCGTTGGGTCCATCGTGAGCTTCCAGTTTTCCCAATCGCGGTTCGCAATCAGGATCGCGATCGGTCCACCCATGGTCAGACCGTGGCGAACACCGCCCACGATGTTGGCCTCATCCTTCTCGATGCGCATCCTGCCCCCGCGTCCGTATCCCTGCTGCCTTCTCGCAAGGTCGAGAGTGATCTCCTCGACGGCAAGCGGAAGATTGGCCGGGATGCCCTCCAGGATCGCAGTCAGCATCGGGCCGTGAGACTCGCCAGCGGTCAGATAGCGCAACATCTCATCACTCTGTCACCGGTTCCTTTGGCAGCTTAAGGGGCTCAATCCTAGAGCGCTGAAGCAGATACTCGACGCAGTTCTGTGCGAAGAGATCCCGGTCTTTCCAGTCCCCAGTGAGTGTCATGTCCATCGCAATCGCCAGGATGGTTCCGGAACCGATACTGCGCTCAGCGATGAGCGGCCTTGGACGACGCCCGCCCCCTTGAACCTCTCCGCCACCGGGGTTTCCCCCACCAGCAAAGGCGGCCTTGGAGCCCTTGCGGTACTGAGCGATCTCCACCGCACCGGCGCCTAGGTCGAGTTCGTTAAAGAAGGCCATTGTCAGGATTACGACTCCTCTCAGGATCGGATGGTCGGGTTGCAGGATCAGCGTCGGACCGAACGGGTGAGGTAGCCAGTCATCCCGCGACGGCTTCAGCGGCAAAAGGTCCGCTAACGCTGTGCCGGCATACCCTCCACTCCCGTAAGACTGTTTGCCGCCGCTCACCAGCAACGAACCCCCGAGCGTCAGATAGTCTGCAAGTCCATCGCGCACCGCCTCCGGTAGGTTGCCGTAACTCACGTTCGAGAGGACAACCACCGAGAACGCGGCGAGTGGAGAATCCCCAAGTTCACGTCTGACAACCGCGTTAGTCCTCGACTCCACTTCCGACCAGGCGACATAAGAGTCATCACCCAGCGAGAGGATCATCGGCCCACCGTCGGCCAGGAGGTCTGGCGATGGACTGAGGGCCAAACCCAGCAGGGCCCCAGTCACCACAGTGAGAATCCTGACGGTTAGAGGCGCAGGCTTCCTTGCTCCACTCACAGATGCTTCCTTTCGACCCGTATTTTACCCCAACTACCGAGTGGAAAAAAGGAAAAATCTGGACGTTAAACGCTTTGGAGGAACGATAAGGAGTGATCTTGCTTCGAGAAAAGGCTTCAGTGACCTGAATTCACCTGGGGGACTGCGTGGTAGGAAGTTTTTCGGCAGTAGACCCTTTTGTTGCTTTCTTCACTTTTCGATAACAGACTCGAACGCCAGCCTCGTCGTCCTTGATCTGCTCCAACTCCTTGAGAAACCGGCCATCCACTGCGGAGTCCATTGAAGCGGTCTCACCAGGATCCAGAACGTTCCGATCTTCCACTTCAAACTTTCCCAAAAACCGCCCTTTCACTCGGACTTCGACTTCAATCCATGGAAACCACGGTTCCTTCGAAAGATTTGTGATGGCACCTACAAAATGGCCTTTGACCAACTCAACTTCGCTGACCGCAAAATCAATCGATTCCCTGGGGCAAAGTCCCTCACCCGATCGGCTCTTTGCCAGACTTTCAGGGGCAATCTCGATGACGCCTCGCCGATTGATCTTGGTTCGATCGGCTCGCTTCAACCCATAGATGTCAATGCCATTTTCTTCAATAATCTTGGCGTTCACAAAGCTCTCGCCCCGATTAGTAATCAGATAGTCTTCCAGATCCGTGTTTTTGCTCAACGGCTTGATCGGCGGGCTTTTTGTTCCGAAGATGGCATAGACATCATCGGCGTTCACCTCTCCGGAGTCCCCATTGCTCGTACTCCAAAAAATTTGGCCCTCCGGCTTCCCCTTTGTGCAGTCTTCCGTGCGCTCATCAGCCTCAGGAGCTTTCCCAACCTCCTGGCGAGCCCCAAAGGTGCAATCTTCAGCCACGATGAAGTGCCCGCCCTTGAGGTAGATGAGGTATTCAGCATCCGAGGCGGACGATAACCCAAGGAGGAGCAGAAGAGTCAGTATTCGGATCTGACGTCTGTTTATCGAAAAGCTGGGTCTCAAAGCCGTGACTCCTGGAGGATAGAGGGCGTAAGGAAAATTAGAAGTTCCACACGATCATCGGGACCGATCGCCCGCCGCTTGAAGAGCCAGCCTAAACCCGGGATTCGGCCAAGAAATGGAACCTGATCCATGAGGAGCGACTCAGTCGATTGAAGGAGGCCACCGATAACAACAGTAGAACCGTTCTGAACGAGGATATTGGTCGTGGCCTTGCGCGTGTTGATAGGGAACACAAATCCATCTTTAAAGTCAACCCGGTCCCCGGGGAAGGAACGCTCCGCCTCAACCTTCATCGAGACTCGACCATCGGGAGTGATGTGCGGTTTCACCTTCAGTTTGATAAATGCATCTTGGAACTGGACCACTGTCCTCCCTGAGCTATCGATAGTGGTATAGGGAACCTGCGTCCCCTGCTTAATCTCCGCCTCTTCGTTGTCCTGGGTTGCCACCCTCGGCGACGATAGGGTCTTGATCTTTCCATCTCGCTCCGCCGCGGAAAGCTGTACCCCTACGAGGAACCGATCCGCGAGGCTGGCAAAGGTTGCGCCAAGCACGAACTGGGGCGCGGCTGCCGGGAGATTTAGGGCAAGCGGCACCGAACCGTCAGTCGGCGTAGTCCCTGGGAATTGAATCGTCTGGCCGGAGTTTCCACCGAAAATCGTCCCCCCTGTACCGCTCCCTGCAACCCCACCCCATTGGATCCCAATGCTCTGGGAGAAGGCGCGAGAGGCCTCGACGATGCGGGCCTCGATCAGAACCTGGGGGGTCGGGATGTCGATCTGCTTCAAAAACGTCTCTATTCTCTCGACGGTCTCCGGGAGGTCCTTCACGATGATTCGGCTCGACCGCTCATCGATGACCACGCTTCCCTGCGGCGTCTTCAGCACGGCCAGGTGTTGTTTCAGATCGGCCGCCTTCGAATAGTTAAACGGCAGCAGCTTGGTCACGAAAGGATCTTTCGGCGGTGCATCGAGCTCTTTGGCGTGAGCGGCCATCTCCTGACACACAGGCTCTCTATCGGTTACAACCAGGGTATTGGTCGACTCCTCCGAGTCAATTCTTCCGTACCGCGTCTTCAGTCGCTCCAGATGCTTTTTCATATCTGGGGTTTTCATATGTGCTAAACGAATCACCGCCGTGCATCGAGGCGCTCCAGCGTAACGCCGCTCTTCTTCCTCGGCCTTCTTTCGCGCCTCCTCAATCTTCTGCTTTACCTCCTCAATCTTCTGCTTTACCTCCTCAATTCTAGAATTGTTCTTCACGGCCTTCTCAATCTCTTCTGCCCGCTTGTTCTTGCTCTCTTGGATCTCAAGTTTCGAGCCCACATAGATCACATTTCCGTCCTGCTCATAACTGAGACCCTTAGTGCGGAGGATGACATCGAGGGCTTGACGCCACTCGACATTTATCAAGCGCACGGTGACGAGCCTATCCTTTGGCTCCTTCAGACCATGAGCAATGACGACGCTCAGGCCACTTTCCTCATGGAAGACGCGCCACAGTACTTCATTGAGATCAGCGTCATTAAAATCTAACGACAACCGCCTATTGTCACCAGGGACTTTTGGCGGGACCGCTGGTGGTGGAGCAACTTGTTGTTCAGCAGAACCGGCTACAATAGAGGGTTCAGCCACTTTCGGCGCTTCTTCCACCGGCGTTGGTTTCGGTTCTCCGCCGGGCTGCTGGGCAACTGGCTGGGGCAGTGGCTTCTCCGGGGTCGGCGCCTGTACCGTCGGGGCTTCCTCCCCTGCGACAGAGCTCAGGGCAGGTTTCACGGCGGGAGGTGATGGAGAAGGCTCGAGCAGGCCTTCTACTGCTGCCGAATACCCAGGCAGGCACACCGTGAGTAGCAGCAGCAGAGCGGCCGCCCAGATCCAGCCGTCTCGTGATGAGATCGCTCTCCGGAGCGTCTTCATCTCGATTTCATTGGCAGCATATGTTTCTCTACGTAGCGGGTGACCAACTTACCCTCCGAATTCTTCATGTGCACCTCAAACATTACACTGTCCTTGGTGATCTTGACTACTTTGGCCGAATCAACCAAATCGTTTTCTCGGATAACGTACCCCATGCCTGGCGACGACTCCGACTCCACCAACGCATAGTAGGAGTGGACTTCCCGGATAATACCCGTCAGAGTAAGATGCACCGTCGGGGGCTTTTCTGCCGTCATGACCCGAGGCAGCCGAAACGGATCGCGGCGCCCCCGGGACTGGTACACAGCGGGCCTGTCCTGAGTTCCATCGAAGCCTGTCCTGAGCTCTGTCGAAGGGGGACCCTCCTTCTCCTCTTGAGGTAAAGAGGCGATGGGGGGCGCAGGCGGGGGCAGGCTCTGGGCAGGAGAAGGCGTGGGGGGCGGTGTTTCCCTGCCGCAGGCCAGGACAGTCACAAGGATGAATGTGACCACACTGCCAACAGCCGCCTTACGCAGGAGCCTATTTTGTCGCACTCGCCGCCTCACCACTCTTCGCTCCCGCTTTGCCTGAGTCTGTCCCGAGCGCTGTCGAATGGTAGGTGTAGGTCACCACGCCAAACTCGGCCTCGATGCTGTCCCCAGCCCTCTGGCCTTTCGCTGCCGGGCGGATAGCCATGTCGGCCACGTTGACAATCCGTTCCAACCGGCCAAGTCGCTCAAAGAGTAGCCCGAGGTCATGGTATGTCCCCGCAACCTTGAGTTGCACTGGAATCTCAGTATAGAACTCCTTCATTACCGCAGTGCCAGGCTTGAACAAGGTGACGTCAAGGTCCGCCTCATGGCCTAGGCTGGCAACCCGTTTTAGCAACGACGGGATCTCCTTTTCAGCCGGAAGCTTCTGGACCACACGCTGGAGGCGCACCTCCAGAAGCTTGACCTCTTGTTCCAGGTGAGGTCTTTGGCTCGTGATCTGCCTGCTCTGCTCTGCCTTTGCTCGCAGCCGGGCGAGTTCAGCTTGAATCTCGCTCCGTGCGGCCCACTCCGATCTGAGAAAGAATTGCCAGTAGACCACGGCCACAAGGGTAGCAAGTATGACGCCAATAGCAACCTTTTGCCTTTGCGGGACGTTGCCAATGTATGCCGACAGATCAATGGAAGGCAGCATCGTTCTTCTCCCGGCTACCCCGACAAGGTCGCAAGAATCTCGAACCGTTCGACCGGCCTACCTTCGTACGGCGCAAGCTCTGAAAAGTTTAGCTCAACGCTACTCACGATCGGCTTGAGTCGTTGAAGCGCCAGCATCAATTCCGCGACAGCAAAGTGTGAGGAGGCGTATCCGGAAACGACGAGCTTCCCGGAGACTTTACTGATTCCGGTGAGCCAACCGCCATCAGGCAATGCTTGACTGATACCATCAAGCAGTCGGACTGGGCTATTTTGAGCGGCTGCCAAGTGCTGAATGAGTGCCAGTCGATCCTGAAGCTGCTTCTTATCGCGAGCGTACTGCTCGACCATTCGAATGACCTGTTGGTTCCCGTCGATCTCGCTTTGCGTCGCGACGATCTCCGCTCGGAATCGTTCCACGTCCCGCTTCACGAGATACCAGTATCCCCACATCCCGCCGACAGTGAGAATCGCCACGGCAACGCTTGCCGCCTGAGGAACCCTTACTTGAGCTTTTCTTCGTCGCCCCTCACGCGAGAGAAGGTTGATCCTGGTCATCCGGCATCATCCTCAGGCTCGCGAAGGGCCAATCCCACGGCAACCGTCATCTGTGGGGCGATAGAAGCCAGGTATTGAGCGTCGAACTTCTTCGGGTCAGCAACAATGTGCTGAAAAGGATTGGCAATCTCGACAGGAAGCCCAAGTGCTCGTGAAAGATAGGGTGCCAAGCCTGGCAACAGTGCGCACCCACCGCTTAACACCACTCGATGAACCGTCTTACTTCGGCTCGTCGAGTGATAAAAAGTGAAGGAGTTTCGTATCGCTCCGGCCAGCTCGCCATTGGTCATCTCGACCACAGGCATGGCGTCCGCGACGCTATGCCCCTCGACGGGCTCTCCCCTCTTTAACGCCTCGGCCTGATCGAAGCTTACGCCCAGGCTTTTCTGCAGCGACTCGGTGTATCGGTTGCCCCCTAGGGAGTTATCCCTGGTGAAGTCCGAAATCCCGTCGTGAAGAATATTCATATTGGTGACGACCGCTCCGATGTTCACGAGGGCCACCACCTCACCCTGCTGGATCTTCCTGGACATCGTAAAGGAGTTCTCGATGGCGAAGGCGTTCACATCAGCGACTGCGGCATGCAGGCCGGCCGCAGAAATAACAGCGAGATAGGCCTTGAGGGCGTCCTTTTTCACTGCGACCAACAGCACATCCATCTCCTGGTCACCAGGACCGGCCTCTCTCAGAATCTGAAAGTCGAGATTGACATCTTCGATCGAATAGGGGATGTACTGCCCAGCCTCCCACGCGATCCCTTCACGGAGCTCTGCCCTCTTCATCTTGGGTACCTTGATCTTTTTACAGATCACCGAGTTGCCCGAGACAGAAAACGCCACCTCCTTGACACCGATGTTGTGCTCCACGAAGAGCTGCCGGATGGTGGCGCTGACTGTGGCTGCGTCCATGATCACGCCGCCCACGATGGTTTTAGGATGGATAGGGGCGATACCGAGATCGACTAATGTATAGGTGCTTCGTGACCGCTGAAGATGGACAGCCTTGACAGAGCTAGTTCCGAGATCCAGCCCGACCAGCTCCTTTTGACGTGTCATCCATGAAAACATTACTTTTACCTATTAATAGATATATATAGCTAGTAAATGATTAAGATATATCGCTTTAATACGATATCACAGTGGACTTGTCAAGCGGAATGACGGATCAGGGTGCACGACATAGAAGTGAGACTGCGTAGGGAGTTGCAATGGGCGCGGGCTTGGGGTATAACTCTGACAGTTTCCTTAACTGTCAGAAAGGAGGCCCCATGGAATCATCCACTCCGCCG